>Ga0180429_10000690_pt1 | contig 29724 bp, 35 predicted proteins | sample SS_ome_FD_132428 | JGI IMG/M metagenome (GOLD analysis project Ga0180429, IMG submission 132428) | Hypersaline lake sediment archaeal communities from the Salton Sea, California, USA - SS_1_S_1 metaG | ecosystem: Environmental > Aquatic > Non-marine Saline and Alkaline > Hypersaline > Sediment ...
AGTACCGCCGTCATCGCTCGTCTCCTTTTCGATCTCGTTTACCGAGCAAGCCGCTCGGTCATCCAAAGGCCAGTGCCGACGCGGCGCGTGCGCCTGTGCTGCCGCGCCGCGTCTTCAGGGGTCGACCAGAAGCTGGCGAGCCGTCCGTGCGCCTCGCTGAACCATCGCTCGACCGCCAGCGCGTGCGAGCAAGGCCGCGACCGCGTGTCGTGGTACGCTGCCCAGTCGCACGTGCAGATCAGCCCCGAGGCCGTGTCGACCACGACGTAGGTGGATCCGCTCGGGCTCACGACCTCGAAGTGTCCGCGCCCGGCGGGGTGAACCTTGCAAACCTTCACTTTGGTCTGCAACAGCTTCGCGTGTCTCTTCATCGTCGCGCCTCCCTCCAGTTGGAACGATCGGCCTGCCGTCATCAGGGGATAGCCGGCCAGTGCCATCCCGACCCTGGGCCATCGGCCCAGGGTTTCGGCTTATTCCAGCTTGCCGAAGACCTTCTCCAACGTCGACCGCGTGTCTTCGACGTGTTCGAGGCCGCGCACCGTGTCAACCAGCTTGTCGATGTCGAGCGGGCTGCTGCCTGCCCAACCGTCGACACCTTCCTCGATCAGCGTTCGCATCGCGGCGTCAAAGTAACCAGCGTGTGGCTCGCGGCATTCGTTGTCCAGCATCGTGATGAGCGCGTTCTTGAAGTAGCGCAGGGCCGCCGTTGCCTGCTCGGCCGCGCTGATCCAATCGCTCAACGTTTGTTCGTCGCGCTCGCATTTGAAGTCAGCGTGCATGCGCTCGATCGTGCGTTTGCCCCGATCGGCGCCCAGGGCAGCGACGATGTCTTCCTGCGAGAGCAGGCCGTCGTGATACTGGCGTTTCATCCACTCGTACCCGTGATCCATCAATATGATAGTCATCGTATCCCCCTTATTAGGTCGAACTCTTGTGCCGTCCAGTTGACGCCACGTTGGGAGCCACCGAGGGAGTCGAACCCTCAGCGTCCGGCAAGCCCGCCTGGCTCCCAACGGGACGCCAACATGCTTGTTGTCCCGTTTCCTGCTTTCCTCGTCGTTCTCGGACTCCAGTTCTCGTTTTCCCTTCCTTCATCGCTTGATTCTCCCCTGTCCGTGTAGGGTGTGATCCTGCCAACTGCCCGATTCATAGGTGTAACCTGCTGAAGCAGGTTACCGGTTGAGTCAGAAGGTCACGCCGGAGTTGCACCGTCAGGAAGGTTAACATAATATAACCCAGTCGAGTGGATTCTACAGGCCAGTGGGGATCATACTAGCCCCGGGCCTCCCGGAGGTGAAGCTGGGAATTGGAGTGTACGTCAGTCCTGAGCGAGGTGCCACCGTCGGGTGTGAGGGCGATCTGATCCTTCCTGGTTGTTAATGTTCGTGAGGCAACATTATCTTACCACGTAGCTGGCGAGTTGTCAACAAAACTGCCGTTCTAACGACCAAAACTGGCAAAACTGCCGTTCTAACACCGACCTAGGGACGCTTGAGATCGCTCGACTGCCGTTCCTCGTTCCCTAGCTGAAACGCTCATTTATATACACAACTGCCGACCTCGGCGGTTCTGTTGACAAAAGGTCGCCCGTCGGCTACAATGAAGGTACCGATCGAGCTGACCGGGTACCCGGTCACATGCACGCGTCGGTGCGACGCGCACTCCTTCCACGCTCCAGCGCGTGCCAGACAGTTACAGGAGGTCTCCCATGTTTCGCAAGCGTCTCGTCACCGTGCTGAAGGTCGTCGCCATCCCCATCACTGCCGTGTTCGGACTCCTCTGCATGATCGTCACCCCCATCGCAGCTCAAGGGCTGTTCCAGGAAGCGCCGATCACCGGCATCCCCATGATCGACGACGCGCTCGTTTCGGCTGCGCTTGGCACCGTGATCCTTGGCATCGTCGAGCTGCTCAAACGGCTACGCATCTTGCCAGACGGCACAGCAGGTATCTGGGCGTCGGCTGCCGGCGTGGTCACCTTCGCTGTCATGCAGCTCGCCGGCGGGTACGGCGTCGACGTCATGGATCCTGAGATACAATGGTACGTGAGCGTTGCCACGAAGATCGTAGACCTCGCCCTGCTCGTCCTCACACCGATCGTTGAGTTCAAGGCGCTACGCGCCGCCCGAGTGTTCCCACCCTTGCGTGAACGCGCGGCTGAGGAATGATGCAGGTCTGATCCATGCCTGATGCTTTCCAGTTTGATACGCAAGACCCTCTCGCACAGTGTGAAGGCGAGAGCGACCGCGCGAACGCAGCTCTGCGTGACTACGCCCACATGGGCGCGGGGCGGTCCCTGCGCCGCCTCGCCAAGCGTTACGCAAGCGTTCCGCAGACGGAAGCTCCCCCCACGCGCTCCGCTGGCACGGTTTCCGGTTGGAGCGTGCGTTACGCTTGGCAAGCACGCATCGCCGTTTGGACGCAGATCGACCAGCAGGAAGAGGAGGACGAGTGGAAGGCGCGACGCGCGCGCATCCGAGCGGACGCGTGGCAGGACTACGAGCAGCTGATCGAGCTGTGCCGCCAGATCACGGCTGCCGGGCCGACGTTCGTCCGCCGCACCCAACGCGTGGTCGACGAGGGCAAGCCGTCCATCATCGGGCCAGGCGGCGAGGTGCTTCACGCAGGGTCACCCCGCCAAGTCGTGATCACGCTGGCGCTCGACACCGTCGCGCTTTCGCGGCTGCGCAAGGTCGCGTCAGAGCTTGCCACGCAAGCGTCCGCAGACCTGGACGACGCGCTCGCCAGCGGGGTGATCCTTCACATCGTGCGCGACCGGGATGATACATCTAACGGTTCATCTGCGTAAGCTCCACGCCAAGCAAGAGTGGGTATCATCCAACCTCGTCAAGCGCAACATCGTCGACGCGGGGCGTCGCTCGGGCAAGACGACGCTCGCCTCAGACATCGCCGTTAACAAGTTCTGCGAGGGCCGGCGCGTCCTGTACGGCGTGCCGACGATGGAGCAGATCGACCGCTTTTGGTTCGAGGTCAAGCTGGCCTTGGCCGAACCGCTGCAGCGTGGCATCCTGTACAAGAACGAGAGCCGGCACGTCATCGAGGTGCCTGGCACCGAGCAGCGCATCAGGGCCAAGACGTGCTGGAACGCTGACTCGCTGCGTGGTGACTACGCCGACTTCCTGATCCTCGACGAGTTCCAACTGATGCACGAGGACACCTGGAAGCGCGTCGGCGCGCCGATGCTCCTGGACAACAACGGCGACGCCGTCTTCATCTACACCAACCGGCGCGGTTCCTACTTCGCCTCGCAGATGTACCAGACGGCCCAGGAGCGCGACCAGCTCGCGACCGCCAAGGGTGAGCGCCCGCGCTGGCGCACGTTTCACTTCACGTCGCACGACAACCCGTACCTGTCCAAGACCGCGCTCGAGGAGATCACGGAAGATATGTCACGCGTCGACTACCTGTTGGAGATCCTCGCCCAGGATATCGAGGACGACCCGCGCGCGCTGTGGGAGCGCGACTGGTTAGACGAGCTGCGAGCCATCAGGGCGCCCACCCTGACGCGCGTCGTGGTCGGGGTTGACCCGCCTGGAAGCGCCCAAGGAGCTGAGTGTGGTATAATAGTGGCAGGAACTGCGGTCTTTCACGGCCAGCTCCACGCGTACGTCATCGGTGACCGCTCGATCCGTGGCACGCCCAAGACCTGGGGCCAGGCCGTCTTGAGCGCTTACAACCTCCACGAAGCAGACATGATCATCGGAGAGGTCAACTTCGGCGGCGACATGGTCGAGGCCGTGATCCGCGCGGCGGCTGAGGCTGATTCCAAGTTCCGCTACAAGGGCGTACGGGCCAGTCGAGGCAAGGCGATCCGAGCCGACCCGATCGTCGCGCAGTACGAGAAGAAGCGCGTCCATCACGTCGGCACCTTCACGGCTCTGGAGGACGAGCTGTGCACGTGGTTCCCTGGAGGCGGACCGTCACCCAACCGGCTCGACGCGCTGGTTTGGGCTTTATCAGAGCTGCTCGTGCTGCCCAACAAGCGTCGCCGCAAGGTGCGCGGGATGAGGACGGGCTGACAAGGAGGATGTGATGGAAACGAACGATCGAATCGCAGCCATGCGCGACGCCCGCCTGTTCGGCGCGACGCAGGCGCTGTCGCGCCTGATGCTCGCGTCGATGTTCGGTCAGAAGGCCTACGCGGGCGACCGTGACTACGAGCTGATCCTGGGTTACCCGAAGCAACCTAGCTTTCAAACGTACCGCAACCTGTACGAGAAGTGGAGCCTCGCCGGTCGCATCGTCGACCTGCCGGCCAAGGACACTTGGAAGTATCCGCCCGCCGTGACGGAACACGGTCGCGCGGACACCGACTTCACGAAGACCTTCGCGGAGCTGAACGAGCGCGTCCACGTCTGGAGCTCCCTGATGCGTCTCGACCAACTGGCCGGTATCGGTCAGTACGGGGTCATGCTCATCGGCGTGCGCGACGGCGGCGCCCTTGAGGAACTCGTCGCTCCTGGATCGCTCTCTGATCAAGGGCCGGCGGGCATCCTGTACCTGCGCCCGCTCAACGAGGGCAGCGTGACCGTCTACCAGAAGAACAGCGACACGGCCAACGAGCGGTTCGGCTTGCCGGAGCTGTACAAGCTCAACCTGGAGTCAGGTAAGGAAGAGGTCATCGTTCATTGGCACCGCGTGCTCCACGTGGCCGAGAACTGCACGACGTCCCCTTGGCAGGGGCAGTCGCGCCTCGCGCGCTGCATGCAGCCGCTGCACAACATCATCAAGCTGGTCGGCGGCGGTGCCGAAGCAGCCTGGCTCGCCATGCGGCCGGGCACGCTTCTGACCACGCAGCCGGACTACGAGATCGACGATGACGACATCAAGGACACGATCCAGCAAGAGATCAAGGAGTACGCCCACGACATGCTGCGCTTCCTTACGATCGAGGGAATGAACGCGCAGCAGCTTGGGACGCCGGACGTGCCGAACATCGAGAGTCAGTTCGACGCCAACATCGCGCTCATCGCTGCCGAGAGCGGCATCCCTCAGCGTGTGCTTCTCGGTAGCGCCGCTGGTGAGCTCGCTGCCGCCAAGTACGACTTGAAGCAGTGGGCAGGCGTCATATCAGCTCGCCAGCAGAACTACGCCGGACCTGAGATCGTGCGCCCGTTCGTTGAACGTCTGCAAGCGTGGGGGATCCTTCCGCCCACGCCTGATGGGTTCACGTTGGGGATCGCCGAGCCCGGTTCAGATGATTACCGCTGGCCGACGATCCTACAGACCGACGCGCTGGAAGAGAGCGAGATCCTGCGGAACAAGGCCGCCGCCGTTCAGTCGTTGACCGATAAGGTGCAGATGATCATGCCGTCGACGATGACCGAGCGCCGGCAGTGGCTTGGCTTGCCCGCTGAGCCACCGAACGAACAGATCGCCGTCGAACGCGCCGGCGAACCGTCCGCCGTCGTCGTCAACGCCCTGTCGAACCTCGCGGAGGGCAAGATCACGATCGAGCAGTTCTCGCAGTTCGTCGTGTCCTTGCTGATGGAGCACGTACAGGAGTGAGCATGACGGAACTCGCCGCTTACGCAGAGCTTGGAGCCTTCGTCAGTGGAGGGCAATCGTCCTACGTTGCCGGGCTGCGTGCGGCCGTACGCGCGCTCTGGTCGGGCGTGATGACTTCCGAACAGGCCACGGACGCCTTCCAGTCTGCCGTCTCCCGGGGCGTGACGAGTGCCTGGTACGCTGGGCTGAAGGAGCTGGGCATCACGCCGGCAGAGATGAGCGAGGAAGAGCGCGCCGCGTTGTTGGACGAGAAGATCGCGCAGCTCACCTACGCCGCGAACGCGATCGCTGAGATGGCGCAAGCCGTCGAGGACGGGGTGAAGCTTTCCACGCTTATGAATCGCGTTTCTTACTGGGAGCGCGCCTACGGGCACATCAGAGAGAAGGCCGTTTCGCTCGCCGAAACGAACCCCAAGATGCGTTGGGAGTACGGCGACACGATCGACCATTGCCTCGATTGCTCGCGCGTGGCCGGGCGCGTGTACCGTAAGAAGACGTGGGACAAGTACGGATGGGTGCCGGGGAGCCGCGAGCTGAACTGCGGAGGCTGGCAATGCGATTGTCGACGGGTGGTGACGAAAGACCCGGTGACGCCGGGGCGTCCGCCCAACATGGTCGGACCGGGATGACGGGGGTGCGTATGAGCACGACGAGACGAGAGTTCTTGAAGGGGATGACGGCGAGCGCAGCACTGGCGGCGCTCGGGCGGTTGCCAGCGCCGCAAGGGCGTCTTTGGCTTGGGCGAGAGACGCCCTACGTGAAGGGCGACTTCAGCTTTACTACTGGCATCGGGCGGGGCAGCCCGCTCCTGTGGGATAACTGCCGGGTTGATCTCGGGGTCGACCTGGCGCAATGCGAGGGCGAGAACTGCGCTATGGCCTTTGGCGGCATCAACGGGCGAACGGTCTTCGTGGATCCGCACCATGGCAGTAATCACGCGAGCGGCACGAGCACAAGCGACGCCGTTCGCACGCTCGCGCAAGCCCTCAATCTATCAGACCCCGTCGAGGGTGCAGACGAATGGATCATCTTGCCGTAATCGAGATCGCGCTTTGGACGGTCGTCGCCGGGGCGTTAGCCGTTGCCTTTGCCTGGCTTTTCGTTCGCCTCTTCCTGGCGCTGATCAGCCCACTCTTCGGCTTCTATCACAAGAACGACGCCGGCAAAACGAACGGCGGTTGACAAGCGCACGTAACTCCAGTACAATGAGTGTGTAAGCCGCGAGCACAACACACGTCATCGCAGCAGCGAACCCGATGACCGGGTTGTGCTCTTTTCTAACGTGATGGCCAATGGCAGACCTGTTCGACCGTCTCTATCTTTCGTCACCCAACGACGCCTCGATCGGCGTTCATTACTTCCGCGCGGCGATGGGCGACTACGCGACCGGCCACAGCACGCGCCAAGAGATCATCGGCCATTGGGCGCTCGATGCTGAAGCACAAGCCGATCTGAACGTGCTGTGCGACCACGTCGACAGTCTGAGCGTGTTGGGCAAGGCTGGGTTTCTCCTGGAGCTGCACGACGTGCTGATGATCGCCGAGGAAGGCGCCAAGTACACGACCAAGGCCGCGTTTAGAGCGCGGCTGGGGCTGTAATGTGGGCGTTACCTGTGCCGTCACGCGCGCCGCGTGCGCCGTCGGGGGTGGCAATCAGAACATCACCACCGACGACCTCGGCGGGCTTACGCCGGTCGCCGCCTTGTTCATCGTCACCCGCGCTACAGCTGATGGCGTTGCCGCCGACCATTTCGTCTGGAGCATCGGGGCGGCCACCGCTGCCGCTGAGCAATGGGCTTGCTGCATCGGCAGCGAGCACAACCACGGTACGTCCGACGCCTACCGCCGAGGGGCGACCGACGAGTGCGTCTACATCACCGACCCGACCGACGGCACGGTTGACGGTGAAGCGAACCTTAACACCTTCATAGAAAACGGAGTGACGATCACCTGGGGCAACGCGCCAGCAGGCGCGTACCTCTTGACGGTCGTCTTCTTCGCCGGCACCGACGTCAGCGCCCACGCCGACACGTTCAACCCAGACGCGACTGAAGACCAAGCCACCAACGTCACCGATCCAGGGTTCGAGCCGGACCTGGTCTTCTTCGCCGGCACCGACTCGCTGATGAACGACGCGTCTGCGAACGGGGCGCCCAACGCGGTTGGAGTCGTCGCCAACATCGCCGGAACGCCGCAGGGCTGCAAGGCGATCTACATCTCAGACAATAGCGGCACGTCGAGCTCTGATGGCACCACCGTTCACGACCGGGTGTACCAGGCCACGAACGGGGTCGGCAACGTCAAGTACACCCTGGAGATCGACGACTTCGACTCGGACGGTTTCAGCGCGTACTCGCGGGACGGCGGTGGGGACGCGAACGACGACATCGGCTACCTGGCGCTCAACTTCAACGCTGCCGTCAAGGTCTGGTGCGGGGGGTACGACTCGCCCACGGGCAACGGCAACGACTCGGACACCTCGCCGGGCTTCAAGCCTCAATTGCTCGTCCTGTTCCCGAACACGTGCGCCGCCGTCGACACGGTGTATGAAGACGGCAAGGGAAGCGTGCAGTGCATCTCGGTCATTGACGGGGACGAGGCTTACTGCATGTCGGCAGCTGATGAAGACAATCAGGGCACGACCGACTCGCAGAGCTTGAGCGATAACCAGGCCGTCAACCTGCCCTACGACGACGGTAGCCAGGCTTACGCCGCAACGTTCGTGAGCTTCGACGCGACCGGATGGACGCTGAACTTCACCAACACCGACGGCACCGCTCACAAGTGGTACGGGTTCGCCGTCGAGGAAGTCAGCGCCGTCCAAGAGGACGTAGCGCTCACGATCACGCACGTCCGAGCCGTCACCGAGGCGGGTGCCGCTGCAGGAGCGGGAGCTCCCGCAGCACTCGCTCGATCGCACGCTATTACCGCAGGTGGGGCTGGCGCAGCTGCCGGGACTGCGTCCCTCACCTCAGTTCGTACCTTTACAATGCAGGGCACGGCTCAAGGCGAGTCTGCCCTCCCCTTGAGTCGCAGCCTGGACATCGCCCAAGCAGGAGCGGCGCAGGCTAGCAACGCCGTCGCGCTACTGCGCGTCCTCACCGTAGCGACCGTCTCGCTGGGCCAGGCAGCCAGCGGCACCTCGCTCACCCACTCGCTCGCTCTATCGACCATCGCAGGTTCAGCAAGCGAAGGCGGCGTGTCGCTGGCTAGCCAACTTGGAGCCGTCCCTGGGGCTGGCGCCGTCACGTTGGCCGCGTTGGGCTTGGCGGACGATCTTGGCCTGACGGTGAACGGTCTGTTCGTCGTCGGGGTCGGGCTCACGCTGGCCGGCCAGCGGGCGATCTCGTCTGCTGCGAGTGCTGCCGGTCAAGCGACGCTCACGCAAGCCAGGGCTATAGGGATCACGCCGGGCGCGGCGTCCACGGCGCAAGCTGACGCGACGTTGGGGGTGGTGATCGAGCTTTCTGCTCAAGCTGCCGGCCAAGCCGGAGCCGCTTTCTCGTTGGCGCTCGCCCGCGCCGCGCTCATCGCTGGTGCTGCTGGCGTGAACGTAAGCGTGCTTCTCGCAGTCGCGAGGGCTTTGGCGGGAACGGCACAGGCTGGAGCGCAGGCGAGCCAAGCGGTAGCCCGGTCGGTCGGGGCCGCGGTGCAAGCTGGCGCGACCGCCGTAGCAGACACGACGTTGTCAGCAGACCGCGCTTTCTCTGCGGAGGCTGAGGCCAGCGTGACCGCGACTCTCGCGTTGGCGTTAGTGGAGGCCGTGGCACAGTCCGGCACGGCACAAGCCAGCGCGCATTGCCCTGGGTGCAATTTCGTCACGGGGTTTGCGCTCACGCCGGCAGGCGGGGCCGCGACGCAGGCCAGCACGACCGTGAGCCACGTGCTACAGCTCACGACCGACGGTCGGTTCTTGGTGTACGCGAGCTTGTCGTTGGACGCCAACCGGGCCATCGCTGCCGAGGCCATCGCGCAAGCTGAGAGCGCCGCCGCCGCCGCCATCACGCAGACCGTAGAGCCGGCTGGCAGCGTCGCAGCCGGCGGCGCGATCATCGTTCCCCTGGACCTGGACGTTACGACGGCCAGCAGTCGCGGCGTGACCGGGGCGATCGTTACGGCCATCGAGCACGCCGTCGCGGTCGGCACGATGATCTTCCCGGTGCCGTGCGAGCGCATCTACGTCGTGGTCGTCGAGGGAAGGGCCTACGCCGTCGCGCTCAACGTTCGGACGGCGACGATCGAGCTTGAGACACGCAGCGCGGGCGTCGCCGTTGAAGGACGCAGCACGACCGTTTCGGCAGAAGACCGCACCTTCGAGGTGCCGGATCCAACTGAATAGGAGAGCTATCATGCCAGTACAGTATGGCAGTCAAGTTGAAGATCATTACCGCGCCGCCGCCGGAGCGAGGGCCGGCGTTGAAGGTCGCATCGTGTTTGGCAATCGCTTCCACGTCGAGTGCCACGACAAGCACGGCAAGCTGAAGTGGGCCGACGACTTCGAGAACCTGGTCGTCAACGAAGGGCTCGATCACGCGTTGGAGCAACACCTGAAGGGGTCGGGCTATACCGCAGCCTGGTACGTGGGCCTGACCGACGGCACGCCTACCGTCGCCGCTGGTGACACGATGGGCAGCCACGCCGGATGGACTGAGGTCGAAGATTATGACGAGGCGGTCCGCCAGACGCTCACGTTGGGTGCTGTATCGAGCCAGTCGGTCGACAACTCGGGCAGCCCTGCGGCGTTCACGATCGACTCTGACGACACGACCATCGGCGGGGCGTTCATCGCCACCGACGACACCAAGGGCGGGTCGGGGGGCACGCTGTACGGGGGTGGAGTTTTCACCGCAGGCGACAAGACCCTTGACGACGACGACACGCTCAGCGTGACGGTGACCTGCACGGCCTCCGCGTCGTAGGGGAGCTGGCATGGGCGAGACGTTCGACAAGGATCCGAGCGCCAAGTTAGACTACACCGTCGACTGGTCGAGCTGGCTTTGCGCCGGCGAGACGATCACGGCAAGCGACTGGACGGTGCCGGACGGATTGACTGAAGCTTCCGCGTCGTTCGACGACGACAGCGCGACCGTCTGGCTCACCGGCGGTACCGATGATACGGACTACAAGGTCGTCAATCAGATCACGACCAACGCGGGACGCATCGACCAACGGACGATCGTTATAGCCGTGAAGGAAAGGTGACGTATGCCTTACGAGAAGTGGACCGACGTCAACACGGCGATCCGCGGGATCAAGCCGCAAGTCACGCTGGAGCAAGCCAACTTGATCGCCCGCTGGGCCGACGCGATCGAATCCGGAGACAACCCGCCGGACAGCCCGTGGGCCGCCGCGATCGCTCAGTTCAAGAAGGCGTACGAGGTCAAGGACGGCAAGTGGGTCAAGCAGGAAGGATCGTCTGCGAGCAACATGCTGACGGTCTGCACCCTGATGGACACGCAGGCCACGCAGCGCCAGTACCAGGGCCGCGACTACCTCGTGTCGCCGGCTATCCTCATCAAGGAAGGCGTCGTCATGAACGGCGAGCTGCCGGACGCCGAAGAGGTCTCACACCTGCCCTATGCCTGGGCCGGACGCCCGCTCGTCATGGATCACCCCAAGGATGCAGCTGGAGACCTCATCAGCGCCAACGACCCGACTGTACTGGACACCGTCGGCCTGGGCTGGGTGTTCAATCCTGAATGGCGTGACGGCGCCTTGCACGTCGAGCTGTGGACGGACATCGCCAAGGCGCAGGTCAAGGGTGGCTCATACGCGAGCGTGCTGAACAAGCAGCGCGTCGGCGAGCCGATCGAGATCAGCTCCGCTTACTTCCGCGACCGCGACTTCCAGGCTGGGGAGTCTGGAGGGCGTCCGTTCTTCACGCGGGCCTTCAACATGCGACCCGATCACGTGGCCGTCATCATGGACGGACAGGGCGCGTGTTCCTGGGAGGACGGATGTGGAGCGCCGCGCGTGAACATGGCCGTCAACATCAGGTCGAGCGCGCGGACGCCTGATTACAAGGGCACGGAGACGACGTCGTGGGAGAGCGCGAACAAGTCACTGGCGGCCTACATCGCCGGTTACTACAAGCACTCCAGAGCGTCCAAGCCGGACGAGCCGGTGAAGACCGTCGGCGATATGCCGGCAGCCATGAAGACCTGGATCGCGTCGAAGTCGTTGTTGGGAGACGCGGGAGCTGACGAGTTCAGCGACCTGTTGTTCTTCCCGGTGGTGAATCCAGGCACGAACAAGCTCAACGCCGGCGCTTTGCAGGCCGTCATCAGCGGTCGCGGCGCGCAGGCGAAGATCGCGGAGGGCGCCAAGTCGTCCGCACAGGAGCGGGCGAGGGGTCTGATCGACAAGGAGTTTCAGTCGGAGAAGACCGCCGCCCAAAGGTTAGTCGCAGCCCTTAACTCCATCGTCGGGATGGTGGGGGCGCACATCACTCTACAGGAGGCCGATCAGATGGATGAGAATCGAACGCTAATTCTCGACGATGGGCGTTTCGGATTGTCTCAGGAGCTGGTCGAAGGCTTGTCTGATGACGCAGCGGAGAAGTTCGCCGCTTTCATCAAGGACAACCCCGCGACCGAGCCGAAGGACAAGGACGAAGACCCGGAAGGGAAGAAGCAGAAAGCAACCGAAGACCCGGAGAAGGGCGAAGACGACGAAGAACAGGGCGAAGACGAGAAGCAGGCGGCCAACGTCGAGCTTCCCGCAGAGGTCGCCGAGCTGGCTCAGTTCATCAAGGACGCTGGCGGGGCTGATACCCTGAAGGCATCCTTGGCCGAGCTGGCTCAGAACGCGCAACAGGAGCGCGCCGAGCTGGTCGAGCTGTTGGTCGCTAACGACGCATGCGTCGTGCCGCAGGAGACACTCGAGCAGCTGCCGGTCACGACCCTGCGTGCGTTGAAGGCGTCCTTCATCAAGCCAGACTACTCCGGCCAGGGACTGGTGGTCGCGTCCAAGGACAAGATCACGCCACTAGCGCGTCCGGACGTGTTCGCCGTCAAGGCGGACTGACGGGCGTCGAGATATAACGGAGGTTTTCAGAATGGCAAGGACAACTACACACCATCAGATCATCGTCCGCCAGGGACCTCACGGCGTGGCGCGCGCTGAGCGCGTCTGCGGCGAGGCCATCACGCCGGGGCATCTGTTGGAGGTCGACTCCAGCGAGCACTACATCAAGCACGACGGCGCCGAGGAGTTCCTCCCTCGCAAGATCGTCGCGCTGGAAACCCTGACGCCGGACACGATCACCTACCCGACCACAGCCATGATCGACATCCCGTACGCCAGTGGTGACACGGTGTACGCGGGCATCGTCGGGCCGGGCGATCGCGCGTATATGTTCCTCGCGGCCGGCTACACTGCCGTCGAGGGCGTAAGCCAGTTGTGCAGCGCCGGTGACGGCACGTTGCACGTCAACGACTCGGTCAGCGACAAAGCCGTGGTCTTCGGCGTGCCCGCCGAGGACAAGGACAACTCTGGCGGGACCGCTGCCGTGAGGGTGCTCGTCGACGTCTCCTGAGCGGGACGATCATCAGAGCACGAACAGAAGGAGAACTGACATGCTACATCCTATCACAGTCAACATCCTCCAGGATCCTGCCGCACTGGAGGACTTCATCACGAACTCCTGGCGTCCGCACGGCTTCTCGCCGGATGGACGTGCCGTCGACGCGAACGGCCAGATCATCGGCAACGCGTGGCTGAACCGGGAGGAGTGGGAACGCCTCGACGCCGTCGTCATGGCAATGGGCAAGCAGCGGCTGGGTGCTTGGCAGGACGTCATCAACGCCGGCCTGCGTTCGAACACCACGCTCGCGGAGGAGTTCAGCAAGTGGCGCGTAGCGAGCGAGCGCACGGAAGCGACCGTCTCTATGGACTTCCGCACGCGGGTCGACTACGATCGGACAGACCGGAAGACCTACGGCGTTCCAATCCCCATCTTCAGCGCAGCCTTCAGCATGGGACGCCGGGAGCTGGCGGTCGTTCGCGCGACCGGCGGCGACGTGGAGACCTTCGAGGCCGAGCAGGCCGCCGAGGCCGTCGCGGAGAAGGTCGAGGCCACCCTGGTAAACGGGAACACCGACGTCGTGATTGGCGGCTCCAGCATCGCTGGGTATACCACGCTCAGCGCCCGCGACACCGGGACCGCCGCCGCTTACGGCGGGGGCGACTTCGGCACCATCACGAACATCTATCCGACCTTCACTGGCATGATGGCCGCACTGGCTGCCAAGCGCTTTTACGGGCCGTTCGGCTGCTACCTCGCCTCCACCCAGTACAACCAGATGCTCGACTTCTACTCCGACGGGTCGGGACAGAAAGCTCTCGATCGGGTCGTGGGGCTGAACGAGATTCAGTTCGTCAAGCCGCATGACCTGATGACCGATGGCGAGCTGCTGATGGTGCAGCTTACAAGGGACGTCGTCGACGTTCGCATCGGGCTGAGCTTGGAAACGCGACGCTGGGAGACACCGAGCGGGAGCGAGATGCACTTCCTGGTCGTGTTCTGCGGTACACCTCGCGTGAAGCAGAACTACGAAGGCAATGCAGGAATCGCGCACGCTACAGCTTGCTAGGAAAGGAGCACATGGCTAAGAAGTATCTCTGTGAGGTACGGGCTCGCTGCACGTACGGGCCGGGAGGGAAGATCGCGGCTGGAGAGCGAGTCGAAGTGACGCAGGCGGAGCTTGACGCCTTCGGTGACAAGCTCCAACTCGTCAACCTCGACCACGCGCCGGCCGAACCGTCCCTGCTCGTCGTGCGGCCCGAGCCGGAGGACGCCGAACGAATGCTGACGGACGCTGAGCGAGAACTCATCGAGGAAGCGTTGGAGGTCCGCGTCGATACGTCGAACGCGACCGACAAGGCCAAGGAGCTGGCCGGCAGCATAGGCATCCATCTGGCGGACGTCGAAGGGACCGGCGAAGACGGGCGCGTCCTCGTCAAGGACGTGCGCGCGCGCGCCAAAGCTCTCGGGCTAGAGGTCGATGGGTAGATGGCTCAACTGTCCGACACCGCCGTTGTGGACGCGAACGAGGTCAAGGAGATCCTAGAGACAGACTTGACGACCGACCAGCTGAACGCGTTTATCAACATGGCAGTAGCCTTGCTGGCACCCGTCAAGGCCGCGATCGCCGCCCGCGCCGGCGCTGCCGGCTACAAGCAGATCGAGCTGCTGGTCGCCGCCCACCTCTCCACGATGCGCGAGCGCACCGTCAAGAGCAAGTCGGTCGGCGGGCAGTTCAGCGTCACCTTCATGGGCAAGGACGGCTTGGGACTCAACTCGTCCTTGTACGGCCAGCAAGCCCTAGTTCTCGACGGATCGGGCTCTCTCGCCAGCTTGGGGAAGAGGCGCGTCAAGTTCCACGTCACGACCTACGAGGACGTCAAGACGCTCAACGTCGACGATGACTGATGACCGACAATGCGTTCACGCGCGAGCTGGTGCATTCGTGCACTGTCGTGCGGCCCGACACGACGCCGAGCGCGACTGGTGACGTAACGCCAGATTGCGCCGGTGGGTCTGCCGTCGGGACGTACGATTGTCTCTACCTGGAGCAACGTACCACGCGGGCGACCCATTCGCAAGGGTTCGTGTTCGCCGACGAGCGCAAGCTGCTCTTCGAGCCGGCTACGCCGATCCAGGCCGGTGACTGTGTCACGAGCGTCACGCTCAAGGCCGACGGGTCAAGCGTGACGGTTGAGACGCTTACCGTCGAAACGATCACGAAGCACCGGGATCACAAAGCGGATCATCACATCGTCGCGGTGGTCGATCGGGTGGGTTGATGGCGCTACGCGAGAAGGTTCTTGGGCTGAAAGACCTGGAAAGGGACTTGGGCAAGGTCGCCGCTGTGGTCGTCAAGCCACAGGCCGGCATCGCGGACTCGCTCCAGGTCGGGGTGCAGATCGTCGTCGACGAGGCACGCCGGAACGTGTGGGAGCTGTTCGACACGTCGGGCGACTTCCCGTCGCGCATCAAGGTGCGTCGGGTGAATCAGTACCGCGTCGACCTCGTCGTCGACGCCGTGTACGCCAAGGTTCACGAGTATGGGGGAACGTTCACGATCACGGCGCAACAACGGCGGTTCTTTTGGGCCAAATGGTACGAGACGAACGACGAGATGTGGAAGGCGTTGGCGTTGAGCACGCGTTACACGATACCGCCGCGCCCTTACGTCCGTCCGGCCATCGACACGAAGCGTGAAGAAGCAATCGAAGTGGCAGCAGAAGATTTGGCAGACCGCATCGCTGCTGCCGTATGATAAAGGAGTATCGACATGACTATGTCACGTCAAGAACTGAAGAACGCCAAGGGCGAGTGGGATCCTTGGGATTTTATGGATGAGTTGATCGACTCGTTCGGCATCGGCGTGTTGTCAGTGTTGGGCGACTTGTACTACGTCGATCCATCCAGCGGTAGCGACGGCAACGACGGTAAAAGCCCGTCGAATGCTTATGCCACGATGCAAACAGCAATCGACGCTTGCACCACCGACAACGGCGACGTCATCGTACGCATGCCGGGTGGCGAGACGGTGTCCAGTGCTATCACGTTCGACAAAAGCGGTATCACCGTGATCCGTGGATGTTTCGGCGGGGATCCGCACGAGGTGGGAGAGAAGTTCTCTACCTATCAGGCAGCAAGTTATACGACCGGGCCGCCTGCCATCATCACCGCCCCGTGCTCTATCATCGGCCTCGAATTCGTAACGCGGCGCACGGCTGCACACGTCTACCCTGACGATACGTGCGCGCAATCGAGCGCAGCGTTGGCAGTTTGCGGACATGGCGGCTCGTTCAACGGCGGATTTGGACTCATCAAAAACTGTCGTTTCACCGACTGGTGGGGAAACCCTTATGGGATCGAGTTCGCCGCAGGCGCGTACTGGAAGGTCGAAGGCTGCACGTTTGAGAGCCTCGACGCGGGCATCTTGTTTCGTGCCACGACGACGCACAATCCAGACAAGTTCCGCATTTGGCGCAATCGTTTCGTCGGTTGCACGGACGGCATCCAAGTGCTGAACGGTTTGGGCTCACCGCACGACCTGGACATCTACGACAACGTGTTTATCGACACGCCGACCGGGATCGACACGAGCGGAGGCCAGGGCGATGGGTTCGTCCGCGGCAACTGGTTCGAGGTCGCGAACACGTCAGCATACGATGATACGGTCGCTAACCTCCAGGCGCAGAGTTGGAACTTCGCCGGCAACCACTACACGGAGTGATCTGATGGCGTGGGGAAAGGTCAATCCCGGCGACCCGCAGGTCACGCTTGATCCTGACAACGACGAGATGCGATGGAACGATGCCGCGCAAGCTGCCCTTGGAAATCCACAGGTGGTCAGCTTGCATTACGATGGACAAGCCAATCGCGGCGGGATCATGTGCGTTGATGCACAATGTCGGCGCACGAATGGAGCGGCTGACGTATTCTTCGTCACGCACGCTTCTGGCGAACATGCCATCGGAGCGGCGGGGAAGCTCGCGGTTATCGGCGTCGAGGAACTGACGACGCTCGACCTGAACGAGCCGGAGGGCGGCGGCGAGGATCCGCAAGACATGGCTATCTGGTGGTTCGACCTATCATGACATGACTGACACGCTGGGAAAGATCGTTTACGATCGAGTGACCGGGCACGCAGGGACTGCCGCGCTGATCGGGACGCGCTGCACGCGCAGCCAGCTCCCGCAGGTGACTGCGTGCCCTTGCGTGGTCTATCACGCGCCCGTATCTGCGTCCGACGAGATATACCGTGATCACGATGGCGCTACGCGCGTTGTCGACCGTGTTCAGCTCGACTGTTGGGGCAAGGATGGGGACGAGGCCGAATCGGTCGCCACGCAGATCGTCGCGGCGTTCAACGGATGGACAGGACACGTCGACGTGGGGTACAGCCTGTTCGTCAACCGGGTTGAGTTCGGGTTCGATCCCGCCGTGCGTGCGTTTCGTCACGTTGTCGATGTGCTGATCGACCACAAGCGCGCCGCATGAAGGCGCCGGAGGGCAGTGATACGTGAAGATCGTTACCTGGACGGATGCGCCTTGGGCGCACACGGGATACGGCATACAGAACCTTATCAACCTAAGGATCCTGCAAGAGCTGGGGCACGAGGTCGTCGTCGCGTCGACGTTCGGCCTTCACGGCGCTGCCTTGACCTGGGGAGACACCACGATCTACCCGGTGTGCCGCAACGATCTCGGAGAGGACGTCTTGCCTACCTACCTGAGCCGCGAACAGGCCGACGTCGTGTTGAGCCTGCTCGACGTTTGGGGAGCGTCCCCCAAGGTGCGCCGCACGATGCCGTGCGCCTGGGCCGCCCAGATACCGGTAGACGGGACACCCGTCTCTGAGCGTATGCGCTACATCATCTCTTCGATCGACTACCCCGCGGCCATCTCTCGCTTCGGACAAGGAGAGCTGGAGAAGGTCGGCGTCGAGGCTGCCTACGTGCCGCTCTCCATCGACACGGAGACCTTCACTCCAGGCAACAAGATGGAAGCGCGCACGCGCTTGGGCCTGCCCCAGGACCGCTTCATCGTCAGCGTCGTGGCGACCAACAAGGGCTATCCGTCGCGCAAGAGCTGGCCGGAGCTACTGCGCGGGTTCGCGCGCTTCCTCGTGGACTGCCCTGCCGCCATGATCTACCTGCATACGACGATGACGCCGTACGGGTCGAAGGGCGTGGGCTTCTACTTCGAGCCGTTCGTTCGGCAGCTCGGCTTATCGCCATCGTCCTACACCTTTCCGGACGAGAAGGAGCTGGCGATCGGGCTCTCTCAAGAGACGATGCGAGACGTGTACGTCGCGTCCGACGTTCTGTTGAGCCCGAGCATGGGAGAAGGCTTCGGTTTGCCGATCGTCGAGGCGCAAGCGTGCGGCTGCCCGGTCATCACGCAGAACTGCACAGCGATGGCCGAGCTGACCGTCAACGGTCTGGCGATCGAGCCGTTGCAGCCGTTTTGGGTGCCGCCGCTGACCTACTACTGGTACCTGGCGAGCGAGCAGCGCATCGCCCGCGCCTTGCATCAGGTTCATGATCGAACCGCCTACGAGGTGGAAACACATGCGTGGGCCGGAATCAACTTCGTGCGCGACGAGTTCTCGATACCCGTCGTGAGAGACCTCTACTGGCGCCCTTGGCTGCGAGAGATGGAGGCGACGCTATGGTAAGCATCGGCTGGCTCCAGGACCGGGAGAGCATCATCGGGGGGTCAGAGCTGTCGTGCTCTCGCTTGATCGAGACTGCACCGGCAGACATCGAGGTCGTCCGTTGCCCGCCCAACAAGAGGCCGCCGCGAAACGTTGCCGCGTTCGTCGTGCAGAACTGCACCACGTACACGCAGCGTTGGATCGAAGAGCTGGCTGTGCATCCTGTCATCAAGCAGGTGCGCGATCCGTGGTACGCAGGTGACGCGGTGCTGCGCCGGTGGATCCTCGATCACGCCGTGCTGGTCACTTTCTCGAGCACCGTGCATCTGGCGACGTTCGGTTACAACGTCAACGCGCCGCACAAGATCATGCCGCCGCCGCTCGACCTGACGCCGTTCAGGGAAGCTGCACTGCCCCGAGCCGAGCGGAGCGGTAACATCTTCGTCGGGCGACTCGACCCTTACAAGGGAGTGCCTGCCCTGATCGACCATGCGCTCTCAGAGCACCTTGAGCTGGACTGTTATGGAGACCCGTACATGAGCTTCGGAAAGCTGCCGTTGAACATCAAGCTCCACGGCCAGGCGCCTTACGAGCTGATGCCGCAGATCATGGGCAAGGCCGACACGCTCTACTTTTGGCCTGAATGGCCGGAGGCGTTTGGAAGGGTCGTCGCTGAGGCGTGGGCTGCCGGGTGCTTCCTTGAGGTTCGAGGGAAGGTCGGGGCGATGGAGTGGATCGGGCACAAGGAGGACGAGATCGAGCAAGGCTCCAGCATGTTCTGGAACGCCGTTCAGGAGGTGATAGCATGAGTCGAGTGGTCTACGTTTTGTCTCTGCCGCGCAGCGGATCATCGTGCATCGCCGGCGCGCTGCATCGCGTGGGCGTCAACATGGGTGAGGGGAACTTCCAGCCGACGGACGCGCGGAATCCACGGGGGTACTACGAGGACGTGCGTTGGAAGCAGGTCATGCAGACCCTCAGCGGCACGCGTTACGCCATGCATCTGCCGACGGGGCTGTCTGCTTGGAACGAGTACGCCATCAACGACTTCGCCAAGCGATGCGCGAAGCACAACCCGCTATGGGGGATGAAGTGCCCGCGCCTCGCCTTCACGCTCCAGGTCATCCAACCGATCGTGAGCGAGTACGTCGCGGAGAGCCGCGTCGTCCACGTCACGCGTGACCTGGGCGAGAGCGTCATGTCGTTGGTCGAGCACTCACTCACGGCTTACGGAGGACGATGGAAGCTGACGCAGCTGGCGGCAGAGGAGAAGCTGCGCTTGTGGCAAGAGCAGCTCGACGCCAGGCTGGAAGCGTTCGACGGGCAGGTGTTCGAGGTGGACTACCAGGAAGTGCTGGAAGATCCGCGACTCATCGTAGAGGAGCTGCGCGACTTCTGCTTCGCTGGCCTGAGCGTCGCCTCGCCTCCGATCGACCGCGCGCTGGAATGGGTCGCGCCGGAGCTGAAGCATCACGGCCAGGATGAGCCGGAGGGAGCCCCGGAGGATGCAGACTGAAGCTGCCATCGTCGTGCCGACGCTTCGGGACAACCTGAAGCTGGGCGCTCGGCTCGATCACGCCGTGAGCATCGCGGGCGTGGACTGCTTGCCCGTCGTCGTGGAGGATCGTTCACGGGAAGGATACACGAGGACGGTCAATCGCGGGATTCGTCTGGCGCTCAAGAAGATACCGAACTACGCGCACATCTTGGTCATGGTCGATGACTGCGTGCCGGTGACGAATAATTGGCTCGTCGTGCTCATCGACGAGATGGAAAGCCGCGCCAGCGCTACCGCCCTCTTCTCTGGGCCATCGGGAACGTGCCGGACGCACCCGCAAAATACCGGGACCGTCGGGGATCATCGGCAGCCCAAGTTCGTCGACCATCTGGCCGGCTTCTGCTGGCTCATCAACAGGCGTGTGATCGACGAGCTTGGATTGCTCGACGAGCAATTCGAGCACTACGCGTCGGACGTTGACTATCAGTGGCGTGCTCATCACGCCTTGGGCGCGCGGTCGCTTTGGGTTCCGCGCGTTTACGTGGAGCACAAGCTCCATGAACCGATCAGTGGGCGGTGGATGAAAGACCACCACGCACTGTCTAACATCTGGGAGGAAAAACGATGACGAGACATCCATCACACGGGTTGAACTTGTACGCCGATTGGAATGGAGGCACGAGCTACGGCCAGATCGGACAGATCAAGGACTGGACCGGCCCGGGGCTGAGCCGCGACTCGAACGACGTGTCGGATCACGACATCGCGGACTTCATGCGGGTCTTCGTCGCCGGACTGACCGACCCTGGAGAGTGCAGCTTCGACGTCAACCTCGACCCGCATGACTCCGAGCACCTTGGAACAGGGGGTACGGGGATGTTCGGCTCGATGCAGGCGGATCCGAGCGTGCTGAACGCCTTCAAGGTCGAGCTGCCCGGCATCGTGGGCGGCACCTTGACGATGACGTTCGACGGCTTCGTGAACGCGTGGGAGCCGTCCGCGCCTGTCGGGGGTTCGCTCAGCGGCTCCGTAGGCATCAAGGTCTCCGGCGCCCCAAGCATGGCCGTGACCTGACACGGTCGCAACAGGAGTGATATATGCCAGACTACACGATCGTATCGAAGCGTGCCGAGTTCCTGAACAACCTGGGCTTCGCTACCGACGTCGTGCCGGTTCCAGAGCTGGGCGAGAAGATGGCCGTGCGTGTTCGGGCCATGTCGGCGTACGAGGTTGAGGAGATCGGGCTCGGGTCGGTCGACAAGCAAGGCAACTTGAACGTCCAGCTCACCCGCTCGATGCGGGCCAAGATCGTCGCCTGGGCCGTCATTGACGAGAACGACGATTCTCTCTTCACCGATAAGGACGTCCGCGCCCTCAACAAGAAGAGCTATGCCGTCATCCTGCGCATCAGCACGCGGGTGATGGAGCTTTCGGGGATGGAGGACGAGGAGAAGCGCCTCATGATCGAGTGCCCAGAGTGCGGGTGCGAGCACGAGGTCGACCTCGTCGCTCTCGGCGAACGCTACGATAATGAACAAGCTGCGACGGAGAAGAGCCCAAAAGACTGAGCGAGATTCAGCTCTTCTCCCACAGGCTCGCCCTCGCGCTGGGCATCGAGAATCCAGCCGCCATGCTGCGGAGAATGCCCGTATCCGTGTTCATGGATTGGCTGGCCTTCGCTGCATCGCAACCGTTCGGAGACGAGCGGGCCGACCTGCGTATGGGCATCTCTACCGCCGCGATCGTCAACAGCTGGCTAGACAGGAAGAAGCGACCGTACAAGCCGTCTGACTTCATGCCGTTCACCAAGAAACGCCCGCAGGTGGGGACCGTCGAAGAAACGGCCCGCCGGCTCATGGCGTTGAACGCCAGCTTGGGTGGTACGTTCGTCGACAAGCGACCGCCTGAACGAAGGGGTAAGATCGTTGGCTAGAGACATTACCGTCGCCCGGCTCGTCGTGCCAGTCGTGGCAAAGACTCAGAACTTTGCGAAAGGGCTAGGTGGTGCCACCAAGCAAGCCGCAAAATGGGCCGCCAATATAGGCGCCACCGTTGCAAAGTTCGGGCTCGCAACGGTGGCCGCCGGCGCTGCCGCTGCGACCGGGGCAGTGCTCGGGCTAGGTGCCGCCCTCGCCAAGCTTACAATTGACGCTGTGCCGCTGGAGGGTATCGGCCAAGCCTTCGAGGCGATGGCACGCGATGCGGGCTTATCCCTTGAATCAATGCGCAAATCTGCCGCCGGCACCGTATCAGACTTCGAGCTGATGCGGAAAGCGAACGTCGCCTTGACCGGTGCCGGCGAGGACCTCTCCAAGGAGCTCGGGCAGAACCTACCTCGTCTGCTGGAGATCGCGCGCGCTGCCTCGCGTGCCACGGGAGAGAGTGTCGACTTCCTCTTCGAGTCCCTGGTCACCGGCGTCAAGCGCAGCTCGCCCATGATGATCGACAACACGGGACTTGCGCTCAGGCTAAGTGAAGCCAATCAGGCGATGGCTGACAGCATGGGCGTGGCCGTCGACGAGCTGACGGCAGAGCAGAAGCAGATCGCCATCCTGCGCGCCACGGTCAAGGCCGGAGACAAGATGGTCGAGCAGTTCGGCGGGGGCGCTGTTACGGCAGCCGAGCGGCTGGCTCAGTTCAGGGTGCAGATTCAGAACGCCAAGGATCAGGTCGGCCTGGCGTTCGTACCCGCCTTGAACGAGCTGCTGAAGCCCATCAACGAGATCGCCAACACGTACGGACCGCAGCTCATCGGCTGGGCGAAGGAGGCCGGCACGTGGCTCGGCAAGAACATGCCCGTCTTCATCGGCATCGCCAAGTCCGTGCTGGAGGGTGACCTGGGTGGCGCGTTCTACATGGTGCGCGGCATCATCAAACAGACGTTCGGGCCCAAGGGCGTCGCCGTCTTCGACGAGTGGGTGGGCAAGATCAAGACGTTCATCGCCAACGCGAGAGCGTTCATCGACGAGCTGACGGCCAAGTTCGACGAGCTCAGACCGCAGATCGAGCAAGCGATGGAGGGCTCCCGCGAGGTGATCGCCGCCGTCTTGGGCTGGCTTGAGACGAACGGGCCGACGATCATCGCCAACGTGCTCGCCGCGTTCAACTCGTTCCGCGAGTGGTTCGTCACGAACTGGCCTACGATCAAGGCCGTGGGGCTTACCGTCCTCACCGTGTACCAGGCGATCATGGGCGCCCTTGTCGACACGATCGCTCAAATCATCCCTCCGCTGCAAGAGGCCTTCGGCAACATCACCGGCGCGATGCAGACGTTGGGCATCACGTGGTCGGACGTCGGCAACGCGATCCTGACCGCGCTGAAGATAGTCGGGATCGCGTTCATCGCCGTGGTGACGATCATCTGGGGCGCCGTCATGGGCGTCATCAACGTGGTCACGCAGCTCGCCCTTCATATCTCGACGGTCGCGAAGGACATGGTCGCCAACTTCAAGGCTGGCATCGAAGCCATCTCCATGATCATCGGCGGCGGGATGGCGATCGTCAAGGGCATCTTCTCGGGCGACCTCGACATGATCCTTCAGGGGATCGTCGCCTTTCGTGAGGGCATCTGGAATCTCATCAAGGTGACCATGATCGGCGTGTGGAACACCATCAAGCTCACGTTCGGCTCCATCTTTGTCGCCGTGAAGGGCTTCATCGAGGGCTTCCTGAACTTCTTCACGAACTTGAAGGAACGGCTCGTCGGCGGGTCGATCGTGCCTGATATGATGAGACTGCTTGTGAGCGCGTTGCGCGCAGGCTTCCAGATGGCGCTCGACCTTGCCCATCAACTCGTCGAGGACATGATCCAGGCGTTCGTCGCACGCATGAACGAGTTCGTCGACGCTGGCAAGGCCATCGTGGAGGGGTTCATCGAGGGCGTCAAGGACAAGGCGCAGAAGCTGGTCGAGGCGGTCAAGGGCGTGGTCAACAACGCCATCCAGGCGGCCAAGAACCTGTTGGGTATGGGATCGCCGTCGCGCGTGTTCATGGACGTGGGCGTGCAGTCCATCAGAGGCATGCAGATCGGCATGGAGCGCGCGTCAACAGCCCTTGAGGCTGCGGCATCCGGCGCGGCGTTGACAGCCGTCACTGCCGCGCGCACGTCGATCGACCGCTCGATGACGCGAGAAGTTCATAACCATTGGGACGTGACCGTCAAGACGGCGGGCAACGCGAAATCGATCGGCAACGACCTGAAAGCCTACGGTGCCGCGTATGGAGGAACGTGATGGGTGACTGGAAGTTTCTTGAGGCCGCAGAGGCGTACAATCGCGTGTTGAACCCGGTCATCGGTGCCAGCTCCAACTACGCTGCGTTGGGAGGCGCGACGGTTTCTCGCGTCAAGACGTACCAGTTCTACCACCGCTGGTCACTGCGTGTGCAGACGAACGCCGACAACAAGGGTGTGTCTTTCACGCTCAAGGCGCTGCCGAACGAGACGCACGTCGTATCGCTCGTCGTGCGCGGGACTCTGCCGTCGTCGTGGGACGTCAGTCTTGACGACTCGAACTACCATAGCATGACCAAGATGCTCGACTTCGACGACGACTGGGCCTGGTACTACGCCTCCATCCCCGCCGCACAGGCCAACGGATCGACCACGCTCTACGTGCGGCAGAAGGGCAGTGGGTCGGGCGACTTCTACCTGGACGCCGTGAACGCCGTCAACGACGACACGCTCTCGACGCCGATCGCGGGCTCGCTGTTAGGATGCGAGTGGCTTGGCACCGAGCACGCGTCGACCTCGCGGCGGAGCATCAGCAGCCGGGCCGGAGGGTACGTGCGCGATTTCAAAGACGACTATGGCTTTGGAATCACGCAGCGCACCGGCGCTGGCGCCGCGACCGTCAGCGCCAACGTCCAGGAGAACATCGGTATCTCAGGCGGGCAGATCGTCAGTGCGCGTCGCACCTCTCGCTCCCTCATCCTGAACGGGGTCTTGAAAGCGTCCTCGACCGTTCCGCTTGACGAGCGGCGCAGCGCGCTTCTCGAGGCATTGGCATCCTCGTCGTTCATCGAAGGGAACTCAGGACCGCAGCCCGTGCGTATCTGGTACACCGGCAACGCGCCGGTGCGCGAGATCGAGGCCACGTATATGAGCGGGCTTGAAGGAAGCGTGACGGTCGACTCAGCCAACGTGTACGAGAACGTCCCGCTCCAGTTCATCGCGTCGGCGCCCGACTGGTACGTCATCAAGGAGACCGCGCTAGACCTCGACACGAGCGATACGTTCGCTCAATACGGCGCCGTCGCGCACGTCGATGGCGACTGGGACAACTTCACCGTGCCAAGCGCCATGACCACGAACGGCATCTACTATCTCGCCGAGGACGCCACCTACGTGTACATGGGCGGGGGGTTCACCAACGGGGACGGCAAGGCCGATTGCGACTACATCATGCGCTATCACAAGCAAGACAAGACGTACAGCGCGATGGACAAGGGTTTGAACAGCAACGTTCGCTTCATGCTCGTCGGGCCGGATGACAAGGTGTACGTCACGGGCGACTTCACGGCGGACGGCAACGCGACGGCCATGCGCCGGGCGTGCTACTGGGACGGGAGCTCGTTCACCGAGCTGGCGAACCTGAATGGCATTTGCTACGGGATTCTGTTCGATCGCTTGGGCAACATCTACCTGTTCGGGGCGTTCACGCAGGTGGGCGGGGTCGCCAAGGCTTACCTCGTCGTCTCAAAGGACGGCGGATCGACATGGGCGATCCTGGGCACGGGCGTCAACGGGGCGGTACTCGCCGGCTGCGTGGACGTCGACGGCACGCTCGTCTTTTGCGGTATGTTCACTACGGCGCATGGAGCGACCGTCAACCGGGTTGCGCGTTGGGACCCAGTCGCTGAAGCATGGTCTGCAATGGCAAGCGGGGTTGACGCCGATCCGAATGACGTGGTACTCTCTCCTGATGGGCGAGTGTTCATCGCAGAGGACTACATCAAGTACTACGACGGCAACACATGGGTTGAAGTCGAGACAGCCACGACCGGGGAAGTCTTTCGGATGGAGTTCGGGCCGGACGGTCTGCTATACCTCGCGGGCGATTTCAGCGACATCGGCGGGCTCATCGCCGGCTATGGGGTGGCCGTATACAACGGGGCAGTGTTCGCGCACATCGGGTGCAAGCCGGCGCGCGGGCCGGCGCCTGTGCGTGACGTGCATCATGCGTTACCGTGTGACGTCGACCCTGCATCGTCGCTGCTGTACGACCTTTACATTGCCACGTCTGAAGTCTTGGGCACGAACAACTACTACGCCGGGGTCACGACCTGCACGAACGACGGCAAGCTGCCCGCCGCGCCGTTCGTCTCCATCAGTCGCAGCGGGGGTGACGGCGCTGAGCTGTGGATCCTACGCAACGAACGCAGCGGGCGGCAGATATGGTTTGACTACCCGCTCCAGGATGGGGAAGAGATACGCATCGACCTGCGCGATCACCGCTCGAAGACCTTCTGGTCGTCGTTTTGGGGCTGGCGCAACGACGCGTTCTTCAAGAACAGCGACGTCACGAAATTTGCGCTTCTGCCTGGCGCCAACGACATCGCGTGCTTTGTGGATCCAGATAACTCGCCGACCGTTGATGCCTATATCCTGTGGCGCGAACGTTATGACGGGGTGAACTGATGCCTGGCTCTTGGGAGATATGGTTGAACGACAATCGCGGGCGTCGCATCGCCGACCCTCGCGGACAATCGCTCATCGCTGACCACAAGGGCTTCAGCGTCTCCCTACGAGCGAACAAGCCGGCGCCGTTTGAGCTCCGCATCCCTCCATCGTTCGACCCGCGCTACATCGGCAAGGACTTCATGGTCGAGTTCTGGCGCTATCCGGCGGGCCGACGGGCCGCGTTCTTCCAGGTGTACTTCGTGCGCTTCATCGAGCTTGTGCGTCAACATGGGGAAAGCTCGATCATCGTCAAGGGCTACGATCCAAAGCATTTGCTCTCTCGACGCATCGTCGCCGCGTACGCCAACGAAACCCAGTCGGCCAAGACCGACTACGCCGACGACATGATGAAGGAGGTCGTCACCGAGTCAGAAGCCGATGGCGTCGATCCAACGCCGACCTATGGCACACGGGCGTGGTCGCTGATGACGGTCGCGGGTGACGACGGGCTAGGGCCGTCGATCACGAAAGGGATGGCCTTCAAGAAGCTGATGGAGTTGGACGGCACGGGCATCCTGCCGGACATCGCTAACGAGGCCAAGGAACGAGGGCACGAGGTCTTCTTCGACGTGGTGCCCGTGTTCACGCCGAGCGGGCTCTCGTTCCAGTTCCGCACGGCCATCGACCAGCCGCGCCCGAACCTGCGCCAGCTAGTCGTGTTCTCAGACGAGCTGGGCACGCTGAGTGAAGGCCGGCTCGTCACCGATTACAGGGACGAGTTCAACTCGGCCTACGCCGGCGGGGTCGGCACGGAAGACTCGCGGAACGTGCAGCAGGCCTACAACGAGTCAGCGCACGATCAAGGACCGTTCGGGCGCATCGAAGAGTTCGTCAGTGCTACGCACGTCGAGGATGACAACGACCAGATCACCGCCGTTGCGCGCACGGCTCTCACCGAGGGGCTGCCGCAACGTTACTTCTCGTGCGTGCCGTTGGACGTTGCCCCGGCGCTTTACGGCGTGCATTGGGGGTACGGCAATCGGGTCGGCGCCCGCTTTTGGAAGCAGACCTACGAAGGCCTCGTGCGGGGCGTCACGATCACGGTCACGCCTGATGAGCCCGAAGCGATCCAGCCGCACATCACATGGGAGGCTGCTTGGACATGACGATCGCATACGACCCGATGATCAGCGATCTCTTGGCGCGCATCAGTAAGCTTGAGAAAGAGTTAGCTCGCTTGCGAACCGTCGAGATACCCACGCCGACCGTTGACACAAACGTGGCGCTCAGCACGTACTCGGCGCGCACGATCGGCACGACCTACCAGGCCGCGACCGATGGGTATGTGGTTGCGCGCATCCAGGCCAATTCGGACGCCGACTGTGGCTATCTTCGCGGTTACGCAGGCACGTCGTCGCCGCCCGGCACGGTGAGGAACGGGGCCAGCGTCTACTACAACTCCGGCGCGGGCATCTATCTCGATTGGAACGGGTTCTGTATGCCTGTCAAGAGCGGGTGGTACTATCGGGTGGTGCTCACCACGCGCGCCGGCGGGTTGGCGTCTGCGATGTACTGGGTGGCTCAATCGGCATGATCACGAACGGATTGACAAACGCGTCTAGTTGGCCTATCATAGGGAGGCGAGGGGAGACCGTTGCCTCTTTTGCTGTCACGTCAAGGAGACCGCATGATGCAAGCGACTTTTGAGCGGCTTGACACTCTCGTTCGGCTTCCTCGCAACCCCAAGCTGCACGACCTCCAAGATATCAACGATGCGTACGACGAGTTCGGCTTCATCCAGCGAATCATCATCAACGACGTCACCGGTCGGCTGATCGCCGGCGCAGGACGCGTGGACACGCTGCAGAGGCGCAAGGTTGCCGGCAAGGAAGCGCCGGCAAACATCAAGGTCGATCAAGACGGCATGTGGCTCGTGCCGGCTGACCGGGTGAGCGTTCCAGAGAGCAAGGAGGAGGCGGCGAGCTTGGCGTTGAACAGGATCGGGGAGAACGAAGGATACGACGACCGGCTGCTCGCCTCCATCCTCTCCGACCTGGCGGCAGACGGCCAGCGTGAGGGTGTCGACGGCCTGGCAGGGACCGGGTTCGACGGAGACGACCTGGACGCCCTGTTACTCAAGCTGCAATCGTCGGGACCGTTGCCGGAGGACGAGGACGGGAGTCGTGACGAGGACGAGTATCGCTGCCCGCAGTGCGGATATGAGTGGTCTGGGAGGCCGAGATGAGCGAGCGAGAGTTCGAGACCGAGATGGTTGACGTGGGTGACCTGAAGGATCATCCTCAGAACTACCAGCAGCATCCAAACGATCAGCTCGAACATCTGATGCAGAGCCTGCGAGAGAACGCTGTTTACCGCAACGTCGTGGTCGCCCGTGACAACACGCTGCTCGCCGGACACGGTGTCGTGGAGGCAGCGCGGCGTCTCGGGCTGAAGCGCATGCCGGTATACCGCCTCGACCTCGACCCGTTCGAGCCTCGCGCGCTGAAGGTGCTGACCGGGGATAATGAGGCTAATCATCTGGCAGAGCGTGACGATCGTCTGCTGTCGGAGCTGTTGAAGCAGGTGCGCGACGCGGAGGACGTAAGCCTTCTTGGCACCGGGTATGATGACAAGATGCTGGCGAACCTGGTCTACGTCACGCGGCCAGCTCATGAGATCGAGACCTTCGACGCCGCAGCTGAATGGGTGGGAATGCCGGAGTTCGATCCTGTGCATCAGCCCAGCCTCAGCATCAACGTTCATTTTCGCAACCAAGAAGACAAGCTGCGGTTCGGGAAAGAGATCGGGGTCGAGCTGACGGAGAAGAGCAAGTACACCTGGTGGCCGTCGAAGAAGCACGAGGACGTGAGATCCATCATGTTCGAGGGCGAAGCTGATGAGCGTG
>Ga0180429_10000693_pt1 | contig 29686 bp, 26 predicted proteins | sample SS_ome_FD_132428 | JGI IMG/M metagenome (GOLD analysis project Ga0180429, IMG submission 132428) | Hypersaline lake sediment archaeal communities from the Salton Sea, California, USA - SS_1_S_1 metaG | ecosystem: Environmental > Aquatic > Non-marine Saline and Alkaline > Hypersaline > Sediment ...
CCTCCACAAAGAGGGGATTGAGTGGCTCAAGGAGACCGCACAGCCGCACGGCATCCGCCATATCCAGCCTTGTGTGGAAGTCGATGGCCCACTCGCCGCGATCTCCGACAGCTTCACGTATCACGCGACACTTTTCCACCGCCAGGTCGACCTGTTGACGCGCGTGGAAGACGCCGTCCCGGACATCGCCGACCGACGTGCGGAAGGCTCGGAACCCCGCCTCGATGCAGGCATGGGCCGTCTCAGCCAGTGATCCCTGCCGGGGATAGCCGGTGGCGTAGCACTCCACGAAGTCGCGGGTGCGCCCGCCGAGAAGTTCGTAGACCGGCACCCCCAGCACCTTGCCCTTGATGTCCCACAGGGCCAGGTCGAGGGCGCCGAGGGCGTGCAGCTTCTCGCGACCCGCGGGATAGAACCACCCGCGGTACATCATCTGCCACAGATGCTGGATGCGACTGGGATCCTGCCCAATGAGCATCCGCCCGCACTGCTCCAGCGTGTCCCGTGTCCCGCCCTCCCCGACGCCGAGGATGCCGGCATCGGTCTCGACGGTGACGACCATATTGGATTGGTTGAAGGTAGGGTTCAGCCGCTTTGGCCGGTAGATGCGAATCCGCGTCATCTTCACTGTGTTGCTCCTTCCGCTAGATGATCCCCAACGCCATCAAGATGCCCATCACTACGAAGGCCACGGACGAGATGCGCATCAGCAGTTGTTCCGGAATCCACTCACAGAGCTTCTGTCCACCCAACACGCCTATCGCCGTGACGGCGGTCAGGGCAAGCGATCCGGCGACGAAGACCATCCACGGCGATGTCTCGGCAGTTGAGAGGCTGAGGACAGCCAACTGCGTCTTGTCGCCCAGCTCGGCAAAGAAGAGCAAGCTGAATGTGCCGCCGAACGTGCGCCAGTTCCAGGCAGCCTGCGGGTCCTCACACTCGCCGGTCTCGGCGAGCTCACAGGCCGCATCTCCCTCGACCTTGGCCGCCTCGCGCCAGATCAGGAGCCCCATGACCACGAAGGCCGCAGACGCAGCCAATCTGATGACATCCTGCGGCATCACCACGCCCAACAGCCTTCCCCCGGCCACGCCGAGCGCCGTGACGGCTGTCAGCGCTAGACTACCACCGAAGAAGACCGGCCACGGACGCCGAGACTTGCACGTCTGTGAGACAACGGCCAACTGTGTCTTGTCGCCCAGCTCGGCGACGAAGACCAGTCCAAATGTGGTCAGCCACGTACCCCAGTTCATTCCATCTCTCCAACGATAGCCGGTATGTCCACCCTATCACCGCGTGTGGTGACGCGGATCGGCATTATAGCACGCCGACAAAGCACCAGCCCCGCCACAAAGGCGGGGCCGGCGTCCTGACCTCCCATAACAGCCACGTCGCTACAGCTCATCCTCGTCGATGGTGCCGGGCATCTCCAGATCGACGACATCACCGTGGACATCGATGACGACGCGGAAGCCCATCAACCCCAGCCACTGCCGCGCCTCTTCGGGGAGCCCGGTATTCAGCAGTTGCTCCATCTGGCTGCCCATCTGTCCCAGCGACGCCTCGACCGCAGCCTTGGTGAAGAGATCCTCTTTGCCCAGGTATTGGAGCATGCCATCGACCACGGCCTCACGATTGTCGAGGACATTCCCCTGCATCGCCATCAGCACTTGGCGGTCCACGGTCTCCGATGGTATATGCCGCTTGAAGCCGCCGTCGTCGACGACGTAGAATGCGTCAGCACCCAGATGCGTGACATCAACGGGTTGGTCACGCTCATCCAACACAAGCCCCGCAAAGACGACCGCGCGAGCCATTCGACACCCCTCCAAGTCATTGAGTTGCGTCCGGAGAGCTCGGGGATAGACTCTGCCCTGCACAGATCCCCCGGATCTCCCAGCACATGGTCGTTGAGTATCGTACCAGAAGCAATGCTGGAGTTCAACTTGCCGCAAGTGCGGTCTGGAGGTTAGCTTGACCCCCTCAGCATCTGTCGCCGTTGTCACGGATTCCGCCGCCGGGCTCCCGGACAGCTTCCTGGAGCAGTACAACATCTCAGTGGTTCCCTACTACGTCCACCTTGGGGAGACGTCATACATCTCAGGCGTGACCATCGATCCTCCCACCTTCTTCGAGCGCCTCCGGGCCGCCCCCGAGATGGAAGTGCACACGGGCGTGCCGACCATCGCCAAGTTCCTCGACGTCTACCGAGACTTGGCCGACTGGGCCGAGGGCATAGTGGGCATCCACGTGGCGGGCAAGATGAGCGGGACGTGCAGTGCGGCAGAGGTGGCCGCCGCGCAATCTCCCGTGCCCGTCGTCGTGCTCGACACAGAGACGTCCGCGATGGGCGAGGGCTACGCAGTCCTATCGGCAGCGAGAGCCGCCCAGGAGGGCGGCACCCTTGAACAGGTGGTAGCCACGGCGAAGGCCACAATCAGCAACACTGGGCTCTACGCCCTGTTGGAGAGCGTGACATACGCGCTAAAGGGCGGACGCCTCTCCGCCACGGCCGCCAAGGTCGGCAGCCGGCTGCGCATCCAACCCCTGATCCGGGTCAAGAACAACAGCCTCAATCTGATCGGACAGGTCCGCAGGCGCAGCAGGGGCGTCACCGCGCTGATGGACAAGGTCGTGGATGAGGTTCGAGACGACCCTGTCCACATCGCCGTCCACTACGCCGAAGATGAATCCGAAGGACAGAGCGTGCTGGCGTCTCTCAGGGCACGCCTCAACTGCGTGGAGAGCTATCTCATGCGTGTGCCGGTGGAGTTGGGCGTGCACGCGGGGCCGGGGGCGCTGGGGATAGGCTACCATGTGGAGCGTGAGGAATCGGCGGGTCTGGTCCAGCAGATCGAGGAGAGGCTGGGGCGCATCACCACACAGGCCAAGGATGCCGTGCGCTCACGGCTGCACCAGTAGCCGGACGGCACGTTTCCGGTAGACTCCGACCCTATGGCCGTCAAGGAACGCAACCAGCAACTACGCATCGTCTCTGAAGCGCTTCTGGTCCACATCCCCGACCTGCTCGTCGAGGACCCATCGCTGGCAAGGGACCTGATGTCCGTGACGGCGACGGCGCTGCGCACCATCCACGAGGACATCGAGAAATCCGCCAAGGCGTGGGACAAGAAGGCCTATCACGTGCGCGCCGACGCACTTCGACGGGAGTGGGGCTGGACTGAGGGCGCCGCGAACTATGCGATGGGCCTGGTACTGCGCGGCACCCCGCTCAAGCGCACCCACGTCGCCAAGCTCCGTCTGCTGATCAAGATGAAGCTCGAGAAGCCCGCGCGACGCCAGATGCCCGATCCGACGCGCTTCCGGGGCGCCGCCCAGGCGGTTCGGAAGATCGAATCTCAGCGCAAGGCACCGGTCCGCTGGTAACGACGACGGGCCCACCCTCTCGGTTGGGCCCGTCGGGTTGAGGACGACTACCTGCGGCGCAGCAGCGCGCTCACCCCTACCAGCAACACCACGCAGCCCATCACCAGCTCCGTCGAGACGCTCGGTCCACCGGAAACCGGCAGCAGCGGCGTCACAGCGACAGACGTCACAGACGGTGCCTGCGAGGCGCCCACCTTGGGCAGCGCCGTGAAGGAGAAGCCCTCAGCGGCCTGGACAGCCTGAGCGGTCGCCAGCATGTTGGCAAAGGGCACAGCAGCCTGCCAATAGTAGGCGCCGGAGTCGGCATCCCACAACGCCAGCAGCGCGCCGAGGGGATCCGTGCCGTTGGTCACCCAGTCTCCCATCGACTCACCCAGTGCAGTCAGGACCTGGATCGCGACGGCCGTGGAGTTGGCGTCGGAGTCCGTCCCCCAAGCCGAGGGCTTCTGATAGGGGAAGCCACCATCCTCGTTCTGCATGCGCTGTAGATAGGGCAGGGCACCGGCAGCGGCACCAGGCTCGCCAGCGGCGACGAGTGCCTGCATCACCATCGCCGTGGTATTGGTGTCCGCGGTCGCCGGGGAGGTATCGCCGAAGAGGGACCACGCGCCGTCCTCAGTGAAGGCGGCTGTCATAGCATCCACGGCCACGGCCGGTACGGGTTCACCCGCATTGGCCAGGGCGAGCACCGCATATGCATGTTTGAAGAGCGTGTCTCCAAACCGGCCAGTCTCCGAGTCCTGCAGCGCCATCAGGTCAGAGATCAGATCCCGCCCCCCGAAGCTTCGGGGGGTCTGTCCCGTGGCCACCGCCACAACGATGGCCTGGCTCACCTGACCGGCATCCTCGATAGTCCCGGTGCCGACCTGAGAAGCGAGATAGTCGAGCGGGGAGCTGCCGGCGGCGGAGCGCCAGGTGCTGACATCCTCACCCGAGGCAACACCGGCGAGGATCACCTCGACCGTCGCCCCGTAGTCGGATCCGTCCGCGAACCCATTCGAGAATCCGCCATCGGCCTCCTGGGACCGGCGCAACCACGCGAGCGCAGCCTCTGATTGACTGTACTCGGCAGCCAGCGACGGCAAAGCGACCATCAATGATGCCAGGATCAGAACCAATACAACTGCGCTTCTCTTCATGCCAACTCCTCCAGAGTCAGGATAAACAGAAAGAGCCTTCCCAACAGCAGGGAAGGCTCACAGACAACGCGTCGTTGTCCTGTGAGGCCACCTCTCCGCGAAGGGTGCCAACACCAATTGGGGCGGAGTGTCGGGCTTCTCCGTCATCGGACGGAGTAACCGTTGCGGGACAGCGCCGGACTCACACCGGCTTCCTCGCTTTGAGTGTCGGCCGGACGCCAGTAGCTTCCGACCGCGCACACCCCAATCGCACTTGGACGTACTTGACGTCCGAGGCGAGTATATCACGTGAGAAATGGGAAACAAGCAAGGGTTCATCGACACTGTACGAGGGCGAGCCGCGTGCTAGTATTGGGAGATAATCACACCACGCAGGAGGCACTATGCGGTCCAAGGTAACTATGATCACGGGCGCTGCCGGGGAGGTGGGGCAGGCGCTTATCGAGGCCCTGGCTCAGACCGGCAACTTCGCGAGCCCCGGTGACAACAACACGCAGATGGGCGACGGCCCACGCCATATCCTCACACTCGACCTCAAGGCGCTCCCCGACGAGCTCGCCAAACACGTCATCCAGATCGAGGGCAGCATCCTCGACAAACCGCTGCTCGACCGCCTGGTGAGCGAGTACGAGATCGAAGAGATCTACCACCTCGCGGCGCTCCTCTCGACACGCGCCGAGTTCTCACCCGACGCCGCGCATCGCGTCAACGTTGAGGGGACGATGACGCTACTACACCTCGCCGCCCAGCAGTCCGAGTGGCGCGGCATCCCCGTGCGCTTTGTCTTCCCCAGCTCCATCGCCGTCTTCGGCCTGCCGGATCAGCCCACCAAGGAGTCCTACGCCCGCGTTCGCGAGTGGGAGTGGAACTATCCGTCGACGATGTACGGCTGCAACAAACTGTACTGCGAGATGCTGGGCATCTACTTCAGCCGGCACTACCGCCAGCTCGCCGCCGACCAGACCACCAGCCTGGACTTCCGTGCCGTGCGCTTCCCGGGGTTGGTGAGCGCGTTCACGCTGCCCAGCGGCGGCACCAGCGACTATGGCCCCGAGATGATTCACGCCGCCGCCAAGGGCGTCCGCTATCATTGTTTTGTCCGCGAGGATGTCCGAATCCCCTTTATGGCCATGCCTGACGCGGTCAAGGCACTCGTCGATCTGGCAGCCGCGCCCCAAGAGGCCCTCAGCCGCCCCGTCTACAACGTCACCAGTTTCAGCCTGTCGGCCGAGGAGTTCCGCGATCAAGTCCTCCGACACTTCCCGGACGCGGAGATCGACTTCGCCCCCGACCTCAAGCGTCAGCGCATCGTCGACACCTGGCCCGCCGACCTCGACGACAGCGCGGCCCGCCGCGACTGGGGGTGGGCCCCGGATTATGACACCCGCCGAGCCTTCGCCGACTACCTCGTCCCCAACATCCGCCACCGGTACCAGAGCCGCTGACCCTGTGAACACAAAGCGGGGCGCCAATCGGCGCCCCGCTTGCATCCAATCCAGGGTGCTAGAACAGCGACAACTGCTCGGCCTCCGGCGGCGGTGTGTACACCTCGGGCGTCACCCTACCGTCCAGCAGGTCACGCAGGCGCTGGAAGTCGGCCTCGACCACCCCACGCAGGCTCGGCTGGTGCAGGGCCGCAGCCGGATGGTACATCGGGAAGTAGACCTGTTCCCCCACCTGTCGCACCTGCCCGTGCACGCGCGAGACCTTCTCCTCGGGGAACGCCATCGCCATCGAATGCCGCCCCAACGTGACGATCACCTGGGGCCTGATCGCCTCGATCTGCCGATCCAGGTAGTCCTTGCAGGCCTCGACCTCACCCGGTAACGGATCCCGATTCCCGGGCGGCCGACACTTGATCACGTTCGTGATGAAGACCCGCTTGCGATCGATCCCCACCTGCGCCAGCAGCTCATTCAGAAACCGACCCGCGGCCCCAACAAAGGGCACGCCCTGCTGATCCTCGTGGAACCCGGGGGCCTCGCCGATGAACATCACCAGCGCATCCATCGGTCCCGCCCCAGGAACGGTCTTGGTACGCCCCCTATGCAGCGGACACTGCGTGCAACCGCGAATCTCCGCGCGAATCCCCTTCAGATCGGCCTCTCGCCCCATCCCTCAGCCCTCCGGCACCCTCCGGCGCTCAGCATCCAACACTAGCTCCAACTGCAGCTCCACACCCAAGGCAGCCAGCTGCCCGATCACACGGGGTACGTACCCGGGGTTGCCCTCCAACGCCACCTGCAGGTAGAGCGCGTCCTCGCCGTCAGCGTAGTACCTCTGGATCAGCGACCGCTGCATAAACCCATACTTCGCGTACAGCGCCTGCGCCACCGCGTTCGAGACCCGAACCTCCAGGCCGATCGATTGCGCGCCATCTCGCACCGCCCGATCAATCGCGGTCAACAGCAACATCTCGCCCAGACGCCGTCCCCGCCACTCATCGAGCACGGCCAGCGTGCTGATGTGTCCCCGCGTCCCCTCAACACGCATCCCGACGAAGCCCACCAACCAGGCCGCGCGCCGGCGACGGACCGAATGCCACGTCAGAGCTCGCCTCGGATCCAGCAGCTCAAGCACGAAGTAGTGGGCACTGGGATTGAAGTAGATTTCCTGCACGAACGCAGACTCCGGCCACGAGTCCGCGAAGACCTGACGATCCAGGGAGACAACAGTAGGGATGTCCCGCCCTTCCATCAGGCGGATACGAAAGGCGGGGTCAGTCATCTCGCATAGAGAGGCAATAGAGCCGTGGGTGCATCTACCTGATTGTTGCGCAATCGCTCCCAGGCGATGTCCGCCAGATACCCGGCCCGCCGCAGATGTCGCGCCGGCGCCGGAACCTCCAGCCTGCCGTACAGCCCGTGCAGCGCCTCACGCCCCGCAGAGCCGATCTCGCCCACCATCAGCGCCGGCAAATCCAACTTCTCCGGCAACGCATCCCAAGCCACCACCTGCACGCCTGTCTCGGCGCGCCAGCCATCCTCCTGCCACTTATAGCGGGCGTAGCCCACCCGGTGTCGACCGGCCGTGAAGACCGCATACATCGGACGGTCATCCCACGGCTGCGCCGCAGCCAGGATATCCAACGTCGACACGCCCACCAGTGACAGTTTCCGGGACGAGGCCAGCCCCTTGGCCACGGCAACCCCGATGCGCACCCCGGTGTACGATCCTGGGCCAATGCACACCCCGATGGCCGTCAGATCGCGCGGCGCCAGCCCGGACGAGGTCAGCAACTGTACCACCCGCGGCAACAGCGTCACCGTGTGCCGGTTCGAGGACTCCCACGTGCACTCCGCGCGCAGCGTGGTCCCGTCGTGAAGTGCCACGCTCGCCCGCATGCTCGCTGTGTCAAGAGCCAGTAGCATCAGATCCCCAACAATTCCTGGCGGAAGTCATTCAGAATCGCTTGGTGGTGCTCTCCGCGCGCTTGGAACACCAGCGAGCGCCGATACTCATCCAGCATCCGCAAATGCACCCACAGTTGCTCCTCGGGGATGATCGCCGGATGCCGCTCCGGCCACTCCACCAGGCATGCAGCCCCTGGATCGCCCAGCATCTCCTCCATCCCCAGCATGTCCACCTCCACAGGCGTGGACAGCCTGTACAGATCAATATGATAGAGCAACACGTCATCCTGGTGCCGCTTGTGGCGCCGGATCAGCACATAGGTCGGACTCACCAGTCGCGATGTCGCCCCCCAGCCCATCCCCACGCCCTGCGCGAAGACAGTCTTGCCGGCGCCAAGCCCCCCCTCCAAAGCCACCACCTCACTGCCGGTCAGGTATCGCCCCAGACGCGCCCCCAGGCGGCACGTCTGCTCCGGGCTCCGGCTGATGAACTCCAGGGTGTCCTTGGTCAGGATTGGCATTTATTTCCGGCGGGATATCGGGATGCGGCGATTATACTACACCAGCACCACTTCCAAAAGATGAATCGCGGCCTGCTTGGCCCCGGGCTCACTATCACCCGTGGGCCCCACACACGACGGGCACCCCTCGCGGCACGCGCACTGCCGAGCTCGCTCCAGCGCGGCAGACCCCAGTCGCGGCCACAACGCCACCAGTCGCGGCGTCAATCCCACGCCCCCCGGCACCTCGTCATAGAGTACGATCGCCGGCTGGCCGGACTCTCGATCCCGAGCTTCCACCGCCGTGCCCAGGTCGCCGGGATCACACATCAGGAAGACCGGCGCCAGATGCCGCAACAGATACGCCAACCCGCTCAGCGCCGTCCGTGCCCCTCGCGCTTGCTCCACCTTTCGGTGGCAGACCGGACACAGACTCAACAGGTTCTCCGGCGCGTGCGCCAGACGCAGCGCCATCGCCCGCGCATACCCCGCCATGAACGTCCGCAATGGCGTCAGATGGTGCACCTCCAGCGCGTGTCCCGGCGACGACGCCTGCCCACACAACCTGCACTGATGGCCGTCGCGCTCCAACACCTCACGGCGAATAGCCGGCCACTCCGGGCCATAGTCCAGCGGCGAGACCATCGTCCCCTCCTCTGCCAGCGCCGCCACCACCTCGGGCCCCAGCGTCAGCCGGAAGGCCTCCGTTTCCACCACCTGCTCAGGAAGATCGATCTCGCCCCAACCCAACGTCTCCCGCGTGTTCAGGTGCACCCGGCGGTACGCGGTGAGGCGCGTGTAGACCAGCACCGCCTCATCCGTCAACGCGATCCCCCGCGCGTATCCCTCTCCCTCGGGCTCGCGACGGCGCAGTATCTGTCGCTCGACCTTTGTCGTCGTCGACGCCACCGTGAAGTAATCCAGGTCCACCTGGCGCGCCAGGGCGATCCCCTGATCCCAGTCCAATGACTCGATCAGATACGGCACCGCCCCGTGGAAGTAGACGGCGCCCTCGTGGACCAATATGGGTGCTGTGGGTCGATCCACGGTCCCGATCACCCCCGCCTCCACCGACCGAACCACAACGTTGTCCGGAGTCGCCGTCCTCAGCGAGACCGCCTGCGCCGGGTATGTCTCACCCACCCACGAGTACTGATCCCGGCTGCTGTGCAGCACCCCCTCCGCCGCCATCGCCTCCAGCAGAGCGTCGACCTCCACCCGTCCACCAAACCGCTCCCCACGCTGAAAGGGCAGCTCGAACGACGCGCACATCAGATGCGACGCCAAGAGGCTCAGCCCATCCGCGTTGATCCTCGCCTCCTCAGGCGAACGTCCGAAGAAGTACTCCGGATGCGACACCAGGTACTGGTCCAGCGGCGCCGCTGTCGCCACCATCGCCGAGAGAGAGGTACCGGCCCGTCTGCCCGCACGCCCCATCTGCTGGCGGGTGGCGGCGATGGAGCCCGGGTAGCCCAAGAGAATGGAGGCATCCAGCGCCCCGATGTCGATGCCCAACTCCAGGGCGTTGGTAGCGACGACGGTCCTCACCGCTCCGGTCCGCAGCCCCAGCTCGATCGCCCGGCGTTCCTGGGGGAGATAGCCGCCGCGGTATCCCTGAATGGCCTCGGGGGGCAGACCCAACGTGCGGGCCCGGACCCGCAGCTCCCGGAGCAACAGCTCGACGGAGAGCCGGGACCTGGTGAAGACAATCGTCTGAACCTCGGCCCGAAGCAGGCGCTCGGCAAGATCGAGGGCCTCACCCGCCGCGGCGGCGCGCAGACCCAGTGCCGGGTCGATCAGGGGTGGGTTGTAGAAGAGGACGTGACGCTTCCCGTAGGACGCGCCATCCACATCGACGGCCGCGACGGGAGACTCCCACAGCAGCTCGGCCAGCGCCCGTGGGTTGGCAATCGTCGCTGACGCCGCCAGATACTGCGGCGCGGCGCCGTAGAAGCCGGCCACCCGCCGGAGCCGTCGCAGCACATTGGCCACGTGGCTGCCGAAGACGCCGCGGTAGACGTGGAGCTCATCGAGCACAACGTAGCGCAGACCCTGGAAGAATCGCATCCACCGTGTGTGATGGGGCATGATCCCGAGATGGAGCATGTCGGGGTTGGTCACCAGGATGCGGGCTTCTTTGCGTATCGCCGACCGGTGGCGCTGTGGGGTGTCCCCGTCGTAGGGGCGCAGCGCGATGGGCGCGTTCAGGAGGCCCAGCCAACGCTCCAGCGCCGCGATCTGGTCGTGCGCGAGGGCTTTGGTGGGATAGAGTAGGAGCGCGGTGGCCTGGGGATCTCGCAGGAGCGTATTGAGCACAGGGAGGATGTAGCCGAGGGTTTTACCGGAGGCAGTGCCCGTGGCGGTCACCGCGTTCTCCCCCCGGAGCGCCGCCTCAACCGAGGCCACCTGGTGGGTGTAGGGTGTGTCGATCCCGAGCTGCCGAGCGGCGGCGATCAGACGAGGGTCGAGATCCCTGGGCCACTCTGAGCCAAAGGCTTGACGGCTGGGCAGGGTTCGCCACGCGGTCACGTTCCGAATGAAGCGCGGATCAGCCTGGAGCTGATCCGCCAAGCGTTCGATCCGGTTCGTCGCGTTCACGCTATCGGTCGTCTCCGCGCTCTCCTCGCCGCAGCACAAAGGGAATGGCGATGAGCCCGGTGATGACGACCATCACAAGGCCAAGCTGAATCAGCACCCCCATAGCCACGGAGATCGAGGCCAGGACCTCGGACGTGCCCATCAAGCTCGCTCCGGCCAGGCTGAGGACGACGTTAAGATTCCAGAGCCCGTGCAGCAGGAAGGCTGTCACGTAACAGAGCGGCAACAGCCATCGCTTTCCGCGCCAGAACCACCCCCAGCCCAGCCCGACGATGCCGCTGGTCAACGCGTGCATCCCCGTCGCCAGGAACCGAAGAGCCACGCCGGCGCCCCACGCGGTAGCCAGACCGAGCGCGCCGTTGCCGACGCCCTCGAACAGCGCAAACCCCAGCCCACAGGCCGCGCCCATCAAGAAGGAGGGCAGGAGCGCAGTCTTGCGCCAGAGCCCCAGGACGCCCGTGGCCAGGGTCTTGACGGCCTCCTCGATGGCAGGCGTGATGACGGCCAAGGTCACGCCGAGCGTCGCCAGGACCAGCGGCGACGACAACAGCGCCAGAAGATCTGACTCATCGATCTCTGTCATCCCCTGCAGACTGCCGAGGAGCTGCATCACGCGGTCGATCTCGGCCCCGCCCTGAGGCAACATGATCATCACCACAGTGACGGCCACGGCGCTGAGTACGAAGCCGATGACCTCCACAGGAAGGGCCAGCACAATGCTAGCGGCACCGCCGACCACCCCAAGGAGCATACGGCGGATCGAGAGAGCGGAGGAAGCTCCGGCCGCGAGGGAGAGCAGGGAGAAGATCAACAGTCCGGGCAGTGCAATCAAGGCGAAGTGGATGGCCCCGAACAGGACCCCGGACTGGCTCTCGGAGCGGAGGCTCACACCTACCGCGCCGAGGACCAGACTGAGCAGCAGGAAGACGACCCATGCCCATCTGGAATGGAAGAGGAGGACAGGGCGTTGCTGCCATCCGCGTATTCCAACCACGAAGAGGGAGAGGCCCAACGTCAGGGCGATGAGTCCATAGCCGATCAGGGGGATCAGCGTCCCTGAGAGTTCCGTGGGGAAGAGCAGCGGAAGGAGTCCCAGACAGCCACCCAGCACCAGGGCAACCACCCCGGCCACCACGGCCAAGCCCCACACCCAGCGAGATGTTCCGTGGCCGACAGTCACGTCATTACTCTCCAGACAGGATGCAAAACAGGGAGGGCGTCTCCCCAGAAGCTGGTCCGAAGCGACGCCCTCCCCGTATAGTCAAACGCACGTCCGAGACTTCAGACTACTGCACGATCTCCACAGACTCGAGCACATCGGGCACGGGAGAACTGGGGTCGCCAACCACGACACGGCTCAACTCATCCAGCACGTCCAGACCCTCGGTGACCTGTCCGATCAGGGCAAACTGGCTGTCCAACTGCGCGGCATCCATCCCAAGCGTGACGAAGAACTGACCATTCGAGAGCATCCCAACCAGACCCGCGCGGTCGAAGACACCCAACTCCTCCCCCACGCAGTAGTAGCCAGGATAGCCGACAGTGGTGTTCGTGGGATCCCCGGTGACCGCTACAAAGTTGTCGCGGACGAAGAAGAAATCCGACCCATCGTACCACTGCTCCGAAGATAGGAACATGAAGCTGTTGACCGCGGCCGGCGCGGACTCGGGCAGCAGGTTGACCCGTATGTCACCCTTGGACGTGTGCAGGATGGCCTCGTATGTGCCGCCGATGTCGACGGTCATCTCCGGCGCGGCATCGAAGAAGATCTCGTCCCGATTCTGAAGCATGGTCATGAAGGCTTCCATGCCCCTGAACGAAAGCCCCATCTCGGCGGGGAAAAGCACGCCGTTGAATAGAAAGCTCGGCGTTCCAGGCAGGTTGAGAACACGACTCTCCTCGTAATGGGCCTGCACCTTGTCCCGGTAGGTCCCGTTGTCCAAGGCGGCATCAAAGGCCTCGACATCCAGCCCGAGCTCGGCGGCATACTCACTCAGCGTCGCGCGGACCTCTTCAGCAGGGAGCTGGCTCCACTGCGCGGTACGGTCGAAGAGCAGGTCGTGCATCTCCCAGAACTTACCCTCGGCCGCGGCGGCCTCAGAGGCCTCGGCCGTGATACCGGCGTGCTCGTGGAAGTCCAGCGGGAAGTGGCGATAGACCACACGGACGTTGGGGAACTGGTCTACGAAGGCCCGCAGCACGGGATACATCCCCCCACAGCCAGGGCACTGGAAGTCACTGTACTCGTAGATGGTGATCTCGGCGTCCTCGGGGGAGGCGCCCTTCACGTGGTCCGTGTCATCCACCGGTCGCACCGGCAGTTCAGGCAGAGGCGCCGCCTCGCAGACGCCGAGCGCCTCGGGTGGTGTCACCAGGACAGGTTCGGCTGGGTCGCCCGCGACGGGCGTGGGGCTCGCGGCGGCCGCCGTCGGGGCGACAGTCGCCTCAGGGACGGTGGTCGGAGCTGCCGTGGGGGAAGGCGTGGTAGCAGGATCGGACTTGCAGCCAGACACCAACAATATCAAAACCAACCCTATGGTTGGCAGTTTCCAGCGCAGCGTTCGCATGGTATTGACTCCTCATTCTTGGCACTGAGGGGGCATTATACCAGGAAACATTCCCCGGAGAGCGGGGCATCCGAGGCAGGCGCCGCAGCGGCAAGAGGATCGCGCAGGCCGTGGTTCGACGACTACGGCAGCGGGGCGGGGGCCGTCAGTCTCTGCGGGGCCAGAAGGGGAGACGTTCGAATCGCCACAGCGCTATCGCGCCGCATATCGACACCAGACCGCCCACAAGATAACCCTCGGCGACCGTGGCCTGAGTGACAAAGACAGCCAGGAGACCGAGCACGAAGGACGCGACATAGAGCACCAGCACGGCCTCGCGTCGCGTCAGGCCCGCATAGGTGAGTCGATGGGAGCTGTGATCGGTGCCGGGCGTCGTAAGCGGATTGAGCCCGCGACGCAGACGAGAGATGACAACGAGCGTGGTGTCGAGGATGGGAACCCCCAACACAAGCGGGGGGATCATCCAGGTCACAAAGGAGACATTCGAAGGGAAGCGCAGCTTGATCCCCAGCGAGGCCAGCATGAACCCCAGGAAGAGCGTGCCGGAGTCCCCCATGAAGATGGTCGCGGGATTCCAGTTGTAGATAAGGAAGCCAATACACGCCGCAACCACGGCGACGGAGAGTGCGCCGACAAGATATTGGCCGCTGAGGGCACACATAATGCTGAAGTGAGCGGCCGCTATCGCTGCCACCCCCGCCGACAGTCCGTCCATGTTGTCAAGGAGGTTGATCGCGTTGGTGATCCCCAAGAGCCACACGACAGTGAGGGCCATGTTGAGCACGGGATAGGGGAACGCGGTGACCTGCACACCGGATAGGATCACGAGCCCCACGGACACCAGCTGGAGGGGGAGCTTGACCGCGGCGCCGAGGCTACGACGGTCATCCCACAGACCGAGGAAGGACATCAGCGTGGCGCCGATCAGAATGCCGCCCAACTCGCTGTAGACGCCGCGGAGCAGCACGGCAGCGGTGATGGTGCTGACGAAGATGGCGACGCCGCCCAGTCGCGGGGTCGGCACCGTGTGTACCCGGCGCCCCGGTTCGGGCTGATCCATGATATTCATCCGCAAGCCCAGTTTGCGAGCCAGCGGCGTGCCGATGACGGCCAGCAGCAGCGTGCCGGCGAAGGCAATGAGGTACGTCGAGATGTCGCTCCCCATCGTCAGGGCTCGGCGGTCTCGGGCGTCGTGCCCGTCAGTTGATCGATCATCTGCTGGACCACGGGCTTCTGATCTTCCGGCGCCAGCCCCATCGACACTTCCGCGGTCTCCAACGCGCGCGCCGCGTCACCCTGATTGGCATAGGTGATCGCCAGAATGCGGTACATCTCCCACAGATCACGGTCGGTGTCACACTCGGGGATGGAGGTCTCCATGAAGGCCGCGGCCTCATCCCACGAGGCCTGTTGCGCATAGAGGGTGCCCACCACGCGCCGCACGGTGCAGTTATCCCTGATCTCAAGAGAGCGAAGGTAGGCCTCGATGCCACCGGCGAGATTGCCCTGTGAGCTGGCGATATCTCCCTTTAGCATCCAGGTCTGCTCGAACTCGTCGTCCACCGCCAGTGAGTGTGCCAGCGTGGCCTCGTATTGAGCCAGGTCCCCCAGATCGATGGCGTAGAGCTGGGCCAGCTCGTTCCAGAGGATCGGGTTGTTGGGGCTGAGCGTCACCGCGGTCTGATAGTTCAGCAGGGATTGATCGAGCAGCTCGAGCCGTCGGGCCTGCAGTTCGGCCACTGACGCCTCGTTGAGGCCTTCCGCGCGGAGATCCTGTGCGACACGGGCGGCCCAGGACTTGTAGAATCGGGCCAGGTTGGCGCTGTGATCAGTGTTGAGGGGGTTGGTTTCCCTCGCCGCCGTGAGCACGTCCAGGGTCTTGATGAAGACCTCCTCACGCTGATCGTCCGGCGTGTCCTCGCCCAGGCCCTGCGCCAGTTCGAGATAGGCCTTGCCCAGGAAGAGATAGTAGTAGTCCTCGTGGGGGGCGTACTCGATGGAGCGCTCGAAGTGAGCGATACCCACCTGCTTCTCGTTGGGAGCCCGGCCTTTGGCAAAGACATCTCCCTGTTTGAAGATGATGTCGGCGCGGATCAAGTCATAGCATCCGACGCGGATCACGGGGATGCTCACCAACAGCAGCACCACCATCACCGCCGCCCCCACGACACCGGCGGACCGTCGAGGCTGGGGCCCCTCATAGACGAGCACGCCGCCGATCGCGGCGAGCAATACGAAGATCAGTCCGTAGTAACGGCCCAACAGCCCGGTCAGGCTCTCGGCGACCTCCACAATCTCGTCCATAGATGTGACTTCGATGCGTGTAAGGGACGCCTGATGCCCTGCAACGACAAACCCGAAGATCAGGACACCGACCAGGGTGATGCCGGTATAGAGCCCCACCGCAGAGATCCACCGCTTGCGACGGAAGTGATCGAAGAGGCCCTCGCGATCGAACTCACACAGGCCGATCACACCGAAGAGAGCCCACGTGAAGACGAAGATCATCAGGGCCCCGTAGGCCCGGGTGGGGGTAGGGTAGTATTTGGTCGTCAGGGATTGCAGGAAGACCTGGCCGGCTCGTCCGAGACGGTCAGGGTTGTTGATGAAATCGTACGCCAGCGTCCCCAGAAGGAAGGTAGACGCCAACGCCAGCCCCGCGACAGAGGCGGCCCACGGAGGGATCGAGGACCGGCGGCCATCAGATCGCGCGCCGCGACGCCCTCGGCGCCGGGACGAGGTCTCCTGCGATTGCCCACCGGCGTCAGTCTCCAGTCCCGGTATCCACTGCACGCCGAGGACCACAAGAAGTCCGGCGAAGGCCCAGAAGGTCGTTCGGGTGGAGGCGATCGCGATCCCGAAGTTGATCTCCACGAAGTGGGCGATGACGCCGGCCATCAGCCCCATCAGCAACATCGCGTGCGGGTGCTGGGAGAGAAGCCCAGACGTAGTGGGCGCGATCGCGCTGCCCCGCCCAATGAAGGAACGGAAGGCCTGATACGTCAAGTAGATCATCGACCCGACCAGCACGCCCAGCGGGATGGAGACCGCGAACAGATACGCGCCCTCCAACTGCCATCCCACGATGAAGAAGATGATGGCGCACGCCGCATCCGTCACGAGATAGGCGATGAGATCGCGCCGCGCCGGCATCAGCCCGAGCCAATGGAACCCCCATCCGAAGAAGCTGAGGAAGGTGAACAGGTAGGTCACCAACCCCAGGATGCCGGTGACGACGAGGGAGTCCAGGGTCTCATTGTGAGAGCGGTCCGGCGAGGCGGTGCGCGACTCGTAGTGTCCCAGCTCCGGTGGATAGAAGGAGTTGTAGGCGACATACATGGCCTCGGGGCCATAGCCGACCAGGGGGCGAATCGGGTTGAGGCGATCGAGAGAGCCGTCGGGGAACGAGATAGGGTCGTGGACTCCCAACAGGTCAACGGTGCCCTGCCAGATCAGACCGCGGACCTTGCCGGTGCCGGATTGAAGCTCGGTGATGGTGGTCAGGCGTTTGAGCGACGACACCGTGCGCGCGCGCGACTGCAGGGGACCGGGGATGTTCAGAGCGACCAGTCCCAGGGCGACCACGAGCCCCACGCTCCCCCAGCCGATCCACAGCCACCGCCACCCCTTGCGCTCAACGATGACATAGAGCCACAGACCGCCGAAGACGAGAAGCGCGAGCCCCAATGACACGTAGATGCCCAACTGACCGCCGAGCGCCCAATAGGCGAGGCCGGCCAACCCTCCGGCGGCAAGAAGGCTTCCCAGGCCGAAGCCGAAACCCTTGAGGATGTCGCCGAACGATCCCGAGGCAGGCTTAGCGGCCTCTTCCTCTGAAGACGCCATCCGTTGGAGCACGATCAGCGCGAGATACGGGAAGAGGAAGCCCGAAGCCACGATGCCCAGCCAGGGGCCACGGCTCTGCGAGTACCAGATGGTGAGCAGCTGTACGGCGAAGACAAAGATATAGCCGGAGGCTCGGAGGACATCCGAAATGCGTGCCTCCGCCCGTCCGAGGATATCGCCGAAACTCTCGACGATCCGGGACGCCGTCAATGGCACGATCATGATGAGATAGGCCGCCACAAAGATGGAGTTGCCCATGTTCGATGCCACACGCGTCGTCACGTCACCGGCCCAGGGCAGAGGATCCAGACCGTTGTGCTGGATGATGCCGTAGAGCGAGATAGGCAGGCTGTTGAGGATCAACACCGTCACAAGACGGCTCAACTGCAGGCGCGTGCGCAGCCCCGTGAGGATGGAGACAAAGATCACCAGATAACCAAAGAGCGTATAGGTGCCCTGTAGGCGCTGATACGACCCAAGGATGCTCGTGAACCGGACCAGCGAGGTCAATGACGTGAGCAGATAGACCACCATCGTGACCGCGGCGGGGAGGACGAGCGGGGTCCTCATCGTGAAGCGGAGACCCTCGCCATCGTGCATCCGTTGCTCGACGAAGCGGGTGAGCCAGAGGACGGCCATCACGGTGGCAAGCGCGCGCAGCGTGGTGAGCTTGTCGGGCTCGAAGACACGGCTGGAGTAGACGTTGAAGAAGACCGGCGTGATCGTCACGCCCAGAAGCCAACCAGCCTCCAGCGCCCGCTCACAGAAGTTGCCAAGCCGTGTCGAATTCATCCTGAGGCTCCTTGAGGGAATAAGATACCGAGGGTCAGATGGCCAGCAGGACCATCAGATCGTTGACGTTGGTGCCGGTGGGCCCCAGCTGCAGCAGGTCACCGGTAGCAGACAGGAGAGGATAGGCGTTGTTGTCCTGCAGCGTCGCGTGCGGATCCCAACCCAGGTCGCGGGCGCGACGAAGTGTCCGCCCATCGATAACGGCCCCCGCGCCATCGGTTGGCCCGTCGGTGCCGTCGGTGGCGAGCGCCATCAGGACGACGCCGGGGATGCCCTCCAGGCCCAGAGCCGCCGCCAGCGCCAGCTCCTGGTTCCGACCGCCGCGCCCCTGGCCCTTGACCGTGACCGTGGTCTCGCCACCCCACACGAGACAGGCCGGCGGGTGGAGTGGGTGACCGGACTGCTTGATCCCCTTTGCCAGAGCAACAGCGACCTTGGCGACCTCGCGGGCCTCGCCCTCGACGAACGTGGTCAGCAGCAGGCTGGTGTAGCCCAGCGCCTGCGCCCGGGCGACAGCAGCCTCGGCCGCGACCGCGTTGGACCCCACGATCACGTTGTGCACCCGCTCGAAAAGCGGGTCGCCGGGCTTCGGCGTCTCGGGCACGGCATCGGAGAGGCCTTCCATGAGATAGCCGGACACGCTGGGGGGAAGGGACTCGGCGAGGTCGTAGCGCCGGACGATGTCCCAAGCCTGGAAGAAGGTGGTGGGATCGGGCGCCGTGGGTCCGGAGGCGATGACGTCCAAAGGGTCCCCGACGACATCCGAGAGCACCAGCGCCACGACGGGAGCTGGGGCAGCCAGCCGGGCCAGTTGGCCGCCCTTGAGCGCCGAGAGATGCTTGCGGATCACATTGAGCTCGACGATCGAGGCCCCGGACCGCAAGAAGAGATCGGTGGTCGCCTGAAGATCTCCCAAAGAAACGTCGGGGACCGGCGCAGGGAGTAGCGCGGACCCCCCGCCGGAGACCAGCAGTAGCACGATATCCTGCTCGGTGACGGTGTCGAGATGTGATACGAAGGCCCGTCCCCCACGGATGCCGGCGGCATCGGGCACAGGATGGCCAGCCTCGATGACCTCGATGGTATCCGGCAGCGCCGGCCCCATCACATGACCTACTTTGGTCACCACCACTCCCTCGACGGGGAGACCCGCCAGGACCTCGCACGCGGCAGACGCCATCGCCGACGCCGCCTTGCCCACAGCCAACACCAACACGCGACGCGGTACGTCGCCGGCCTGCAAGGGTAGCTGGGTATGGCCGGCGCATAGGTTGCCATCGTCGATACAAAGGGCCCGGCGCACAGCAGCGGCGGGATCGACCGCCCGCAAGGCGGCATCGCGGATCAGGGCCATATCGTCCCGCAGCATGTCCTCGCGCGGACCGTCCGCTCGTTCCCAGCCACCGATTGGATTCATAGTTGCGGGCCTCAACGCCTCAGATCGGACAGGGCCAGGCTGGCGGCGGCGTCAGCCGAGAGAACGTCCCCCTGTAGTAGGGCCGATAGACCGGCTTGCAGCGCACGGCGGACGATCTCCTCCGCGCCGCCCGAGGGAGGGGCCACGCTGTTCGAAAGGAGCTCAATCACGAAGGCCTCCGCCTGTGCCGGCAGGGCCCAGGTCTCCACGACAGGGCGCCGCGTCGGGTCCACCACGGAGGAACTCGTCAGATCGGCCATATGCTGCGCCGACACGAGCCAGCGGATCAGATCAAGCGACGCCTCCATCCTGACCGGATCATCTGTCGTGACCGCGAGTCCCCAGGTTCTCATAATCGTGACGGGCGCGCCGGACGCTGTCGGAACCCAGGTGGGATGAACCACGGCCTGCGGCGGCTCGGAGGTTGCCTCGGGGTCCGGCAGCGACGCGGTATCCGGTCTGGTGTTCCAATACGTGCTGATCGAGACCGGCGCCAGCTGCGCTTCGCCGTCCAAAAGGACTTGCCAACAGCTCTCGGTGTCGGGCAAAGCCAACACCTGGGCCGGATCGAGGAGCCCCACGGCAATCAAATCCAACAACGATGCATACACCTGCCTCAGGGCATCGCGATCCAGCGCAGGCTGACCTCGATCATCCACGACACGGCCCCCTTCTCCCACATACATGGAGAGCAGGGCATCGCCGGCAAGTCCATCGGGGGGGGCGCCGGGCAGCACCAAGGAGAGGCCCTGACTCAGGACCGAGGTCCATGTGATCGGAGCCGTTGGCGTCAACACAGGGCTGTAGGCCATCTGTTCAGCCTGTGCCACATAGGGGAACGCCCAGAGGCCCTCCTCCGTGGAGACTGCCGACAGCGCTGCCGGGAAATAACCCGAGTCCGCCGGCAGATGGTCGTCGAGGGGCTGGATCAGCCCCTCCTGAGCAGCGGAGACCAGGTCATCCTGATTGAGCACCAAGAGATCGGGCACGACGGAAGGCGCGACATCGTGGGCGGTGAGGAGAAGGGCATAGAGACCGCCGGGGCCGGTCCCCTTCTTGACCTGCAGTCCGACCGCTACCCCCGAGGAGGCTATGTCGAAGCGAGACACCTGGGCAGCGAGCCCAGACGCGCCTGTCGCGGGCGAGGACGGATCAAGGATATCGGGAACCCAGAATGAGAGCGTGACCACACTGGAACTTGGTGTCGGCGTCACGGTGGGCGTCGGCGGGAGCTCGGTCGTCGGCGTCGGCTCGGGGGGCGGCGTCGATGTGGCCGCCGAGGGGAGTACGCCGGATAGGTCGGGAAACCACGGTGGAAGCTCCTGGGGAACGCACGCGGTCAGACAGAACAGTGCGACCAAGAGTCCAAGAAACTCCCGACGCCGTCCCTGTGATCTGTGTCTGCCTCGCGGTTTCCTCATTGCTGTGACCTCAACGTCCCATCCCTCTCGCGACCGCCAGTATACCTTACACCTACGGAGAGGCAGCATCCCCGGCATAGGATCGCACAGCGCCGTAGATCGGGCGCAGCTCGAACTCGGGCGTGACAAAGGCGTAGTAGTCCTGGTAGTTGTGCAACGGCACCGGGGTGCGGAACATCCACATGGCGACGACGGGGCACCACGCCCAATTCTCCTCGGCCCAGGCGTAGGCCTCAATCGTGTATCGCGCGCGCAGGCTGGGTGACACGGCCCACGCCCAGCGAGGATGGTCATTCCACCCGGCCTCGGTGACATAGATGGGTTTGTGGGCGTCCCCGTGAGCGTCCATGATCCCGCGCAGCAGCTCGACGCGCCGAAAGTTGATCAGATCAGCGGCAGGATCCACATCTGGCGCGAAGGCCAGGCCATAGGCGTGGGCCGAGAGAGCATCGAAATATGCGCCCGCGTCATTTTCATACATATTGTTTAGGTACAGCAGGTCGTTCAACCCCGCGGGGCTTCCCTCCGGCTCCAACGTGGGCGCCAGGGCGCCCGCCAAGACCACAATATCAGGGCTGACCTGGTGAACCTCGGGGTAAACCTCGCGCAGCAGGTCCACATAGCCGGCGGGGTCGACCGGACGGTATCCCCACTCGAAGCTCAGGTTGGGCTCGTTCCAGATAATGATCTCACGCACGGCGCCCTGGTAGCGCGCCGCAAACTCTTTTGCGAACAAGGAGAATTCGTCAAATCTATCATTGGGCAGGTACGTAGGCGTCGTCTCCCCCACCTCTTCCGTCTCGCGCGCCCACTCGGGCACCATACCCAGGCGGGCAATCACCTGCATGCCCTGATTCGTGGCGTGAGAGATGACAGCATCGCTGTGCTCCCAGGAGAAACGCCCCTGGACGGGCTCGATGTAGGCCCAAGGGAAGTATTCGACGATCCAAGGTGCGCCCATCTGGCGCACCAGGGACATGGTCGCCTGAATCTTCCACATCTCGACCTCGTCGGTGAGACGCGTGTGGACACCGATCTTGGGGTTGGTCATCACCACCTCTCGGGGAGTGGGAAGCTCGTAGTTCACCGGCAGCGGCTTGATGAGGGCGAGCAGCAGCACCCACATCAGCAAGAGGTGTGGACGGCGTAGCGGGTCGAGAGATATCCTTTGTCGAAAGCGGCTCATGGCAGAGTTGTCCTGGGGTCTCCCCCGGCTATAATCGGCACGTGAACACCGCGCGCGCGTGCCCTGGGCACCCGAAGCTCCTCACCCGACAGATCCAAGCAGCCCTCACCGGAGACCTCCCGGGGCTTCCCGCGCAGATGCTGATGGCGCCGCCCATGCGCCAGACAGAACCGGAGCCACATGATCGCCCCAGGTCGTCGGCGGTGCTGGCACTCTTGCACATGGACGGTGACGACATCTCGCTGGCCTTTACCCTGCGTCCCACCTCGCTGCGACATCACGCGGGCCAAATCTCGTTCCCAGGGGGCGGCGCAGAGCCGGGGGACGGTTCGTGTGAAGCGACGGCGCTGCGGGAGACGGCTGAAGAATTGGGCATCCCCACACACGACATCCACATCCTCGGCGAGATGACGCCGCTGTTCATCGCGGGGAGCCAGAACATCGTCCATCCCTACGTGGGGTGGATGCCGGTCCTCCCTCTCCTTTGCCCTGACCCTGCTGAGGTGGATCGTGTCTTACAGGTCCCCGTGCGCGAGCTCCTGGAGCCGCGAACGTTGGGCACAACCACCTGGCGGCGGAACGGGCGAATCCTCGACGCCCCGTGCTACAGGGTAGGGGGCGATGTGATCTGGGGGGCTACCGCCATGATTCTGAGCGAACTCCTGGAGATCATCCGCGGGTTCGCCGTCTGACGTTGCCGCGTCACGCGTCGACGATCCGCCCTACGAGGTCGTAGGGCAGCGCCTCGGTCACCTCCACAGTCACCATACGGTGCGTCTCCACGGACTCGGGGACAAGCACTAGCCCGTCGATCTCTGGTGCATCGCGGTAGGACCGGCCCACGGTGAGGTCCTCCCCTTGGCCTTCCAGCAGCACTTCGATGCGCGTCCCGACATGGACCAGGTTCCGCTGAAGCGAGATCTCCTGCTGCGCTACCATCACGGCGTCGTAGCGCTCCTGCTTGACGTCCGCGGGCACATCATCGTCGAGTTCAGCGGCCGCGGTGCCCGGCTCGTGCGAATAGGTGAAGACGCCCAGACGATCAAACTGCACGTCCTCGACAAAGTCCAGTAGCTCCGCGAAATCGGCCTCAGTCTCACCGGGAAACCCCACGATCAGCGTCGTGCGCAGGGCCACACCGGGCATCGCATCCCTCAGGCGATCCAACGTCCGCCGAACCGAGTCCATGTCGGCGGGACGGCGCATCCGGCGCAGCACATCGGGGGCCGCGTGCTGCAAAGGGATGTCCACGTAGGGCAGCACCTGGGGCAAATCCTTCATCGCGGTAATGAGCCTCGGCGTGACAAACCCCGGATAAGCGTACAGCACGCGCAGCCAGGGAACCGAGGGAACGGCGACAGACAGTCGCTCCAGAAGCTGGGCCAGGCCATCGCGCATGCCAAGGTCGTGTCCGTAGAAGGTCGAGTCCTGTGCGATCAGATTGATCTCCAGAACGCCGAGGTCCTGCAGTGCCCGGGCATCGGCCACGATGGCGTCCAGACTCCGGCTGATCGTGGGGCCCTTGATGGAGGGGATCGCACAGAAGGCACACTCACGGCTGCACCCATCGGCCACCTTGAGAAAGGCACTGGGGCCGGAGATGACGTAACCCGGCGCCTCCGCCTCTTCCGGAAGCACGGTCAGACGGTCCTCGACCAACGTCCGCGTGGATCCGCCGGGTGTGGAGAGAAGCTCCTGCGCGATCTCGGTGATCCGCGACCACGATCGTGTTCCCAGCAGCGCGTTGATCCTGGGGACGGCCTCCTCGAGAAAGGCGGGCGCCCGCTGTGCCCAGCACCCGGCCGCGACCAGCTTCTGATGGGGTTTCAGCGTCGTGGCCACCGAGGAGAGCGTCTCCAATGACTCCCGGCGAGCATCTTCGATGAAACCACACGTGTTGACAACGACCAGGTCGGCGGCATTGACATCCAACGTGGCCTGCAGCCCCGACCTCTCGAGCAGGACCGCCATCGCATTGGAGTCTACGGTGTTCTTGGGGCAGCCCAGGGATGCGATGTAAAAGCGAAAGGGGCGCCGCGCGCCCCTTGTGACCTTAATACGTCTCCTACTCAAGACCCCTCCAGTAGCGTCTCTCCCAAGGGAGTCCACGCCCGTCTCACAACCTCGGCAGGCCCCCCCAGAAGATTCCAGTCGGTACCGTTGACATAGATGCGAAAGGCGCCCCCATCTCCCGTAGCGACGATGAGTATCTCGGCAGCGCTGGCTTCGATAACTCGCTGGGGATCTGCGATCCCCTGGAACACGACGGTATCATCTGCCGTGACGCTGATCCACGCGTGGCTCGTCGGCACAAGCCGCACCGTCACGGTTCCATCGGAGCTCACGGGGAAGGACGGCGTCGGTTTGGGCGTAAGCGTCGCCGCCGGCCGCACGTCAGGCGTAGAGGGGACATCAGCGGAGACGGATGTAGAGTTCGCGGCATCAGACGTGGGGGACTTGGCCCCGAACTGCAGCCAGAGGAAGCTCCCTATGGCGAGGAAGGCGAAGAAGAGCAGGGCAGCCCCCAACACACGGACGAGCCCACCCGACGCACTGGCCCGGACGTCCACACGCTCCTGCTCGAGAGAAGGAGGGGGCGGGGCCCAAGTGCGCTCGCCCCGTTGCTTGGGCGGGACAACCTGCGCGGGGCGCGAAGCGAGGGGCTTCCCTCCGAACTCCGCGTCATAGCGGGCCAGGGCCTCTTCGACAGGGAGCCCTAGGAACCGCGCGTAGTTTCGCAGGAAGCCCCGCACCTGGGTGGGCCCGGGAAGCGCTTCGTAGTCTCCCACCTCCAGTGCTTGGAGGTATTGAGGGAGAATCCGCAGCGATCGGACGGCGTCCTCCAGGTCAATGCGCTGCGACTTTCTAGCATGTCGCAGCCACGCCCCCAGACTATCTACCATTAGACCTCTTCAGCGTCGACAACCACCTTGACCTGCCCGCGAACGCCTCCCTCCAATTTGAGAGAGACCAGATGCTCTCCCACCTCACGGATAGGGCGGTCCAGGGCCAGCCAACGATGGTCGATCTCCATTCCCAGATCGCTCTGGAGCTGGTCGGCGATGTCCGAGGAGGTGATGGAACCGTATAGCCTCCCCGTCTCCCCTGCCTTCACGGTAAACCGCAGGACACGCGCCGACAGCAACTTGGCCAGCTCCTCCGCCCGCTCCCTTGCGCGCTTGGCCTTGAGTGCCTGCGAATCAGCGTATTGCTGCGCGGCCTTGATCTTGCCTGGGGTGGCACGGACACCAAGCCCGCGAGGCAACAAGTAGTTGCGCGCGTGCCCGTCGGACACTTCCACTACCTCGTTGGCCGTGCCGATGCCCGGAACATCCTTCTTCAAGAACACCTTCATCAGACTCCTCCTCGCAACGCCCCGGTACGGCGACCGGGACCGGTGTTAGGCAGGTGTTTCACGTGAAACACCTATCCCAGAAGCCTCGTTTGGATCATCAACAGCAGACGATACATCTTCTGCAGAATCGTGGGACTCTCCAAGAGGCCCAGACCAGCCTGATATGTGGCAAACCCCTCTTGCCGACGCCCACTCTTGAACATCGAGATACCCAGTGCGAGCAGGGTGTCGCCCTGCTTCTGTCCGTCGCCAAGCTCCTGAAAGAGGCTTGCCGCAGATGACCATGCCTTCTCCGCATCCTCACGGCGCTTAAGCGAAGCATAGACGCTGGCCACGTTGCCCAAGGCCTGTGCCTCCCGGCCTTTGTCCTCCAGGCGGACGAAGACCCGCAAGGCCTCCTCGAGGGACTCCAGGCTCTCCGCCCACCGCCCCTGCTTCCGACGGATGATGCCAATGTTATTCAGCATCTCGCCAACCTCGGCCTCTCGATCCGCCTCGGCAAAACGCTCCATCGCGTCGCTAAACTTACGGACCGCCTCGTCGAACAGCCCCTCCTGGAAGAGCCTCAGCCCTTCCTGTTGCAGTTCCTCAGCTTCGGTTCCTGTCATAGCCCCTTCCTTCATTTCTCGAGAGCGACGCAGCTCAGTAGGTGATCTCCAGTATGCCCTCGGCAATGGCCCGCAACTGTCCTGCAGGCATCTTCGAGAGCTTCATCGCCAACTCGAGGTAGCTGCGATTGATCGGCTTCACCACAAACTCCCGCAACTCCAGCGGCAGTTCCTTTAGAGCCTCAAACTCCGCATACGTATGGTGCCACATCCCGACTTCACTGTCGCGGTCCATGAAGTGCTCCAATGTGACCCCCATGCCACGGGAGAGCACCTCCAAATCGGCCACGGGAATCGCACGTCGCCCATATTCATAGTCAGAGACCGTCGAAGCCGAACAGCCAAGGAGCTTGCCCACATCAGCCTGCGTAGCCCCCTTCTCCTGACGCAGCTGTCGCAGACGAGCGCCCACGATCCGATGTCGCAGTGGAAGGAATAGATCGGGGTTGGGTAGCTCTGACTCCTTCGCGTTCTCGTTCAGCGAGGCGTTCTCGCGAAACGAACCCAGAGGGGTCTCCAAAAAACGCGCCAGAAGCTCGAGCTCCGGCAAAGAGATGGCGCGGGTGCCGTCCTCATAGCTGCCGAACCGGTTCACAGACACGCCCAACACCGCCGCACACTCCCGCCGGGAAGCTCGCGTCTGATCGCGGGTGCTCCGAATCAAGATGCCCAGGATACGATTGCGAAGTTCGGTGACCTCTTGATCTGCCATGTCTGCTCCCCCTGCCTAAGGTTCAGCGCGGGCGTAGGTGACACCCCGAGACAACTAAAGTTGCACAACGCGGGAATCACGCACATTGATCAACATACATTATAGCATACCCCTCACGCGCTGCAATCTGAGGGCGCCCAGGAGCGCATGTCGAGAACGCCCGTATGCGCACAGACTTCAAACGGGCACCAAACTTATCCACAGCTGTCAGTTCCACAACAAGCGGGATTTGGAGGTGTCCATGCCCCCAGGACTTGGGGTATAGTACCACGGTCCTTGTCTGCAGGACCCGAAAAACACCCCAAATCTGTGGAGAACTCCCCATGTTTCCGTGGAAAACTGTTCAAAACCGGGGAAAACTCAATCGGAGGTCCCAGACACCACTACTACATCTTGTGGGACGAGCGCAACGCATACATAGACGCCACCGGTCGTCAAACACCCGGTCTTTCTTCTCCCGGAAGTATCCACAGGTGGGAAATGGCCCAAAGCATCAGATCTGGGGGCTCACCGGCATCTCAACTACGAGATGTCGTGCATGTTCGGGATTATCCACACAATCCCCCGCCCTACTACCATGACTACCCTTTACATTCAATAACTCAATGATGAAAGAGCTTCTTATAAGATAGCAGCGAAGAGCACGGCAAGGGCCGGAAAGAGGATCCTCAAACAGCCTGGGGAAGGCTGCTAGCACGTATTCGCAGCAGCAGGGTCATAGATACTAAGAAGGCGCCCGCCCGATCTCGGGCGGGCGCCTTGTGGCCCCAAGGGAAGTCGAATCCCTGTTTCCGGCTTGAGAGGCCAGCGTCCTAGGCCACTAGACGATGGGGCCAACTCGGGATGATTGTAACAGATACAGTCGCCTTGTCAAGCTTCCTATGGTTGCGGGTGCATTTCAGGATGGGGGGGAGTTGGCGTAGGCAGTCGTCCAGAGGTGATCGAAGCGATCTCGGCTGGTCAGTGTAGCGGTGCAGATGGCCAGGATGTTGTAGGCACCCTCACGGGACCAGCGCATGCCGGGACCCGTGACGCGTGCTTTGCATTGCTTGGCTTCGCTTTCCACCATGCCGCTACCGATTGGCCAGCCCTCGATGCGGTAGTCCTGGTACTGCATACGATCGCGGTTGTGCTTGAAGTACCCCGCTGTGGTGCGTAGGGCAGTGGCCCGTTCGGGATCGGACTGCTGGGCCGCCCTGGTTTCTAGACTGCGGGCGATGGCGTCAGCGTGTCCTTGATACAGGCGCTCCTTCTGCGCGTTGAACCAACGCGTCCCCGCCACGCCTTCCTCTGGGTAGAGCACTTGCTGGGCCTTGGCCAGGTTCTCCGTGGCGTGGTACCAATCCACGATGGGCACACTGCTGTGGAAGTGCTCCTGTTGCAGATTCCAGATCCACGCGGCGCCATCTCCAATCACCTGGCTATCACAGGCTCTGGCCAACCCGCGGCGGGCTGCTTCGGTCCACATCTGCCAGCCGAATGTCTCTGGGCCCCCTAAATGCGCTGCGTAGCTCTGGTGCACCGCGTGCCCGTACATCCCTCTGTCGCCTGTCTGTGGATCGCGGTGTTCCCGGCGTTCTACGTCGTACACCGTCCCCACCTTGAACTCCTTCCAGCCCTCTTCCCGGATGTGCATCATCGCTCCATCCATTGCCACACCCATGCGCTGTTGCGGCTCTGGTGGCCCTCCTGGCGTACTCCACTCGCGGGCTTCCGCCTTCATCTGTGTCTCTTCTCTCCCCAATACCTCCCGTATCTCGGCTCCCCATCGCTGGCTGATCCGCCAGTTGCTGCTGGTCGACACCTGCACCTGGCTCAGCTCGGCCAGGACTTCACGCGCCCGCTCATACGGTAGTTGCCCGTCCAACCACGTCAGCGTCTGCATCAACCGCGGACTCCACGTCTTCCTCTTCAGATCCAGTGCCTGATCCAGGGGGAAAAACACTCTGCCCGCACTCTGCACAGTAGTAGTAGCCCCGCTTGAGCGTCACTTCGCCCAACATACTCACGAGCTGCCGGGCCTTCGGCCCTTTGTAGTGCATGTCCTTCCCGCACTCTGGACACACTGGGCCCGGTACCGGCTTTCGCTCTGCCCGGTGCTGCGCCAGCGTCTGCGCTAACTGTGCCCCGAACCGCTGCCGTAGCTGTAGCACCTCCAGCTCTAGCTCATCCCACGTGGCATCCGGATGCTCTGTGTGCCACGTCACTGCTTCCTCTATCAGATCCGCCGCTTGTGATTCCGCCTCCCGCAGCAGCTCCGCCTTGGTCAAGTCTCTCGCGATTCGCTCGTTCTTCATCTCTCACCTCGGGGCTCACTTCGTCCGCCTATTCTCCTCCTCTTGCCCCCAAGGTGAAATGCACCCCCTGCCAGCTTCGCCCTATCTGTTCCATGACCGCATCTGTGATTGGGTTTGCACTCACCTCTGTCCTCCGTGGAACGTGACGACTTTTGAGAATGCCTCGACCATAGCCGGATGCCCGGCGAGAGCCGGTAGCGGCATCGGCGCTGCACCCAGCAACGGGCCCAGCGTGACCGGCTCGCCGTCCACGTAGAGCATGACGCCGCCGAGGGCGTTGAGCATTGCGATACCAGCGGCGATATCCCAGATGTAGACGCGTTCGACGAGGGCGCAGTCGGCGCTTCCTGCGGCCACGTAGCTCAGGTGTCCCATTGAGGACCCTAGGTTGCGCAGCTTGCCGGGATAGGCGGGCGAGACGGCATAGTAGCGGTGTAGCCGCGATGCGATCAATAGCGACGTCTCGCGATGAAGCGGCCCCGGCTCCCGGAGGGCTACAGGGTGATCG
>Ga0180429_10000694_pt1 | contig 29624 bp, 16 predicted proteins | sample SS_ome_FD_132428 | JGI IMG/M metagenome (GOLD analysis project Ga0180429, IMG submission 132428) | Hypersaline lake sediment archaeal communities from the Salton Sea, California, USA - SS_1_S_1 metaG | ecosystem: Environmental > Aquatic > Non-marine Saline and Alkaline > Hypersaline > Sediment ...
CTGCCGATCGTGCCATCATCGAAGGCCTTATCAAGGACGGATTCCTGGTCGTAGCGGTTGATTTCCAGGGAGGCCGAATCAAGGATCACCTCCAATTGCAAAAAGACATCAATGGCCTGTTCTGCGTTTTTGGAGGGCAATGGCATACGCAACAGAGCTACTACACCGAGAACAGAAAGAATCTTCTCCAGTATCCCGGCCCGAACGACGGGATGTCCTTCACGTCATTCCCTTATCCAGGTAAGTCGTCCAACCCCAGAATCCCGGTGAACAGGGCCGGCATCTACGTGATCCCTTCCGGCTACACTGTTGAAGCCCGTGTTGTGTTCAAGGAAGACATCCATGGAAAGGACGTGCGAGGAAACAACAGAGAGACGTTGTTTATGGACATCGTGTATCCGAAAGCAGCACGCAAGGCTGATCGGGTGCCCCTTCTGCTCGAAGGCAGTTCAACCGGCACAGGAGAATTCGTCGTCAACGCGAACACGCCCATCCTGTATTCGTGGCTTTTCAACGGCTATGCGTTCGCCTCAATGTGTTTCTTGAGACCGGAGAGCGGCAATCAGACGCACTCGCTGATCGATGGTCTGCGTCACCTGCAATCACACAAAGAGCGTTTTTCGCTGTCCGGCAAGATTGGCACCGCTGTCGGTACTGCCACTTGAAGCCACGCCCGACAGCGCCTTCTCAGCGCGGGTTTCGCCGACGGCTTCGGGTTTCCATTTTGGATTATGACCCCGTGTACCGTGTCAGCCTGAAAGGGAGATGAAACTTGGCGTGTGACGTGGTATGATGTTTCTATCCGCAGGGGGATGGCTCGCCCGGCGCAGGAACTCCGGTGCTCAAGAAAGGGCAGAGAGAAAACGATGATCTCGAGGCGAGGATTTTCCAGGATGACGGTCGCTTCGCTGACAGTGAAGCTGTGTTGGCTACGTATTTGACGCTTGCGGTCAAGATCTACACCCAGTGGTAGTGGTCGCATGATGAAAGGACGAAAGATCATGAACAGAACCTGGACGATCCTGTGCCCCTTGCTGCTTTCGGCAATGCCCCTTTCCGCGAAGGAGAGCAACTGCAGGACCTGGTATGAGCAGCCGGCCAGCCGTTGGGTTGACGCATTGCCTCTCGGCAACGGACGCCTTGGTGCCATGGTCTTTGGCGGCGTGGCCAACGAACGCCTACAACTCAACGAGGAAGGCCTTTGGGCAGGAGAACCGGTCGACACGTACCCGGACAACTTCTCCAACAACCTCAAACACCTTCAGAAACTCGTGCTGGAGGGCAAGATTGCAGAGGCTCGGAAGCTCGGACTGGATAAGCTCACCAAGAGCCCCACTTCGTTTCGTTCCTACGAGCCGCTGGCAGACCTTTGGATCGAGATGGATCATGCCAAGGAGGCCGGCGACTACCAACGTGAACTCGATCTTCAGAAGGGGATCGCACGCGTGCAATACCGCATTGGGAACACTCGCCGGCAACGCGAAATTCTGATCTCCGCGGTTGATGACGTGATGGCCGTGCGGCTGACCACCGACACCCCGGGCACGCTAAGAGCTCGCGTGCGTTTGACCCGGAAGAAGGACATCCGGGTGACATCAGCCGCACCGGACCGCTTGCACCTGGATGGGCAGATCATTGACGTTGCCGCGCCCAAGGCGCGAGACGACAACCCAGGTGGGTCGGGGCCGGGTGGTCCCCACATGAAGTTCGCAGCTCGGCTCCTGGTCCGAACACAGGGCGGGACGGTGAAGGCGGATGAGGACACGTTGGTGATCGACGCGGCTGATGAGGCCATCCTGCTTTTCACCGCCGCTACGGACTATAATCTGGAGAAGATGAACTACGACCGCTCCATCGATCCCGGGAAAACCGCCGCCGACATCCTGGAAGAGGCGTCCAACAAGTCCTGGGAGGAAATCCGGCGGGACCACGTGGCGGAACATCGATCCCTTTTTGATCGGATATCGATTGATTTCAGCGCGTCTGCGCAGGACAAGCTCCCCACGGACGAGCGTTTGGCCGCGCTGAAGAAGGGAGCAAAAGATCCCGGACTGGCCGCCCTCTACTTTCAATACGGCCGCTACCTGTTGATGAGCAGTTCCCGTCGGCCTGGACGTTTGCCAGCCAACCTGCAGGGAATCTGGAATGAGCACATGTGGGCACCGTGGGAGGCCGACTACCATTTGAACATCAACCTGCAAATGAACTACTGGCCCGCAGACCTCTGCAACCTGTCGGAAACGGTCGAGCCGTTTACGGATTGGTTCTCGCTGTTGACGAAAAAGGGCCAGGCGTCGGCGCGGAAGTTGTACGAATCAGATGGCTGGGTGGCCTACACTGCCACCAATCCTTTCGGCCGAACGACGCCGAGCGGTTCCACCCTGGGTTCACAGTTTCAAAATGGCGTGCTGGACCCGCTTCCCGGAGCCTGGATGGCCATGACGCTCTGGCGCCACTATGAGTTCACACAGGACGAAGCCTTTCTCGCCGGCCGCGCGTATCCCGTTCTCAAGGGAGCGGCCCGGTTCATTCTGGACTACCTCGTCGAGGACCAGGACGGCTCTCTGGTCATCGTCCCGTCCACCTCGCCGGAGAATCAGTACATCCATCCCAAAACGAAGCAAGCGGTCCGGATCACAAGAGGATCGACGTACCACATGACACTTGTGCAAGTTCTTTTCGATGCGGTGATCCAAGGGTCAACGATTCTGGATACGGACGAGGAGTTTCGTGGTAAGTTGGCGACGGCCCTTTCCAAACTGCCGCCTGTGAAGGTCGGCGAGAACGGCACGATCCAGGAATGGATTGAGGATTACCAGGAGCGCGATCCACATCATCGTCATGTTTCCCACCTGATCGGCCTTCACCCGTTTTCCGTGATCAACGTGAATGCCCCCGAGTTGTTCACCGCGGCTGGGAAAACGCTTGAGCGACGTGGGTCGGGTGGTGACGTTGGCTGGAGCAACGCCTGGAAAGTCAATTTCTATGCCCGGCTCCTGGACGGGGAAAAGGCTCACGCCTACCTGAGCCGCCTGATCGGCCGCAACGCCTTTCCGAACCTGATGGACGCCTGCTGGCCGGGGCGGGTTTTCGAGATCGACGGTAACCTGGCTGGTGCGGCCGGAATTGCCGAGATGCTGCTGCAGAGCCACGGCGGCGAGATACGCCTGCTACCCGCTCTGCCGGCCGCTTGGCCGGACGGTTCGGTCACAGGGCTCTGCGCCCGGGGTGGCTTCGTGGTGGACATGGAGTGGAAGAGCGGACGGATCACTAAGGCCATCATCCACTCCAAAGTTGGCGGCCCATGCAGGGTGCGCAACAACGACAAGCTGATTGAACTGGATACTAAGCCCGGTGAGAACTACGACGTGGAGATGAATTGATGACAAGACACGCACTCATGTCGGCCCTGGCAACGATCACCGCACTGATCAGTTTTCAGGCATATGCCGCCGCCGAAGAGACCGGCCGTAGCCGACCCAACATTATCTTCCTGCTCACGGACGACCAGCGCGACAACACGTTTGGGGCCATGGGCCATCCCTTCGTCAGGACACCGAACGTGGACCGGTTGCTGAGCCAGTCGGTGCGGTTCCGCAACACCTACATCGCGGAACCCGTCTGTTCCCCAAGTCGGGTCTCCTTGCTCACGGGGATGCACGAACGGGTCCACGGCGTCGGCTTCACCTCTTCTTACAAATTGACGGAAGCGCAGTGGGAGCGAAGCTATCCGGCCCTGCTGCAGAAGGCCGGGTATCACACCGGGTTTGTCGGCAAGTTCGGGGTCGAGTACTACACCTTCCGGGGACAGGCCGCCGAGAAGTTCGATTTCTGGTGGGGCCACGACGGCTGGACCAGGTTCCTGCCGAAGGATTCCAAAAGCCCCAGTTGCACGCCCTATCACAAAGCAAAAGAAGACGTGATCACGCCCATCATGGGCGAGGCCATGACGACGTTTCTCGACGGCCTTCCGGCGAATAAGCCGTTTTGCCTGTCGGTCAGCTTCAACGTGCCCCACGGATCGCAGACCACGAGCATGTATCCCGATTATCCGGATTGGCGGCGCATGACCCGCCCGGCGAACGAGAACCCGAAGCTCAAGGGCAGCCCGTTCTACGACACACTCTACCGGGACATCGATATCCGGATTCCCGCCGCAACCGGAACGGATCCTCATCAGTTCATCCCGAAGTTTATCATGGACCAGGACAAGGGCAGGAGGACGACGACCTACACCTACTCCTACAGCAAGCCCACTTGCCTGGAGCACCACATTCGCTACTACCAGACCATCGCGGGGCTCGACCACGTCATCGGCCGGCTGCTGGGCGATCTCAAGCGCCGGGATTTGGCCAATAACACGGTGATCCTCTACGCGAGCGACCACGGCTTGCTGATGGGCGAATACGGTATGGGCGGCAAGGGGTTGTTGTACGATCTGGCCTCGAAGATTCCGTGCTTCATCTACGATCCCCACCTGCCCGCGCAGCGCAGGGGTCGGCAGATCGACAAACTGGTCTCCAGCCTGGATATCACTCAGACCATCCTCGATTACGCCGGCGTCGCGGCCCCGGACTTTATGGACGGCCAGAGCCTGTGCCCACTGCTGGACGATACGGACACGCCGTGGCGCGAGGAGTTGTTTCTGGAGAGCCTCTACACCGGCCGGGATACGCCGTTTCAAGAAGGCATCCGGCTGGGCAAATGGAAATACATCCGGATGTATGACGGCAAGGGACGCTACGACGAATCGGACGTCGATTTCGCGAATCGTAAACCCGAGTTCGAGATGCTCTTCAACCTGGAAGCCGATCCGGGGGAGATGAGTAATCTCATCGAAACGCACGCCGACAGTGAAATCCTCGCGACCCTTCGCCGGAAATGCGCGACTCATTCCCAGATGCTCAACCAGCGGCGAGAGGCGTTCAGGAATGCGGTCAAGATTCAGGGGCGTTAGAATGGAGCGTTCATCTTTGCGTGCTCGCCGAACTCGTGCCGCATAGCGATTATTGATGGTCCCCGAAGACAAAGAGAATGAGTAACCCTATGTACCGTACTATTGTTGCTGCTGTTGTCGTGGCCTTCTGCACGGCGAGCCAGCCCGTGGCCGCCGAGGATCCTCGCCCCAATATTGTGTTCTTCTTCGTTGACGACATGGGCTGGCAGGACACGTCCGTGCCGTTTCACACGGAGACCACCGAGTTGAATCGCCGCTACCGCACGCCGAACATGGAAGCGCTCGCCGGCGGCGGCGTGAAGTTTACGCAGGCGTATGCCTGCGCGTTGTGTTCCCCCTCGCGAGTGAGCTTGATGACGGGTATGAATGCGGCCCGGCATCGGGTGACCAACTGGACGCTGCGCAAGAACAAGGCGCATGAACATGGACATCCCAATCTACAAGCGCCTCGGTGGAATATCAACGGTCTGAGCCCGGTCGCCGGGGTAGAGCGGACGGTCCGTGCCGTGACGCTGCCGATGCTGTTGCAGAAGGCCGGCTACCGCACGATCCACGTGGGCAAGGCCCACTTCGGCGCCGATGGCACGCCGGGCGAAGACCCCCGGAACCAGGGCTTTGACATCAACATCGCCGGCCACTGCGCCGGCGGGCCGGGAAGTTATTACGGCAAGAACAACTTCAGCGCCGCATTTCGCAAAGGCGACCGCATCTGGGACATTCCCGGTTTGGAGAAATACCACGGCCAGGATATCTACCTCAACGAAGCGCTGACCATTGAGGCCAACAAGGCGATGGACCAGGCCGTGGCGGAAAAGCGGCCGTTCTACCTTTACATGTCGCACTACGCAATCCATGCACCGTACGAAGCAGATCCACGGTTCCTGGAGCGATACCGCAAAGCGGGATTGAAAGGAATGGCCGCCACCTACGCTTCGATGATCGAGAGCATGGACAAATCGTTGGGCGACATCCTGGACAACCTGCGGCACAACGGCATCGAGAACAACACGATTGTCGTGTTCATGACCGACAACGGCGCCCCCAGCGGTGCCCCTCGCAATTTGCCGCTACGAGGTCATAAGCTAAGGCCGTACGAAGGAGGCGTGCGTGTTCCGCTCATCGTCCGCTGGCCGGGAGTCGTCGAGCCGAAGTCGCGCTGCGATCAATACGTGATTATCGAGGACATCTTTCCCACGTTCTTGGAAATGGCGAGAGTGAACGAGTGCGAGCAGATTGGCGGTGTGATCGACGGTGTCAGCTTCGTGCCGCTTTTGAAGCGGACCGAGGGCTTTCCGACAGGGCGCCCGATCTACTGGCACTATCCCAACACGTATGGCCAGGCGCCCTACAGTTCGATCCGGCAAGGCGACTGGAAGCTAATCTATCATTACGGCTCTCGGAAGGCGGAACTGTTCAACCTGCGCGACGATCTTGGCGAACAGCGCGATCTCGCCGAGCAGGAGCCCAAGCGAGCCGACGAACTGGTCCGCAAGCTTGCTGCTTTCCTTCGCGACTCTAATGCCCAGATGCCCATCGACAAGACCACCGGACAGCCCGTGCCGTTGCCGGACCGTTCGGCCGAGCTTATCGAGCCGGACTGATGCAATGTCTCCCGGAATACCGCCGGGCAATTCCTTTCCGAGTACGAAGAGGTGCTTGTTATGAACAGATTGGCTTTGTCCATCGCTATCTGCGCGGGCGTTTCTTTCTCTTTCCAACCTGCCGGGCAAGCGGCCGAAAGCGCCGCGGGTGGCACCGACGATTTTGCGCAGAGGGCTTTGTGATCTTGTTCGAAATGTTCGCAAAATCGTCGGTGTTGCCTTGGCAACGAGAGGATCTCGGATTGCTCTTTCACGACATCATGCATGGAGCCCTGGACACGCGCGGGAGCGGAGCCGATGCTCATGCTTCGCGCGATCCATGTATCCCATCACGGGGAAACCTTCCAAGCTCAGCGAATGAAATCCGACTTAGAACGGCTACACCCCCAACCGACACCTGATCCAATCCTACGCCCCAGAAACCCTTGCCATTTGACCTGGCGGGCAAGACGCCTGCCCCGCTTGGGCTCCCGGATAGGCGTCAAGCAGGCCCCATGGCCTGAAGCTCCTTGGCGAGGCGCTTCCTGGCAACGTGCAGCCGTCGCTTGATCGTGCCGACGGGCGAGTCGAACTGCGCGCTCATCTCCAACAGCGTGCTGCCGTCGAAGTAGAACGCAAGCAGCGTGTCGCGATCGAGCGTACCGAGCCGGCCCAGTCCGAGACGGACCTGGTCGCGGCGCTCCCGGGCCAGCACGTCGCCCAGCGGAGTGCGGCTCTCGATGCAAGACGCCTGGAACGCGTCCGAGTCGTTGATCATCGGTGCGCGGCGAATCGCCCGATTGATCGCCATCCGGTTGGCGATCGAACGCAGCCATCCGCCGAATGCACGCGGATCGCGCAATTGATCGATCTTCCGCATCGCTTGCATAAAGACCTCCTGGCAGAGTTCTTGTGCCTCGGCGTCGTTACCCAGCCGACGGTAGACGATCGCGTGGACCGCTCGCTGGTAACGCTCGACCAGCGTGCCCAGCGCCTGCCGGTCGCCGGCCTGCGCGGCGCGCACCGCCTGAGTCAGTTCGGTGTTGTCGTTGGTTCTAACTGCTTGCTCAGTGTTCATCGTTCTACTTCCTTTCCTCAGCGCGGGCAAATCGAGGACGTGCCCTCTTCCAAACGTGAAGCGCAATGCTTCAACCGTGGGGAAGCCGGTGGTCCCAGGTACGCCGCGGAGCAGATTCGATTCGGGGCCGCTGGGGCCTAGAATCCTCTTGCTGTTGCTCCGCCGACGGGCTCCACCGGCCGTCTGGCGCCGGGCGACCGCCGGCAACTTGAACAATAATGTTCAAGCGCATTGGCCGCCCCGGCAACACCGACCAGTTGCGCGCGGCGATTCATCGCCACTTGCAGACTGCCCGGCATCAGACCGGCAAGCCGCGTTAGGACCAACCACGCATCGGATAGAGCGCGCAACGGGAGCGTCGCCGGAGAAATCACAACACGGCCGCCGGCATTCCTGCCAAGACGGGTGGAGATCGTGTCGGTGATATCAGCAATAAAGCGACGCATGTCAACTCCCTTCGTTGCGCAAGTGCGCGGTTGAAGAAGGCAAAAGAACGTTAGCCGGGCGAGGCTCGACCTCTCAATTATCGAGCGACGAGCCAAATACCCTTCAGTAAATTGTGCCACGGACGCCCCCTTTGTGTCAAGGGATCGACCGCCTTATAGACGCAACCGGGGCGAAAAGGTTCGCGCGAAACGTAGAATTTGGCGGAATTGTCCCAGACGTGGCCGAAATCGGCTGCCAACCTCAACTTTCGACCTCATGTGCCATGCAGAAAACCCCCGCGCCGGGTGGCTCCGGCACGGGGGCTTTTGATATTGCGAACGAGAACGTATCGTTGTTCAGCGTTACCTGAAACAGCAACTCGGCGTGTTCTTGAAGTCGAGCATCCACCACCCGTCGTCCCATTCCAGGGTCACTTTGCGCCAGCCTAGCGGGACCTGCGGATAGGGATAGAACGGGCCGATGAACGGCCAGGCCGTCGGCGAGTACTGCCGGGGATAGGTCAGCCCCGCATAGTTCGGATACGCCGTGTAGCTCGGCCATGCATGATTCGGCATGTGCGGCTGGTCGTATCGGGCCGGGGCCACTCCACTTGCCACCGGATGCGTATACATCGGCATCGGGGCGCCCGGCATGGCGTCACCCTGCATGGCGGCACCTTGCATGTACGCCACCGGGATCGGCCGTTGCGATAACCTCTGAACCATCGCCGCGGGGACGGCCAGCGGGGCCAGCAGTACGTTCGGCCTGGACGCCTGCTGAACCGCCGGGGCTCCGGTAGAAGGATTCGCGGCCGGCCGACTGATCGGAACTCTCCGCATCGGCATGGCCGTCGGCATGTTCTTCATTGGCAAAGGCTTCTTCTCGTCGACAACCGTCGCCTGCTTCCGCAGGCTCACGACGCTTGCCAGCCGAGGCTCGTTTGCACCCGACGGCGCCAACAGCGTCTGCCGCAGTTTCTCCGGAGAAGCCGCGGCGGGTGCCGGCACAATCGGTCGGGGCGATAAGGACAGCGAGGTCGCGCTGTTCAACGGCAGTGGGGCCGTGGGTTCCGCCACGAGCTTCGCGTCGGCCTTCTCGGTTATTGCCTCTTCCTTTTCTGCGTTTTTCTTCTTGGCATCGGCGATTTCCAGCCGGGTGTCGGTCTTCGGTTGCTCGACAATCATCGGCTTTGCCGCCGGTATAGCCGCCGGTATAGCCGCCGGTATAGCCGCCGATGCCCCTTGGGGTGCTGGCAGCGAGAGGTGGTTCACCACTCGCTTGACACCCCAGGTCCTTGCCGTCACGGTCAGCGCGGCGCTCATCTGCTGCCGATCGCCCACCTGGCCCTTCAGCCAGGCAGTGCCGTCTTGGAATTTCACGCCAATTCTGTAGCCGTTGAGTTGTCCACTGCTCTTCAGATTGGCGGCGATTCGCTCGGCGGTCTGCTGGTTGTCGGCTAATGCCAACATCGGTAACTACGTGGTGGTTGCAGCGACCACCAGACTCATCAACAAACCTCGCATTCTTGTCCCTCCCTTTCGAGTTTTGCACCCAAGCCGCGCGGGCGAGATACCCCGAGAGCATCTTGCTGGGTCGACGGCTTTCGCGGCGCGCAGTGTTTTTTCGCGAACAGTCTCCCCGGACCACGGGGGAGCGGAAATCGATTGTGATTGCTCTATCGACCCGACGAAGGCATCAGCCTGATGCCGACAAGAGGGGACCCCACACCGGCGTCTGCGACGGTGGACGGGAAATCTGGTGAGTGCCCCCCTTTGGCAACACACCGGGTCGATACTTACTGCCTGAATATAGGTTTCGGTTGATGATAGTTCCGAAAGGAAGCTTTTTTCCGATTTTGCGGATGTTCCTGTTCGTGCCGGGATCGAATCGGCGACGACGATCGCTCCAACCTATTGTACGGCAGTGACTTACGGGAAATGGGCCTCCGGCCGACGGTCGTCCGGTGAGTGCAAGCAGCCGCGTCTTCCCGCTCAAGCCGCTTCAGCGCGGCCGCGCAAGGTATTGGCGGATGTTCTCGGCCTCCTCGGCCTCACAGCGGCGGCGTTTCTTGCGGAACTAGTTGTCGTCGAACCAGTATGACCAAACTCGTGGATAAAGATGCGCTCCTCCTCGTAGAGGTCTACCGGAAGACCGAGTAAGTTCTCCTCCGCCACACTCGTGTGAACCTACCCATAACCCTCACCAAAACCCCGCGATCGCTTGTTCCAGAATTCTTTCGGCCTCAGCCACGCGTATTCTGGAAGGTCCGTGATGTCCTCTCTTGCGCCGACTATCATGACACGCCCGCCGCGTTCCGCCATCGCTTTTCGAATATCCGGGCGCCCGGCCAGCATCTTGTCCACCGGCGCAACACAAGCTCATCAGTACGGCAATCGTTAATACGCTCAAAAGTCGCTTCTCACAATACATCTACCAACTCATAACACGCATCTTCTCTTGCTGTGGTCATGACTGCAAACATTCGCCCAATGCCGCGATGAAAGCATACGACTCCTCAACGACTTCTCTGCTGGAGTACAAACGGCTCGAACAACCCGTAGCTCACTGTATGGTACTTTGCACCCGGCGGTGGGCCCGTTTCCGGCGCAACGCGAAAGGCGCTTGGCCAGGCCTTACCCAACGGCGGATTGCCATGGTGGGGCCCGAGCGTGTTTTTCAGCGTGCCAATCACCACGACCTCGACCGTGTTCTTACCCTCCTCGATCGCCTCGGTCACGTCGCACCGCCAAGGCCGATAAGCGATATGGCCGGCCGGCTTGCCATTGATGCGGACTCTTGCCACGCTCCCATACCATTGCGGCAGGAATACGCAGTACCGGCCCGATGGCCTTTTCACGTCGAACGTCTCGGTGTACGCTACGCCGGTCGCATGGAGTGGATACCCCTGCGCGTTCCATGGCCCGAGCTTCAAGGGCGCGGCGGGCACGATGGTGAAGCCGGAGTCGGACTCCTTCAGGGCAAAATCTCCCAGAACGTAAGCCGGTTCCAATTCGTGGAGAATTGTAAACGGCGAGGCCTTGATCGTTACCTCGTTTGTCCCGACCTTGGCAGCCCCGGCAACATCCATCCGCCCGAACGCCTTGTCGAGCCACCAATCACCTTTTGCAGCCAAGACAGGCTTGCCATTGCAGGTGATCGTGTACAGATCCGGCCGCTCGATGACGACCTGCAACGACTCGGGCACCCGGCCTTCGATCGTGAACCGGTATGTCGCCTGGAAACCGCTCTTTGGCGGAAACTTCCTGGTAATCAACTCGTCACGAAACTGCACGGCGCTGTCCCACGGATTGCGGTCCATGCCGTTCTTCTGAAAAGCGAACTGGTTGGCCCGGTAGAAATACACGTTTTCTTTCGTCTGGCCGCCGGCCGCGACGTCGACGTAGTCGAGCGTGAGCACGTTCGGGCCGATGCGGCGGATCTCGGGCGGACCCGCCGGACGAATCGTCGTGAGCTTCTTCGCTGCGGCCGGCGCCGGTTCGCGCACGGTCTCCGCAAGAAACAACAGGAGGCTGCCGCAGGGTGGAATATCGAGGGCGACCTTCAGCCCCTTGTCCGTCTTGTCGAACGGATGGGGGCCGATCGTCCCGGTGGCCGGGTCCCACCGCTCGACGCCCGCAAAGGCGCAGTTCAACGTGCCGGAGACCGGCCGATCGATGCTCGTGTTGACCAGCAGCAGAAGCTGGCCGTCGTCAAGACGCCGTCGCTGGTGCAGGAGAATCCCGCCGTCGCTTTCGCAATCGATGGAGAAAAAACCGGAGGAGGCTGCCTGCACAGTGGCCGTCAGCAACTCGTCTGCCGTCACCTGCTCCCACCGGTGACTTTCGGCCGCCTTCTTGCCCAGATCCGACGGGCTTCCATCCACCAGGGGCGGCGGTGGCCCGCAGCACAACACGCGGCCGCCGCGCCCCGCAAAGTCCGCGAGCAGTTTCATCGTGGCCGCGTTGAGGTTCTCGGTGTGCGGGGGAAGAACCACCGTGTGGTAATGGCGGTTGCCTACGATGAAGTCCGTCGGCCCGGGGCTACCGTCCAACTCGCGCAGGTCCCGAACGTTCCCATGGCGAGCGATGATGTCCTCCGAGCCGAGGTCGAACTCCGCTTGCGCCTTGGCAAGGTCCGTGACGAGTTTCTGGAAGCTGTTGCCGATTTCGGAAAGCCGCTTGCCGTCCGGCTGGTACATCCACGCCGTAGTGGTCGGCTCGATCACCAGCACCCCGTTGACCTCCTGGCCCGACGACATCACCAGCGACAGCCGGGTGAAGTACTCGGCCATCACGTGATAAGAGTCCCACCACGGCGCGTGATAGGAGAATGACTGGGGATGATCGCGTTTCCGTGCGCCGCGGATGGTGATGTACGAGAGGTGCTCATCAAGTGAGTTCACCCCCAATACAAAGAGCCAGTCGCCGATCCGCTTCATGTCCTCGAAGCGAAGGTCCCAGCCGCCGGCCCCGTAGGCCTCGCACAGTGTTCGCTTCCGGCCGAGTTGATTGGCCACGCTGGCGAGTTCCTTGAGCGCCCGGACGTTGCCGAACTGGGCATGCGTGTCTTCGCGATAGTCGTTCATCAGGTTGTCGATCGCGGGTCGCTGGTGCCATGCGTACATGGCCATGTTGTCGGGTCCGTGCCCGGTGCCCGGCCAGCCGTGTTCCCAGTAGTGGCCGGTGAACTCGACGCCGTATTTCTCGCAGAAATCGTGACATGGCTTACTCCAATGCTCGACGAACTGCTCCAAGAGCACCTGGTGGTAGTTGTGGCGGACCCGCTTCCAGTCACCGGCCGGGCGTACCAGCGCGGGCACGTGGTCCTCCAGACCGTAGCCCCACCGTTTGCGAAACTCCCGGCCGAGGTGCTCGTTCCAGTGCAGTCCGCCGGCGGGGCAGAGGTGCGGCTCGTCGGTGAAGATTCCCGGCAGCCGGGTGCCGAAATGTTCGCCCAATTCGCGCTTGTAGGCATCGAAGGTGATCTCGATAAACTTCTCGGTCACGCCGGGCTTCAATAGATCGACGTAGTATTTTCCGCCGAACCAGCCGCCGCTCGGTGCCAACCGCCACGTGGCCACCAGGTATTTTCCATTGGGTAATTTATCGCCGGCGCGGGCCTGCCGGGTGACGTTCTTGTAGGCGTCTTCGGTCAGGCTGTAGACGGCAAAGACGTCGTCGCCCGATTTCCCCGGCTGCTCGACCTCGGTCACGTGCAGTCCTCGTCCTCGCGACTCGGGCATGGCCTCGGGCACCAGCCCGCCGGCGAAGCCCGACGGATAGGAGTTCTCGTCGTAGATCCAGATGTTCATGTCGAGCCGCTCGGCTTCGTCCAAGGCGACCTTCCAGAGCCGGAACCAGTCTTTGCCCAGGTAGGGAGTCATCAGCCCGGGTCGAGGATGCACGAACGCCTGCTTGACCCTCTGACCGGCCAGGTCGCCCAGCGTGCTTCGGATCTGCTCCTCGGTAAGCAGATCGTTCCAGACCCAAAGCGGTGCCGAGGCGTACTCGCGCGGCGGATCGGCAAACGATGCCTTGACGGCCGCCGAATCGTCGGCCTTCGCTTCTTCAACGGTGGCCGCGAAGCCGGCGGTCAGCAAGAAAAGTACCGGGAGCATTACGAAAGATAAATGACGCATGACCAAGGCTCCTGTTCGGGTGACGCTACGGTTAGTATCTCTATTCGGGATTGTCGCCTCGGCAGAGGCGGATGTCAATCGGACCACTCGGCCAACGGTCGAGTTGTGCGAGAACCGGGGCTATCGCAGGGCCAGAACATCCTTCTCGTATTGCTTGACCTCGTCGAGCCATGCCGGACCGAGCGGAACACTGTCGCGGAGGCAATAGTAGTCCCACACCACACCCAACGGCAGCGTCTTGGTCTCCTCGAGCATCGCCAGTCGCGACGTGAAATCACCGTCGGCCTCCATTTTTCGGAGTTCTTCGATCGGTTCAAGCAGCGCCGCCAGCAGGGCCTTGATCATCGAGCGTGTGCCGATCACCCAGGCGGCCACGCGGTTGATGCTGGCGTCGAAGAAATCGAGCCCGATGTGTACCCGCGAGAGATAGTCGCCGCGGACGAGTTCCTGGGCGATTGCCAGCAACTCGTCGGTGAGTGTGACCACGTGGTCGCTGTCCCAGCGGACGCCGCGGCTGACGTGTAGCAGGATCCCGTCGAGGAAAGTAAGCACCGACGAAATCTTGTCGGAGATGACCTCCGTCGGATGGTAATGCCCCGCATCGAGGCAGAGCAGTTTCCCACGAGCGAGGGCGTAGCCCAAGTAGAACTCGTGGGAACCGACGACGTAGCTTTCCGAGCCGATCCCAAACAGCTTGCTCTCGACGGAATCGAGGTTGTATTGCGGATCGATCTTCTCGCGGAAGACGGCGTCGAGCGAGTCCTTCAGGCGCTCTCGCGGCCCCTTGCGATCGACCGGCGTGTCCTTGTGTCCGTCGGGAATCCACACGTTGGTCACGCACGGCGAACCGAGCGCCCGGCCGATGGCCTCGCCGATCTTGCGGCACACGGCGGCGTGCTCGATCCAGAACTGCCGGATTGCGGCCTCCGGATGTGCCAGCGTGAACCCGTCGGCGGCCTTGGGGTGCGCGAAAAGCGTTGGGTTGAAGTCCATCCCCATGCCCTTCTCCTTCGCCCAGTCGATCCAGTACTGGAAATGCGACGGTTCGAGTTCGTCGCGGCCGACCTTCTGCCCGCCGGTTTCTGCATAGCAGGCATGGAGGTTCAGGCGATGGGAACCGGGGATGAGCGACAGCGCCATGTCGAGATCCGACCGCAGTTCATTCGGCGTACGTGCCTTTCCGAGATAGCTACCGGTGACCGCCAACCCGCCGCCGAGCTCCGCGCCGACGTTCTCGAAGCCGCCGACGTCATCGCCCTGCCAACAGTGGAGCGAAATGGGAATCTCGGCGAGCCGCCCCATGGCCTCTTCCGTATCGACGCCAAGCGCGGCATATCGTTCTCTTGCCAGGGCGTACGATTGTTCGACGCGATTGATTGGGTCAGGCATAATGTCAAGTCCGTTTCTTGAGGGTGTTTCCGACTCGCGTTCAGTCGTAGAAGCCGTACTCCAGTGCGGCGTCGTATAGGGCAACGATGTTCTCCGCCGGGACGCCGGCCTGGATGTTGTGAACGTTGTTGAAGATGTAACCCCCGCCCGGCTTGAAGGCCTCGACATTCACCCGGACGTTCTCCCGAACCTCCTCGGGCGTGGCGAACGGGAGGACGTGTTGTGCATCGCACCCGCCGCCCCAGAAAGCGAGCTTCTCGCCGAACCGTGTCTTCAACTCTCGGGGGTCCATCTTCACGGCGCTGATCTGCACCGGGTTGATGACGTCGATTCCGTTATCGATCAACTCCGGCAACAGGGCCGCGCACGAGCCGCACGTATGGTACCAGATTTTCGCGTTGGTCAGCGACTTGATGTGCCCGACCAGTCGTTTCTGGCGCGGCTTGACCACTGCCCGATAGAAATCACCCGAAAACAGCGGGCCGTGCTGCCCGGCCAGGTCGTCGCCGATCATGACCACGTCGACCAGATCGCCGACCTCGGCCATGAAGTGCGTGTAGTAGCCCAACCAGAAGTCCAGCGTGCGGTCGAGCAGCGCCTCGCAGAAAGCCGGCTGCTCGATCGTGTCGATGAACCACCGTTCCAGGCCGCGCATGTACCAGCAGATTTCGTAGACGACGCCGCCGATGCCGGTGCTGACGGCGTACGGCGTCTCGTCGCGCATCCGTTGTGCCTGTTCCCGCAGGCCGCTGAACCGCGTCGGGTCGTTGCCCTTGGGGAACGGATAATCATCAAGGTCCACAATCGACGCATCGGCCAGCGGGTGGTGCGAGATGTCCATGAAGAGCATCTGGTCGTCGGGCATGGACCACACCACTCCGAACTCGTCCTTCAGGTCGTGCCAGAGCCGGCCGCCGCGCTCGTTCTGCTCGATGCCGCCGGTGAAGCTATCGGGACCGTGGACAACGAGATAGCGGATATCCACGCAAAACCGCTGGAGCACCTCCTCGCACGGCGCGGCGAGTTGCTGCACCGGGTCGAGAATGCCGACCTCATCGTCAATGCCCAGATGTTCGATTAGCGCCTCGTAGGCCCGGCGGTGGATCCCCGTCTGAAAGCCGCCCAGGTCGATGGGTACACGGTCGGGGATTTGGTGGTTCAGTGCCCGCAATACTCTCTCGCGAGACGTCATAATGGTTGTCGCCTCTTACACTGCGGCGTGGTGACGGTCAAGATATGTTATATAGTCCGGCCCGGCGCGGCGAAAGGCCACCTCGTCGCCCCGGCCCGTGGACCTTATTTCCTCAAACTGTAAACGGGAGTAAAAAAGGGGGACTGGCTCCGAGCCCGAAACAGGTCAAATCCTCGCAAAAACGGCTGCCGCGAGGTGCCTGTCCCCCTTTTTCACGGTGCTGACCCCGGAACGGCCAGAACGGTTAGCAGGTCACGTGGATCAGTGCCGCCTTGCGTTCAGTCGACGCGTTGTAGGCTTTGATTGCCTCGGGCGTGGGCTGCATGTCGTACTTGATGGCGCGTTGATCTAGATAACGCTGGCCTTCCTCCGCCAGTTTGATCTTGCCCGACATGCCGGTGCCGATGAAGATGATCTCCGGGCCGCCGCGGCAGACCCTTTGCAACTCCCTCGGACCCACGACGTGCGAACTGCCGTACTCGTCCTTCGCCAGCGATTTCTTCCGTTTCTTTACCTTTCCGTTCACGCCGATACAGATGTCGCGCCCGTAGCTGTCCTCTTGGACGGCGATCTTTCCGAAGTCGCAACCGGTGATTTGCGGATAAGTGGGACCGACGATGAACTCTTTCTTGAAGGGGCTGCGGCCGACCGACTTTCGGGCCGCGGCCACGGCACCCAGCACCACTGCGTCGTCGCCCAAGGCGGAAAGCAACACGCCGCCGCCGGCTCGCGCGCCCGGCAATTGATCGTTGCCGACGATGTTCTCGATGATCGGCATCATGAAATCGCTACAGGCTTCCATCACGCCTCCGCCGAGCACGATTACGTCCGGGTCGATCAGGTGGCGGACGGTCAGGCAAGCGTGTCCGATCACCTCCGCGGCGCGGCGCATGATCTCGGTGACCAGTTCATCTTTGGCGGCCAACGCGCGTTGCAACATGCCGCTACGGATGATGCTCAAGTCGCCGCCGATCAGATCGGTGAGGATCGTTGTACGCCCGGCATCGACGGCGGCGCGAATGTCGCGTTCGATGGCCGAGCGTCCGGCGAGGGCCTCGAAACATCCCCGGTTGCCGCATCCGCACTTGGGTCCGCCGATCTGCATGACGATATGCCCGATCTCGCCGGCCGCCTCCCGGGCGCCGCGCCAGAGCCTTCCGCCCTGAACGAATCCACTGCCGATACCCGTACCGACGCATATACTCAGCACGCTTTTGGCCGCTCGCCCGGAGCCCAGCCACCGTTCACCCATCGCGCCCAGATTGCCGTCGTTTCCGATGGCGATCGGCGCGTCGAAGCGGTGCTCCAAGTGTGAACCGATCGCCACGCCGGTAAGGCCCATGTTCGGCGTAACGATTACCCGGCCCGTATCCGGATCGACAACGCCGGGAATGGCAACGCCGATGGCGGCCAGAGCGCCGTGTTTGACGTCGACTTTCTTGAGCACCGATTCAATGGCCGTTTCGATGGCGGCGACGACCTTTTCGGGAGCATCGCCCCGGGGCGTGGGACACCGCTCTTGGGCAACGATCCCGCCCGATTCCTCCACCAGCGAAGCCTGCACCTTGGTGCCGCCGACGTCCACCCCGATGTAAAGCCGCTGTGCCTCGTCCTTTTCGCTCGTAGCGGCCATGATGATCTCCTTCCATCTCGTGCCTGGACTGCGAATCTCCCAGCGGAATGCTATGCAAGCAGTCGCGAACTGTCAAGGGTGACGTAATACGCCAATTGACGGGTGCCATGCTTGCCAAGCGAGCGAAGCAAGACGGCAAGCACGCCCACGACAAGCGTGGGCATGGCACCCAGCACACGATGGTGAGAAACGCGGGCTAATGGCTCTCTACCGTCGCCGCACCTTCACCGTTGCGTTTGGTGGCCAATACGCTCATCGGCACGGGGATCGGTCGCTCGACGAAGTTCGACAATTGACTCGCCCGAACCGGATGCTGCAGAGTGCGAACCGCCTTGGTTTCGATTTGGCGGACGCGTTCCCGGGTGACCGAGAAGATCTTGCCGACCTCTTCGAGCGTGTAGGCATAGCCGTCGGCCAGGCCGTATCGCAGCCGAATGATCTCCCGTTCGCGATAGTCGAGGGCCTCGAGCACGTCGGCAATTCGCGCCTTCAACAGCTCGCGGTTCATGTCGAACAGCGGGTCCTCCTCGCGATAGTCCTCGACAAACTCGCCGAAATAGGTGTCGTCGTGATCGCCTACCGGCTGGTCGAGCGACAGCGGCTGCCGCGACATTCGCATCACACAGGCCGTCTCGTCGGCCGACATTCCGGCCCTTTCGGCCGTTTCTTCCAGCGAGGGCGAGTTCCCGTTTTCCTGGACCAGGCGGCGGGTGACCGATCGCACGCGGCTCATCGACTCGATCATGTGTACCGGAACCCGAATCGTGCGGCTCTGATCGGCGATTGCCCGGGTGATCGCCTGGCGAATCCACCAGGTGGCATAGGTGGAGAACTTGTATCCGCGTGCGTGCTCGAACTTGTCGACCGCCCGCATCAATCCCGTGTTCCCCTCCTGGATCAGGTCCAGGAAGCTCATCCCGCGGTTGCGATATCGCTTGGCGATGGAGACGACCAGTCGGAGGTTTCCGGCCGAGAGTTCCCGCTTGGCCGACTCGTATTGCCGCCGCAGGTTGTTGGTCCGCCGGATGCGACGACGTAGCGTGACGGGGCTTTCCAGCGTGATCCGCATCAGATAGCAGAGTTCCTTGTGGAGTTCGGCCCGGCGATCCGCGTTGTCTGCCGTACGTCGCAGTTCCGACAGTTGCTCGACGATGTCGTTCATTCGCCGGGAGATGTTGTCGAGTTTCTTCAGGATCGGCTGCAATCGCTGCGTTCGCAGTCCGAGTTCTTCAATCAACCGCACCGCCTTGTTGCGTCGGATGACCAGCCGGCGCCAGGCCTGTCGGCGCAGCCTCTTGCGGTGCCGCTTATCGATGGCGACGGCGAAGTCGCGCCGATTCTGTTGCAGCAGATGCACCAGCGTGTGCAGGTTAGGGATCAGCACTTTCATCAAACGGTTCTTCTCACGCACGTTGATCACCGAAACTTCGATCGTGCGGTCCAAGCGCAACTTGCCGTCGCGGATCCGCTCCAGCAGATTCACGGCCGAGCTCAAGATGTAGTCGGTGGCCAACAAGTTGAAGCGGAACCGCGCCCGCGTTCGCTCGATTCTACGAGCGGCGGCTAACTCCTCTGACCGAGTAAGCAACGGAATCTCACCCATCTGCATAAGATAGATCCGCACCGGATCTTCGATCTGATCATCCTCGCCGGTTCGTGCCGCGTCGTACTCGTCGCCGAATTTGTCATCGTAGTGGTCTTCGCTGATCGTGTCGCTATCGTCGTCGTGGCCCTCGTCCTCGAGGCGATTCTCGATGACTGACGCCCTGCCGTTGCGATCTGCGGTCGGCCGGGTTCCCTTGGGCGTCGACTTGCGACGGGAGGTTTTCGAGCGAACGGGCTTTCGGATGGATTTCGACAAGATTCGGTCCTCGGAGGTGGTGGAATCAGGCAGCGACAACCGGCCGAGCGGTTCGACGCCGTGTCGAAAACAGCATATCGGGTGCCAATGCGGCGGAAGCTCCGGCCGATAAGGCGTAAAATGTTGCCGGAGAAGAACTTACGTTGCCGGAGCCCGCCGCGCAGTCCACTCGATCCAACACCACGCGTTGGCTTTGATCACCATTGAATCCTATGCGTTGTCGCGTTTGAAGAACACCCAACATTTGGCCGGCAAGCTGGTGGGGGTTGCGTCTGAGGTACCGGAAGAAGCTGCCTGGGCGTCGCGTATTCCGCATTTACCGTAAACGGTGTATTCTACCAAGCAGCGGCGGGACGGTCAATGGCCAGCCGGAAAACGGCGGCGGGCGTGCAACGGTTAGCTTCGGCTACCGGTTAAACGATCTGAGCTTGGCTCTTACCCCTACTAAAACGCCGCCCCCCCCCATGGAGTTGCCCCGATGTTGAAACGACTTGTCCTGGCAACCGTGCTGTTGCAGTTGACGTGTGTCGCCACGGCGCAGACGCGCTCTCAGACCGAGTATCGATGGGACCATCAGGCCGGGCGCTCGCTGTTGTTGTCGGCCGGCGAAAGAACCATTTGGTCGTATCACTTCACTGCCGACGGCGGTTTTCCGTACGTGCATCCGGCGGCCACGGCGGACGGCACCGTGCTGACCGATCTCGCACCGGCCGACCACCCCTGGCACCGTGGCGTCTGGTTCTCATGGAAGTTTCTCGATGGGATCAACTACTGGGACTGGGCCGGGCGCAAGGAAGGAATTCCGGAGGGGATTACGAAGCCCGTCGGCAAGGAGGTTGTCGAGATCGCGTCGGAGGGGGCCTCGGTGCAAATGGACCTGCATTACGTCCACCAGGGCAGCGTCGTGCTGAAAGAGCGAAGGCAGATCGTCGTCGGCCTGCCACGCGATGACGGCCCCTACGCCGTCGACTGGAAGATGACGTTCACCGCGCCATCGCGGCAGGTCCTCTTCGACCGAACTCCACCCAAGCAAAAGCCCTGGGGAGGCTATGGAGGGCTCTCGTTTCGAGCGGCCAGGTCGATGCGCGATCATCGAGTGATCGACAGCGAAGGACGCGTCGCCAAGGCGGGCCACGGCAAGTCGGCCCGATGGATGGATTTCAGCGCCGCGGTCGACGCCGACGGGTCAGCGGCGGGTATAGCTATCTTCGATCACCCCGACAACCCCCGGCACCCGTCGCCCTGGTACGTGTCGATCGGGCGGATGGGCTACTTCGGTCCCGCCCTGCTGTTTAACGAACCATATACGCTCGCTGCCGGCGAATCGTTTACGTTGAAGTACCGCCTTCTGCTTCACCGCGGTCTCGGCGTGCCCGATGAACTGGAGAAGGAGTATCAGGCCTACTCCGGAAAATCATCTTCCACGCTTTGCCGGCCGTAGATCGGCAGGTGTCGATACGGTACTTCGAGGATCATGGCCGCCATGGCGGTGCAATAAAGTCGGCCGCCGCGGTCGGCGTGGGTGTGCTTGACGTACCAGCTTCCCGTCTCGTGGCCGGCCTTGGCTTGCGAGTTGACCAACTGCGGCTTCATCACGGCTTCCCACTTGCCCCACGCCGGGCCTTCCCAATGCCGCATCACCTGGGAGGCGTAGTAGTTGTAGTACATGTCGCTCGGGGCGGGGCCCTGTTGGCCGATCCACTGCACGCCTCGCTCCAACGCCGGGTTGTCTTTCTTCCATCCGAGATACATTCGACACAGCAGGCCGATGGCGGTGGTGGCCGAACTGCCGCGGCCGGGGTCGGTATAGCCGTACTTGGCTCCGCTTTCGTACTGCACGCCGTCGAGATAAGAGAACGCCTTTCGAGTGACCATCCGCGGCACGACCAGATAGGCCAGGTGCCCGCTCTTTAGGGCCATGATCTGCCAGCCGACGACCGAGGTATCGCCTCGCTGCCGCGGTTCGTATCGCCATCCGCCGCCGACGGGGTCCTGTGCGTAGCAGATGAAGTTGATCGCCTGCTGTGCGGGTGCGTGGAGACCCTTGTCGTAGGTCATCGCGTATGCTTCGCACAGGGCGATGGCGGCGATGCCGTGCGAGTACATTCGCCCGCCCGGCTCGAAGAGGCTTCCGCCTTTGGCGTCGAGCTTCATGTGGCTGACGAGGAAGTAGAGTCCCCGTTGGACGGTCGACTTGTATACGCCCGTCTTGTGTGTTTGTCCGGCGCCCAAGAACGGCAGCAAGGCGATGCCGGTGGCCCCGAGTCGCGAGTCGGCCAGGCTTCCCGGATGGCTGCACTTTCCGCCACAGGTGGGTGCCCGACAGTGGTCGAAGCTCCAACCGCCGTCGTAATTCTGATGTTCGGCGAGCCATTTCAAGGCGGCGGCGATGGCCTTGTTCTCGAGATTCTTGATTCGCGGCCCGAACGGCCCTTTTGTGCCCGGTGGGCCTCCTCCGGGCGGACCGGGCGGAGCAAGCGGATCGCCTTCGATTCCTCCGACCGAGATATCGGCGTCGCCCAGTTTGAACTTGACCGGCGTGTCGAATTCCGAGGGCTCGAAATCGGCGACTTGCTCCTCTTTGTCGAGCGGAGCCGACGTGAGCAGGTCCGGGTCGCCAAAGCTCACTGGCAACGGCTCGAGATCGATCGATTCGGGCAACGGTTCCAACTCGTCGAAGGGATCCGCCGGATTGGTCAGCAGCGCGATTGGGTTTTTCAAAACGTCCTGCGGCAACGTCAGCAGTGCCAGCATCAGCAGCAGCGCCATGTGGAAGATCATGCTCACCAGCCAACTGGGCGTGTCGCTGATCAGCCCGCGCATCCAGACGGCCATCGCACCTTCGGCCTGCAACTGGGCGAGTTCTTCGCGTACGCCGGTGGCCTTGGCGCCTTTGACTTTGCTGATTCCGCCCGCCGCCGCCGGGCGCGGTCTCGAAACGGGTATTGGTTTTCCGGGCATGGTTTTCGTCTCCGTGGATTGGTGACAGCCGAATAATAACCGTTGGGCCTATTCGTTTAACCGGTAGCCGAAGGCGACGCTGTGGGGTGGCCGAAACGCTCGATTGTTCAGCCCAACGTCGCCTTCGGCTGCCGGTTAAACAATAACGCTACGCGCGCGGAATCTCCGCAATATCTGCGCAAAAGGGGCGGCGTGCAAAAGCGGATCGTTCAATAGTCGTGCAGCGCAACCGCCGCTGCACAACGTTCCCGCTGCCGACTCGAGATGTGAATCAACCGGAACACTAGCAGAGTTTCATGTCACGATCAGTGTCGCGACACTATGACTTTCGCAAGGAACTTGCCCGATTATTCCTTTTCACCGATAACCGGGCAGGGCTTCCACTTGCCGGCGAATTTCCGCCTGCCGGGTGCGGAAGCGTTCGTCGCTGGTCGAGCCGTACTTGGAGGCGAAGTCCTTGAGCGAGATTCCTTCATCAAGGGCTTCCGTATCGGGCAGGAAGTCGTCGACGCTAAAGGACGATCCCAATTCTCCCAGCGGGAGCCGGTGGCCTTCGACGTAAGCGGCAAAGGTGGAGCCGGCCAGATCGGCCGCGAGATCGACGAAGCTGAATCCGCTGCCGGTGCGGGCGTCGTCGAGTTCCTTGATGATCCCGGCTGCTTCGGCGCCGGTTTTGCCAATGCGGGCCGATAACGCGGCGGAAAGAAAGAAGTGTTGGGCCAGATCGCTGCGGCCTTGCATGGTCGGCACGCCCAGCACTTTCAGCCGCTCGTTTCGATCGCTATCCGATTCCGCCGCGCTGAAGAAACTTCGCGAGAGGAAACCTGCCCGAAGCGTGGAATCATCCAGGCCGATTCCCAGCCCCAGCAAGAACGCCTTGGCGGCCACGCTACGTGGATGTTCTGCGGCGGCGGCGGCGGCTCGACGCACGCATAGTTCCGTCAGCCGGTCGCCGTCGAGTTGATTTGGCGAGTCGTGGTTTTCCTGGGCGGCAGTCGTGATCGCTTGCACGACCTCACGGGTGGCCGTCTCCAACGACCTCGCTTCAGCAGGGGGATCTCGGCGGACTATTCTCACCGGACCCAGCGATTCGAGAAACTGCTTTGCGGCCGGGTCCGTGGGCATCACTTTGTCCAAACCGGCGTACACACTGCGCAGCCGTGCCTTGGTGAAGGGCGAAAGCTGCCACACACCCCGCAACGGCCGCACGCGAAGCTCTTCGCAAACCAGGCACATCGCGAAGGTGTTGATCGGATCGAAGCCGATGCGGAATTTGCGTGCGTGCGAGAGGTGATCGCCCAGCGTCGGCCGCATGACCGAGGTGCGGTCCGGGCTGTGGGCGGCGCCGAAGAAATGCCCCAACTCGTGGACGAGCACTTCCAGCCGTTCCGGCTTGCTGACGTGTTGCGACCACTCGCGAATGAGGATGTGCGAATGCAGCCCTCCCCGGGTGCCTCCCATGTGGGTTCGCCCGCGAACGAGACTATACTGGCTGGTGAACCCGATCGCCAGGCGTGCCGGTCCCGGGCGTACCTTCTGTTCGAACTCCCGCAACGACTTCTCGAAGACGCCGATCCGGTTATCCGACTGCCAAGTGTCGGTGGCCACTACTTCCAGCCGGACACGGCAGTAGTGCTCGAAGATTTTCGAGGCCGCGGCGAGCCGTTCCCGCAAACGCTTCTCCCACAAGTCTCGCACGGCCGGCTCGTCGTCGTCGACCATTAGCTTCACGGGAATCGTACACGGCTCCGTGAGCCGCTTGTCGCCGTTGGGGGCCGCCGGTAAATCGCCGGCGCCTTCGGGCAACGGAAAAGACACTTTGACCAAGCGGAGTTCCGTGATGCGGGTAACAAAGCAGTGGAGCGAATAGGGTTCGACCGTGCGTTTGACGGGCTCGCCCGCGCGCTCGAAAGCGATTTCCACCCGGTCGCTCATGGGAATAGGGATCACGTTACCCGGCTCGAGGCTCAGCCGTCGCACTTCCCCCTCACTCCAGGTCATGGTGAAATCGACGTTGTCCCGGGTGAGATTCGCCACGACCGCGACGCCGGCCCGGGCCGTGGAAACGGCGCCCATCGTCAGAAGAACCAGAGCCGTTGGAAGGTGGAGTTTCACCAGACAGTTTACCTCTTCAGCAGCAACTCCGCGATTTGCACGGCATTGGTCGCCGCCCCCTTGCGGAGGTTATCGCTGACGCACCAGAACGCCAGACCGTTGGGGCAGGTAAGGTCTTCGCGAATCCGGCCGATGAAGGTCTCGTCGCGCCGGTCGCAGTTGCTCGGCATGGGATATTGTTTGTTGTCGATGTCGTCCATGACTTCGATTCCCGGCGTGGCGGCAAACAACTCCCGTGCCTGATCAACCGTAATCTTTCGCTCGGTCTCCACCAGAATGCTCTCGCTGTGGCAGTTGGCCACCGGCACGCGAACGCACGTCGGACACACCTGAATCGACTCGTCGGCGAAGATCTTCCGTGTCTCGTAGACCATCTTCATCTCTTCCGACGTGTAACCTTTGTGTTTGGGCGAGCCGATCTGCGGGATGCAGTTGAAGGCGATCGGGTATGGGAAGCATTGGTACTCGTAGTCTTCGCCGGCGAGTTCCGCCCGAGTGCCGTTTTCCAGATCTCGACTGCCGTCCAACCCGGCCCCGCTGGTTGCCTGATAGGTGCTGACCACCACGCGGCGGATTCGCCCCGCTTCGTGCAGCGGCTTCATCGCCAGTACCATTTGCGTGGTCGAACAGTTCGGGCTGGAAATGATTCCCTGGTGATCGTCGATCGCCTCGGGGTTCACCTCGGGGATGATCAGCGGCACCTTGGGGTTCATCCGCCAATAGCCGCTCTCGTCGATCACCACGCAACCCTGGTCGACGGCGCCGGGGATGAACTCGGCGGCCGTGTCGTCCGGCGTGCTGCTGATGGCCAGGTCGATTTCGTCGAACACTCCCGGCTTAAGTTCTTCGACGACGATCTCGCGGCCGGCAAAACCGATTCTCTTACCCGCCGAACGGTGAGAAGCCAGGAAGCGGAGTTCCCTAAAGGGGAACTCGCGGGCCTCGAGCAACTCGCGAATGATGGTTCCTACGGCGCCGGTTGCGCCCACCACGGCAATGTTATCGAACACGGTTTCTTTTCCGGGTTGACGGGGACAAGATTGACGGGGAACAGATTGACGGGGAACAGATTGACGGGGAACAGATTGACGGGGAACAGATTGACGGGGAACTCATAATGTATTGACCCAACCCCCTATTATGACATCAACCGGCCATAATCGCAACAACCCCGACACGAAACGTTCCGTGTCGAGGTCTCCGTTGCATGTTTGAAATGTAACAGGGGGAGGATCATGCCCACGCAAGCGTGGGCATGCCACCCGTGCAATTGATCATCGCAGCGTGGCTTCGGCGCTGCTAGCGAGCCGCCAAGGCCTCGGTTCCCAGTGCGTTGAAGCCGAACGCGACCGCCTTGGCGTCGCCCGCGGTCAACACGATCGTCTGTACGTCTTCAACCCGCTGGTTGTTGCGGACCACCTCGGCCCGGACTTCGTACCGGTAGCTGTAGCCCGGCTTCAGGCCGTACGACACGAATTGACGGCGGCTGCCCTTGCTACGAGTGAGCAGACCATTGACCGTCACCTTTGCGTCGTAAGGAACTGAAATAGTCAGCAGGCCGCTGTTCTCGCGGGTGGAGACGCCGGTGCTGTCGGGCAGCAGAGGAGCGGTGCTGTCGGGCAACAGTGGTTCGGTGCCAGGTGCCGGAGAGAGACCGGGCAACTCGGGCGTCATCAGCGGCGGCAGCATGGGTGCCGGATCGGCAGGCAACTCCGGTTCGCCAGGCAGATCGGGCAGCGGATCGGGTGGCAACGCGGGCGCCACGCTCGTCGGAGGCTCGGCCAACGCTGGTTGCTCCGGCAAAGGCGGTGCCTGGGTTGGGGTCGTGTCGGTTGCCGTAGTCTCCGGGGCGCTGTCGCAGCAAGTGTCACTGTAGCTACAACTTGTCCAACAACAACTCGAATAGCAGCAACTACTGCCCCAGTAACAACACGGTCTGTAGAGGCACCGGCGGACAGGAGCGCACCGGTATCCAACGTACCAGCCGCCGCAAGGGTAGTAGCAGCACGACGTGTAGCAGGGCGTGTAGCAAGATGCATAGCAGGGCGAATAGCAGGGACTATAGCAGCGCCAGCCCCACCACGCGTTCGCCTGATCTACTACGGAGGTCATCGCCACCGCCACAACCACGCCAATCAACAAGAGCTTCCAACTTCGTCGAAACATCGCATTAAACTCCTTAAATAGAGCCAGAAGATTACCTGAACCATACCTTTCTAACATACCAATCGTAGCACAAAAATCAAGTAGTCTAGGGAGACTTGATTGATTTAGGGGGTTGCAGGGCAAGGGGGCTATAGACCGTTTCCTCGAGGCAAGTGGCCGATTCCGCCGCTGCGATCGGCGGGAGCGGCCTGGTATTTGGCTGCGAGAAGCCCCCGTGAGGACTTCTCTCGGCGGATGTGCGTCGACGTAAACGCCTGCCGTTTAATGGGTTACGCGCGACGCGGCCAGTGTCTGGCAACCGACTTCCCCGTTTGGCCCGGTGTTTGCTCTCACCGACCGCACGCCGGTCGCTCACTTAATGACGAGTTTCCGGGCACCTTGAAGAAGGAGTCGATGCGATGCGAATCAGCAATGTTTCCGCCGGGTATTCCGATCCGACGGCGCTGGGGAAACGGGGTGAAGCGGTCGAAGTGGCCGGCAGCCGAGATGGCGATGTGCTGGAGTTGCAGCCTCCGGTGCCCGGCGAACGAAACGAGGCGCTGCGTGAGATCCTCGGCCGATACGACGTCACCAACACCACGCCCGCCGAATTCACCGAAATGATTCAGAAGTTGTACCAAGCCGGGGCGATCTCCGATGCGGAACTGCAACAGTTGGCAGCCGTCCGGCACGACATGGATTCCGACGGCCTGGATCCCGACGAGTCGCTCGACCTGTTGGAGTACTACGCCGACAAGATCCAGCGTGCTCAGCGCCGCATGGAGGACGCGGAAGGCGCGGCGGCCCAACGCCAGCAACTCGGCCCTCTCTTGCGCCGGTTAGACTGGATAGAGAAGTTCGCCTTGATTCAATCCAATCCCGATGCCATCGGCTTGGACGCGATGGCGTGAGGAGTAGTGGATAGTGGATAGTGGGTAGTGGATAGTGGATAGTGGATAGTAAAAAGACTGGGAAACTTCACTCATTCTTCAACGCGGCGCTTGCAGGGCTTCCGTGAAGTTGGAATTCCTGCGAATTCCGCTACCAACCACTATCCACTATCCACTACCCACTATCCACTATCCACTACTTCATAAGTCCGCCCTTCGACGTCGTTGCGGAAGTTGTCGATAGCGATTCGGGCGAGTTTCTCGCCCCACGCGGTGGGATATTCGCCGGTGATACAGGCGCGGCAGAGTTCGTCGGCCGAGAAACCTATCGCCCTGGCGACCGAGCGAACCGGCAGATAGCGCAGCGAATCGGCCTCTAGGTGTTCGGCCATCTCGGCTTGAATCTCTTCGGTCAACGGTCTTCCCAGCAGGAATTGCGGGGCGAACAGTTCGCCGACGGTTGACATGTCGATCCCGTAAAAACAGGGGGCGATGATCGGGGGACAGGCCACGCGGACGTGGATCTCGCGCGGTTTCCCCAACTGGCGAATCCGCTTCAGCAAGGCCTTCATCGTGGTGGAGCGGACGATCGAGTCTTCAACCAGTAGCACCCGTTTGCCTTCGAGCACTTCCCGCAACGGGGTGTACTTGGTCTGGGCCTTCTGTTGTCGATTACCACCTCCCTCGATGAAGGTTCGGCCGCTGTAGCGGTTGCGGATCAGCCCTTCAACGCTGGGGATCTTCAGCGAAAAGGCCATTGCGTCGGCGGCGGCCTTGCTGGTATCGGGAACGGGTACCACCACGGTGTTCTCGTCGATGGGGACGTTTTCCAGTCGGGCGAGTTCTTCGCCGAGGGCCTTCCGTGCAACGTAGACATTTCGCCCGTCGAGAGTGCTGGCCACGTTAGCGAAGTAGACCCACTCGAAGAAGCATCGGGCTCGGCGACCGCTACCGGCGAAGGGCGCAACCTCCAGATGCCCGTCGGTTATGATCGCCGCCTGACCCGGCGGGAGCGAAGTTATGCTCTCGGGAGCAAAGCCGAGATTCAACAGGGCCACGCTCTCGCTGGCAGCGGCGAACAGGGGGCCTTCCAGCGCGTAGCTCAGCGGCTTGATCCCCAACGGATCGCGCAGCACCATCATGTTGCCCAAGGCATCCAGGAAGACGATATTGTAGGCCCCGTCGAATCTCTCGGCCAACTTGCCGCAGACATCGAGCAGCGACAAATCCTGTTTGTCGTTCAACAACTTGCACAACTGGTGCATTATGATCTCGGTATCGGTTTCCCGAGCGAGATAGTTGTTGTCGTCGTCGAGCAGTTCGTCGCGCAAGTCCGTGTAGTTGGCCAACTGTCCGTTGAAGCCGAAGCTGAACCACTTGCGCTTGCGGATGTGGTGCCGTTCGAAGGGCTGGGCGTAGCTGCGGTCTTCGCGGCCGCAGGTCGCGTAGCGGACGTGCCCTATTGCCGCTCGGCCGGCGTACTCTTGCATTAGGCTCTTGTGTTTCGGCCCGTGGCTGGTCCGGAACACCTCGCTGACGTTGCCGATTCCCTTATGCGTGTCGATGAGTTGTCGCCGATCGGGATTGTAGGACGTCATGCCGGCGGAGAGTTGCCCGCGGTTCTGGATGTCCAGCAGCATCCGCGGCATCAGCCACGAGACCTCTTCAGGCCCCTGTGGGGGACATAGCGGGCTAACACCCCGGCAGGGTAGGTGGTAGATGGCGGCCACGCCACACTCGTCGCGAATCTCACTCATAC
>Ga0180429_10000695_pt1 | contig 29620 bp, 15 predicted proteins | sample SS_ome_FD_132428 | JGI IMG/M metagenome (GOLD analysis project Ga0180429, IMG submission 132428) | Hypersaline lake sediment archaeal communities from the Salton Sea, California, USA - SS_1_S_1 metaG | ecosystem: Environmental > Aquatic > Non-marine Saline and Alkaline > Hypersaline > Sediment ...
GGCAACCGCCGCTCCGCCCAAGGCACCTCCATGAGCTTGTGGCGATTCAAGCCCAATCTGCCTTCAGCCTTCAGCAAGCCCACTCGCATCCGTCCACGCTTCCTCGTAAAATGGACAGGTACAGCTGTTCTTCTTCGCGCCGGTGGCGGGGTCCAGGCCATCGAAGACAGGATTTCCGATGCCGTTGTAGCGATTGGGAACGCGGCCGAAACAGACCTGTTCCCCGGCGACCAGCAGTCCCCCGGGGGAAGCGTGTCCCGTGGGCGGTGCATTACCCGTCCATAACGACTCGCCGGTTCGTGCCGACAGCGCGGTAACCCGCCTGCCGTCGCTCAGCAGCACGATCTGCTCGTAGACAACCAACCTGGGGGTCCGGCTCGCGGAGAGCCGTCCTGTGTTCAGTGGGGACGAGCGCCAACGCTCCTCACCCGTGCCGCGATCCAGGCACACCACGTGCTTGCCGTCATGGAGAAACACTCCTCCAGCGCCGGCCGTTTCCTGAAAGGTCTGGATCGTGTTGCCCGACGTCGCGTCCAATACGCTCACCGGCGCACGGACGCCCGAGCGTGACGTACACGCGATCGGTCACCGCGACCAAACGACGCGGCAGATAGGCCGGACCCGATTTGAATGCGAACAAATGCGCTACCCACGTCTCGATGGGACGCTTCCAGAGGATCGCGCCGTTGAACGCATCGCGCGCCACAAGCGTCCATTTCGACGGCAGCAAGATGGACGCCCGCGAGCCTTCATCCATGATGTAGAAGACCCGTCCTCCCGACGACACCATCGCAGTCAGGCTTGCCAGGTGATCGTGCTGCCTGGCCCAGCGCGGGCCACCCGTCCATTGCATGCGCCGGGGAGGGCCGACCACCGAATCGCTCGCCACCGGGTTGCCGGTAGCATCGTGCAGGTAATGCGTCCACTCGTCAATGTCTTCCGGCCAGGGCTTGACCGTCTTCTTGCCGCCAATGACCGCCACTCCCAACGGCGCGAGCACCCGCGTGGCCTCGTCCATCGAAACATCGCCGAGGTCTTCGGCCACGATCAGGTTTACCAGGTTATCGGCATACGGCAGACGTTTGCCGTCGAACGTGTCCACCGATACCGTTCCGTACAGCCCTTTCGTGCGAATGTACTTGCGGGCCTTTTCCACGTTTGCCGAATCGGTATCCAGTCCGTGGACGAGGTAGCCCTCGCCCGCACGCAAACCGGCCGTCAGCCGCCGGTCGCCGCAGCCGATATGCACAACCAGGCCGCCCCGGACTCCGGAAGCGGCAGGAAGTCGGCGGACGCCGTCTTCGTCCATCTCGCTTCCCAGGGCATACGGCGCCGCACACGGCGCCATTGCACAAAACAGGATGAGGTTTCCCAACAACATGCCCTGTTTTTTCTTGTTTTCTCTCATTGCCCGACTACCTCGTGGGAATCACACCGATGAGAAATCGCGTTCACCGTCGGATTCCCTTCGTCAGCGTGTCTTGGCCGTCGGTGAGCCATTCGAGTGAAAACCTGGCCACCGCGACACCCTGTGTGTGGAACTGGTTGCCGCTCAGTCCGCCGCGCTCGCAAAGACAATAGATGGAGCCGTCCGGACCTGCCGCAAGGTCTGAGTAACCGGCGATGCCCGGTTCGAGCACTTTCTGAAGCGGCCACGATCGACCCTCGTCGTAGCTCAGTCGTACGGTCAGGTTTCGCCTCGCTCGACTGCCGCTGTTTGGGTTGACGAACAGTATACGGTTCTTGGCGGACGCGGGCTTTGCGCTCAGTCGCTGGATGCTGCCAAAGCAGATCGGTTCGAACAACGTGTCGTCGAAAACCGGTTTCGTCCACTTTGTCGCCCCGTCGGCGCTGAACGAAACGAGACGGCGATGGCGGCCGCCGGTCGAAAGCCACACCGGCACGAGCAAGCGCCCGTTGGCCAGTTGAATGCCGTGGCCGGGCCCGGGGGCAATCACGTTCCAGTCGTACTCCCGCCGGAACGCCTCGAACACCGACGCGATTTCCACCGGCTCAGAGAAGGTCCGCCCGTCGTCGTCGCTGCGCATGTAGTAGCAGCGAGCGTAATTGACTTGGTACAACATGTGAACCGCGCCGGTTTTGCGGTCGACGATGGCCGTCGGGTTATCGACGGTCGAGGTGCCTACGTCGCCAAGTTTCTTACGCGGCTCCCACGTCTTGCCGCCGTCGGTGCTGCGGCGCAGGTAGATGTCGATGTCGGCCCAGTCGCTGGGCGCCTTGCGGCCCACGCAGTAGGCCAGCACGGTGCCCTTGGTGGTGACCACGATTCCCGGGATACGAAAAATGGCGTATCCGTCCTCGCCGGCCTTGAACAGCAGAGTCTTCTCGACGCCGTCAGCCGCCTCCGGAAAATGCTTCACAGCGGCCACCAGATTGGCCTTTGTTGGGAACTTGGCTATATCCGATTCGTCGAAATGCAAGTAGAGCAACTGCCGGCCGTATTGGCCGAGGAAGATATGGACGCGCGGGCGGTCGGCGAACATGTCGATGTAGGAACAACTGTGGATGTGCCCGCCCGGCGTCGCCCCGGCGAAGACGAACCGTGGCTCGCTCCACGTTCGGCCCTCGTCCTTCGAGGTCGAACACCACAGCTCGTTCCGGGCGGCCTTGTCGAAGTGCGGCTTCCTCGGATCGTAACGGTTGTGGATGAACGCAACCAGCGTCTTGCGGTCGGCCAGGTGAAAGATCATCGGCGGGGCGTCGCAGTGGACCAGCGAAGTCGGTTGCGGTTCGCTCCAGGTCTTCCCGTCGTTGTTGCTCCGGCCGGCCCAGATGTGTCCTTCCGCCGTGCGGACGCCCAGCAGGACTTTCCCCCCGCCCAGGTTTACAAGCGTGCCTTCATCCATCCGGTCGTACTTTTCGACGAACCATCCACCGGGCCGCTTTGCCGGCAGGACTTCCCAGGTTTTGCCCTGGTCTTCGCTGCGCAGCACGTATTGGCGCGTCGTGACGGGGGCGGGACTTCCCCCGCGGCGCCAGATGCCCTCATGCGAACCGATCAGCCACGTACCGGCGTCGGTCTCGCACATCCGCACGCACGACATACCCGTGAACTCGGGGTCGTTCTCCGGTCGGATCAACGTCACGTTTGACCAGGTGCGCCCGTCGTCGTCGGAATAGCGAAACCCGATCGGGCAGTTCTCGTGCAAACCCTTGCTGCGGTCACCGACCATGCCGGGAATGGGTTGTGTTCCGAACGCGTAGATCCGCTTCGAGCCGCGCGGAATCAGCGGGACGAATCCGTGATGCGATTGCGAAGAATCGAAGACCACGGTCGGTTCGCTCCAGGTCTTGCCCTTGTCCGAAGAGCGCAGGGCGAGCATCTCTTTGCCCTGGTACCAACGGCCGCGGTCGTACGGGAACAGGACGAGATAGTCGCCCTTCGGGGTGATTGTCGCCCTCGGGACCCACACCATTTTACCCTTCCCGTGGAATATGACTTTCGCCTCGACCGCCTCGCCGGCCAAAATTCCGAGGTCCGGATGCAAGGAGAGTTTTTTCGGGGGTGATGTCGGATCGATCTCCACGCCGCCAATGGTCACAAAACCGCTCCGCTGGGTGACTGGTCGATTGACTTTCTTATAGTCTTGCTGCAACGTTTTGATCGCGGCTTCGGTCAACGGCACGAGATCTCCGACGGCCGAGAAACTGTGCACCCCCATCGTCGCCCGCCAGGGGCGCAGTCCGATCGCGCAGACGGGGGCGAGCTTGTATTGCCCCTTGTGGACTTCCTCGCCGTCGATGCGAAACGTGAACGTCGTGCCTTTCCGGGCAACTTCGACGTTGAACGGCTTTCCCGGCGTGATGTGTTTCCCGGCATCACCGAGTAACCGTGTGGGGCCTACTGCGGGCCCCTCCACAAAAACTCTCTTGCCGCTCCCGTCGAAACCGAAATGGTTGCCGCCGATCACGAGCGACGCCGCCGTTCCGTCGAGCCGCTGTAAGCTCAATCGAGCGCGGATCCGAAAATCGCCGACGCCGACGGCCTTGCTGGCGATAAGGAAATTGCCCATGCCGCCGCATACGAGGGTATCGTCCTTTCGCGTCCACTTCACGCCGAGTTCACGAACGGCGCAAACGTTGCCCTTTTCAATAAACACCGCTTCTTCCGCTGCAACAAGCCCTCTGGCCGACGGCAGCAGCCCCAGTGCGAGAAGCATCGTTGTCTTGATAGTCATAAGTTACATTCCTCTTGCATGGCGGGTTTTCGGCGTAGAGGGATGTGGCGACAGCCGTCAGGACAATCAATGCAGCGGACAGGCTCCAGCGTGAATCTCATGTCTCTTCCTTTTTGTTCGTGAACCGTTGAATTCTCGCATATATTGTACGAAGATACAAAACTGCCTGAACATCGAGCCGGTCCGGGACTCGGCTGGCGACGGCGAAGTACCGAACAGGGGCTCGCGGTAGAAGACTCAACGCCGAGTACGAAAACACCTTACCGTAAGACGGAACAACGGAGCCTCGCAACCGGCAGGCGAGGAGGATCGCATGCAAGAGGCAAGGCACGGCATCAACAGGAGGCGGTTTCTCAGGGCCGTGGGTTCGGCGTTGCCGTTAGCCCATGTCGTCACGTCCAAAGCGCTGGGGGCTGCTGACGGCAAGCCGCCGGCCAGCGATCGGATTACCATCGGCGGTATCGGCGTCGGCGGCCAGGGATCGCGCGACCTGGCGATCTTCATGGCCGACAAGCGGACTCAGGTGGTGGCGGTCTGCGACGTCCGGGAGAAGGCCCGAAAGCGTTGGAAAGAGAAGGGTCTGGCAAGCTACGTCGACTACCGCGAACTGATCGCGCGGGACGATATCGACATGATCATGTGCGCCACGCCCGACCACTGGCATGCCCAGATTTGCATCGACGCCATGAAGGCCGGCAAGGACATCTACTGTGAGAAACCGCTGAGCCTGACGATCGCCGAAGGCCGCAGGATGGTGGACACGGCCCGCAAATACGCCCGCGTGTTCTCCTGTGGCAGCCAGCGAGTGATCGGCGATTATGCGGCTCCCGCCTGTGCTGCCCGAAGCGGCAGGTACGGCAAACTGATCAAGGTCCACTCCCGTCCTGGCCAGGCGTCGCGGCCGTGCTGCCTGCCCGCCGAGGGAGATCCCAAGGAGGACGGGATTGATTGGGACCTGTGGCTGGGGCCGGCGCCCTGACCCAAAGGTCACGGATATTTCGTGTCCACGGTGGGGATCGATGAAGGCACGATCCGCCAGTACATTCGCGACCAAGATAAGACCGACCAGAAACTTGACCAGCAGCGTCTGTTTTAGCACCGGAAGAACCTCAACCACCAAAACTACCGCTTTGAGCGGTTCACAATGGAAGCCTCCGGCTTTGCCGGAGGTGACTCACTTTTCTCCCGGAATTGGTCAGAGGCTTTTCGCAGCTCGTTAGGATCGGTACGACGAATATCAGCAACAGGACGTATCGCATCGCGACGTGAAGACTTACCCCCACGCCATAGTGACGCGCCAAGTTGCTGGGCCCCGACATCCGACGGGCTACTTCTCGGCCAACGGCAACGCACGGAAGTTGGGGTGGTCTTTGTCCCTGATGTAGATGTAGCCACTGTAGCTGCCGTAGTACGGTGCGTTGGCGTCGATCCAGGTGACAAGCCTGACAAGCTCCTCGCGGGAGAGGCTCACCTTACCGTGGCCCTCGCGAAGCATTGCCGGCAGCTTGCTGGCACGCGAACCGTGTGTCAGTGGCGGCGTGGCTTCGATGCCGGCTTTGCCGCCGCCCCGATAACAGATCAAGCCGCTGCGCACGAGGTTTTCAAAGGAGCGGCTGTATTTCCCGACCGGCACGTTAGCGAAATCCAGGCGTGCCTTGGGTTTCTCGCCGCTGTGACACTCGACGCAGTGTTTGTCAAGTATCGGTTGAATATCCACGGTGAAGTCGACCATGCGCGGCCCGGTATCGCCCGGCTGCGGCACAAGCTCTTGGGCGGAGCGGCGCAAGGCCAACGGCCGTGCGCTTGCCACATCCGGCGCATTGCGGCGCGGCTCGTGGCACCCGATGCAGGACCGTTGTTCCCCCGGCATCATGTTGATGAATGTCGCCATTTCCTGCAACGCCATGAAATCCTCGTCCAACGCCTGGAAGAAGAGATTCTGTTCGGCCGGCACGGTGAAGTAGGCCGATCCGTCTTCATGGACCTTCGCAACGCCATAGACTTTCTTGCGATGGGGATCATAAGCACCGAGGTTCCACGAAATGCCCATTTGATCCCAAGGCCACTCCAGGGCGCCCATCACCCTAAGATACTTGACCCTCCCGCGCTCGATGCCCGTCATGCCTTGGTACACGTCCTGTAGGAACAGCGAGGCCGTCTTCTTCGTGCCCACCGCTTCGTCCGTCGTGTGCCTCGTAGCGGCAACCTCCATAGGCTTGCGGCGGGGCCGAAGCGGCATCGGCAGGAAACAGGAAAGGTCCGGATCCCGACATAGTTCCGCCCGGTTTCCCCACTTGTCCAGCATGTAGAGCCCGTAGGGCTTCTTCTTTTGACCGCGCGGCGCACCCTCCATGTGAGAAACGAGGTAGAACGCCTCCGACAGCGGGTACGGATCCATGAAAGCGCCGAATTGGGTCTGGTCTGCCGGATAACCGTAGCGAGGCGGAAACCCGATCTCGGGCGTGACGGTCGTCATCGCTTCGGAGGCGTTGCGGCTTCTGCGATTGTCCACGATCACCACCGGGCCCACGGCCGTGAAATGGTGGTTCCCCGCAGCCGTCACGATTAGCGGGCTGCCCGGTATGTCGCGGGCACTGCTCATCCCGGCCGGCCAAGTCGTGTTATTCTTGTACACGTGGTCTACGCCGCTGCCGTCCGGACGCATCGCCCAAAGGCTTTGCGCGTGAGCCAGCCCCTTGTCCACATACTCCCATCGCGTATAGATCACCCGGCCGTCGGGCAGCATGGACGGGGCGGTTTCGCTGACCGGGCTCTCCGATAGGCGGCGCAGATTCTTGCCGTCCGCGTCCATCACGTGCAGCGTTGTGACCGCCGCGCCGGGGGAACAGAAGACAATCCGCTGGGCACGCGTGCTTGCGAACATGATCTTGCCGTTGGGAAGATAGCATGGGTCCATGTCGTCAAAGCGTCGATTGCTGCCTTTCACCTGGCGACGAAGCGAGTCGGCCTCCTGCTGGCCGCCGAAGGTAAGCTGCCGCAGACTGCCGGGAACCATCTTTCCCGCAACCGGGTCCATGTCGATCTCGTAAAGCCGGAACGTTTCGTTTTCTTTCCGGTAGGCAAAGACCACTTTCTTTCCATCGAACGACAGGTCAAACCGGTCGAACAGGCCGCCCTCGAGTTCCGGCACCAGCGAGGTAACCGTGCCGTCCGGGGACACCGGTGACAGGACGCAAAGACTGCCACCCAACTCCCTGGAGTGCTGATCGGCATAGGTGTGGCCGTAGCCCTGCTTCGGTCGCTTGATGAAGAGGAGCTTGTCGAAGTCCAGTAGCGGATGGCCCTGGAGGATCTCGCTCCGCAACCGTTTCGCCCCGTTGCGGACATCCGCTATCTGCTCCGGGGTTCCGGTTTCCGCCGCTTTTTGTTTGGCCTCCCACTCGGACAGTTGCCTCAGGTAGTGCGGACCCTTGGGATATCGTGGACCGAAGGTCTCAATCGTCTCCTCGACGGCCAGCCGGAGGGTCGCCAGGTTAACGGCTTCCGGAGGAAGAAAGACGGCCTGCTGCGCGGCGGAAACTCTGTTGAGATCCACCTTGCGTTCCGGCAACCGCCAATCCTTCGGAAACTCCGTCTCGGTTTCGAAACGCAACGACACCAAGTGCGGAAGCCGTCCACGTCGGGCCAGCTTCACCGTGTGCTTCCCCTGGGTGACCGAAAACTTCAGAATTCCACCTTTCTCATAGTCGTAGAGCCCTTCCGATCTCGTGTTTTGGCTGCTCACTGAGAATTTGTGGGGCGGCAAAAGGCCCGCCGTGTTCACTGAGATGCCGGTGCAGCACTTGCCCAGATTGCGGCCGTCCAAGAAAACGTCCGTCGGCCGTGGATCTACCGCCGCGTATCGAATTTGAAGCGTATACTCGGCGGTAACGGGGAAATCGACGTCGTATTCGATCACGCCTTGCTCGGGCGCCTGTGCTCCTCCGCCCGCCAACGGCTTGTCGGTGGCATAGCGTTCGGGGCTTGCGAAGATCCGCGCATTGCCGCGATCGAACGTACAGGCGGGGATCTCCAAGGTTCCACGGACTTGCGTCTTCGAGAACTCCAGCGCCGGCGGCAAGGCGGACTGAACGCCATCCGGAGACAGGAAAGCCGTCCGATATTCGGCGGGGATGCTGTCGATGTCCCTCACCGTGAATTGGGGCGGCTTCCAGTCTTTCGGAAACTCCGCGTCGGTGTCCAGGCGCAGGGCCACCAGATGAGGCAGCGGTTGACGCCGACTGAGCTTGAGAGTGTGCTTGCCCTTGGTGAGCGGTGACCTGCCCAGAAGCTTGACAGGCTGTCCCCTGAGGCTGACGAATTCCCACCTGGCCGCGCTGCTGTTCCAGGTGGGAGCGCCTGGGCGCTCGGAAGACACCGGAGCGAAAGTCACGCCGTTGCACGTGCTGCCCAGGGAGTGGGAGTCCAGACGGACGTCAATCGGCCGCGGCTCGGTCGCGGCGTAGCAGATTTGAAGGGTGTATTCCGCGGTGACCGGGATGTCGATATCATATTCGAGCATCCAACCCCAGGGCTCTTCAGGGCCGCCCGCCACCAACGGCCCGGCATCGGCAAACCGGCCAGCTTCGGCATGGATCCGGCCGTTGCCCCGGGCAAATGACCAAGCGGGAATCACTAGCGTTCCAGCCTCGGCCCGGCTCGCTGGGAACACGATGTACGAAACCGCAGGGCTCGCGACGATGGCCACGATCATCATCAACCGGCGACATTCACGCAGCAGAAACGACTTGATTCGCATAATGGGGCCTTCTTTCGGAAGGAATTCTCTGGCAACTCCTCATAAACTCACTTATTGTAGAAACTCTGATTGTCCGACGCAACGCAAACGCGCAAGCATTCACTGATCGCAGCAAGATCGAGGAAGCAAATTCGAGAACGGACTTGACGGGAGCATTGAAGACATTGGCGTCAAGGCCCGCGAAACTGCCCATCGTGCTCCTAATCAGAACGCCTTCATCGGGCGATGGGTTCAGAATATCGCCCTGAAGTGCCACGACCGCTTCCTGGTCTTCGGCAAAAATCACATGGAGTATCTGGTCTATCGGTACGTGGTCTATTATCATCTTGTGTGGTCACTATGAACGCACACTTCTTCACAAGCAATCCCGGGAAGAGAACCTATGGCGACGAAAAATAGCTATTGGATGATCGTTGTATTTGCCATAACGGCTAGTCCGGTGTTCGCCGATGACGTCGCCGTGCCGCCCTACAAGCAGGATCTGTACACGGGCGGCGCGAAGGGCTACAAGGCCTATCGCATTCCCAGCCTTGTCGTCACCACCAAGGGGACGTTGTTGGCTTTCTGTGAAGGGCGAAAGGACAATATTCGCGACCATGGCGACATCGATCTGGTCCTCCGACGCTCGACCGATTCCGGAAACACCTGGTCCGAGCAGGTGATCGTCTACGAGGAAGGCGGCACGGAAAAGATTACGATCGGCAATCCCTGCCCGGTTGTCGACCGGGACACGGGCATCGTTTGGCTGGCCTTCTGCCGCAACAATCGCGACGTGCTGATGACCCACAGCGACGATGACGGGAAGAGTTGGGCCAAGCCGACAGAGATCACCGCGGACGTAAAGGGGGAGAACTGGGGGTGGTACGCCACCGGGCCCGGGCACGGCATCCAACTGACCCGCGGCAAGTACAAGGGGCGGCTGGTCTTCCCGTGCGACCACGACCACGGCGCCGGGCAAGCGGACAAACGAGAAGGGCGGTCGCACGTGTTATATAGTGACGATCACGGAAAAACCTTTAAGTTGGGGCAGCCGACTGGCGGACGCATGAACGAGTGCGAGGTGGTGGAGTTGGCCGACGGGCGACTGTTGCTGAGCATGCGGAACGGGTACGGCAAAGGCCGGCGCGCTTTTGCGCTGAGCAAAGACGGCGGTGAAACGTGGTCCAAGCCGGAACTGAACGCGCAGGTCTACTGTCCCGTTTGCCAATCTTCCATCCATCGTTACTCGTGGGAACCGAACGTTTTGATCTACTCCGCCCCGGGAGGCCCGGGGAGAATTGAGATGACCGTGCGCCTCAGTTACGATGAGGGTAAAACCTGGCCGGTGGCCAAACTTGTCGACGAAGCCGGCAGCGGCTACAGCGATCTTGCGATCCTGCCGGACGGGTCCGTGTGTTGCTTCTTCGAGTCGGGCTGGCGCAAACCCCTTGTGTTCGCGAAGTTCCCTCTGAAATGGCTCGCTGAAACGAGAAAGAAGCCGGGGGAATAGCCGGCCTGCAAGGGGGGAAATCATAGCTCCCAGGAATTCTAACTCAAGGTTGAAATGATGATTGGACCCAAGGTGGCGGTGGTTGTTTTCGGAATTACGCTGCTAACGGCGACTTTCCTGGCCGAAACGAGCGCGCGGCCGGCCGAACTCAGCGTGACGGGACTGACGTGCGAATACGCGGCCGATCCGCTGGGTGTTGACGTGGCCCGACCGCGGTTCGGCTGGATTTTGAAGTCGGACGCGCGCGGACAGGTGCAGTCGGCATATCAGATGCTGGTGGCCGGCAGCGAGGAGAAACTTCGCGCTGACGCTGGCGACAAGTGGAACAGCGGAAAGGTGGATTCCGACCGGTCGGTGAACGTCGAATATCGAGGGAATCCGCTCGCAAGCGGTGAAAAGTGCTATTGGAAGGTCCGAGTCTGGGGCAAGCAGGGCCGGCCGTCGACGTGGAGCCAGCCGGGCAGCTTCGAAATGGGGCTCATGAAGCAGAGCGACTGGAAGGGCCAATGGATCGGGGTTGCGCCCCCCAATCCGCCCGTTGCGCACATGGATTCGGCCAAGCCGGGCCGGGGCAATGTCGCACTGTTCGCAAAGCCGTCAACGTCCTTTGTGTCCGGGCATGAGACGCTTGACGCGATCAATGACGGCTTCAAACCGACCCATTCCAACGACAAACGCTACGGCGCCTACGGCAACTGGCCTCGGAAAGGGACCCAGTGGGTTCAATACGAATGGCCCAGGCCGGTCCATGTGGACGGCATCGACGTGTACTGGTTCGACGATCGCGCCGGGGTGCGGTTGCCCAAGGCGGCGCGACTCCTGTACTGGAACGGCAAGGCTTTCGTGCCGGTCGATGATCCAGTCGGCCTCGGCCTGGAAGGCGACAAGTACACCCCGACAACTTTCGAAGAGATCACCACGTCAAAACTCAAGCTCGAATTCGACTCGAACGGGACGGCTTCAACCGGCATTCTCGAATTCCGGGTTTACGACTCCGGGCGGTCTCCGAAGTTCCCTCCTGTTGTCAAAGTCAACCGCTTCCTCGCGCTGCGTGCTTCCGCCGTCGCGCCCTCGCCGCTGCTGCGGAAGGAGTTCACCGTGACCGGGGGCATACGACGTGCGCGAGCGCGCTTTTCCGGGCTGGGCTGGAGCGAACTGTACATCAACGGCAAGAGGATTTCGGACGATGTCCTTTCGCCCGGGCTGACGGATTATTCGAAGGAGGTCTTGTACCGCACCCACGACGTCACGAGTTTCCTCAAGCCGGGCGCCAACGCGATCGGAATCATGCTGGGCAACGGCTGGTACAGCGCTGCGAGCATCCTTCCATGGGAAAGGGGCGGCCCCTGGGGATATCCGCCGCGAGCCATCCTGCAAATGACGGTCACCCACGACGATGGCACCGAGACGCACATGTTGACGGACAAGACCTGGAAGACCACCCGCGGCCCAGTTGGGGCCAACCAGCTCGTGGCCGGAGAAACGTATGACGCCAGGCTCGAGAAGTCGCATTGGAACAAGGTCGGCTATGACGACAGCCAATGGAGCGACGTCGCGGTTCTTCCGCCGCCGGAAGGCAGGTTGAGAAGTCAAACCGTCCCGCCCATGAAGGTCCAGAGCACTTTCCGCCCGATCAAGATAACCCGGCACGAAAGCGGCGGTTGGCTGTTTGAATTCGACCGATATTTCGGCGGGTGGGTGCTTTTGAATACCAAGGGCAAAGCCGGCGATACGATCACGATCCACTATGAGTTGGGCGAGAAGGATACCTATATCCTCAAGGGCAATTCCGAAGGCGAAACCTATGAACCGCGTTTCACGTTTCATCCGGTCCGGTACGTGCGCGTCCAGGGGCTCGAAGGAAAACCGACCCCCGATACCGTGCTGGGGCGGGAAGTCTACAGCGACGTTGACCTGCACGGCCGGTTCACCTGTTCCAACGGTCTTCTCAACCAGATTCACGGGAACGTCCAACGTTCGTTGAAGGTGGCTCTGAAGGGATTCATTCTCGACTGCCTGCACCGGGAGCCGATCTTTTACAACGAGCCGGCAAGCTATTTCGGAAGCCTGTCGGCCCGCAAGTGCATGCCCAACCTTTGGACCGACGTCGCACGGAGCATTCCACTGGCCGGGTCCGAAAACGGCGACCTTTCAGATATCGTACCCAGGCTGCCGGGGATGAATCGACAAAGTGACGTTTCTCAAAATGCCGCCTATCCGATGCTCGTATGGTATCTGTACCAATGCCACGACGACCAACGGTTGCTCGAACAACATTACGACAGCGTCAAGGGCTGGGTGGACTTCATCGGACGGGACTTGGCGGGTGAAAATCACATTGTCACGAAGGGCTGGCTCGGCGAACACATGCTGCCCGGACGAGAGACCGGACACTGGGAATTCATCAGTAAGGAAACGCCAAGAGATTTCATCTGGACCTGCTTCTATTACCACAACACGCGCACGCTGGCGAATATCTGCCGGGTATTGGGAAAGAATGAGGACGCGAAACGTTATGCGACACTGGCCCAGGAGATCCGGGCTGTGGTCAACAAGACCTGGCTCGATTCCAAGACGGGGCACTATGCAACCAAATCGCAAACATCCGAGATTCTTCCGCTTGCTCTCGATATCGTTCCCCAGGCGAACAAGCAGCAACTCATCGAGAACATCGCCAAGACGATCACTCAGGCCGACGGCGGCAAATTGCGGGTGGGGCACGTGGGCCTGCCCGGTTTCATGGAGTCGCTGGTGGAAAACGGTCTTGGCCGGATCGTGTACGACGCGGTTAATCATCGCGAGTTTCCCGGCTGGGGCTACATGATTGCGCAGGGCGCGACCACCGTGTGGGAATCCTGGGGCATGCTCAAGGGCGGGTATCATGCGGAAGAGAGCATGACCATGCTGGCCGGCGTCGGCAGATTCTTCTACGAGAGTATCGCCGGGATTCGGGAACCGCCGTACTACGGAACCCGCAAGTTAGGGCCGGGGTACCGCCATTTCCATATCCGGCCGTATGCACTCGGGGACCTGAAACACGCCGAGGCCTCGATCAAGACTGTCAGGGGTGTCATCTCGTCGAGTTGGCGGCGAACGAGCCATTCGTTCGTGCTTGCAGTCGAGGTCCCCGTCAACTCGACGGCCAGAGTGAGTATCCCTGTACTCGGCCTGAAAGACATCGCGATTGCCGAGGGCGGCAAGGACGTTTGGAAAAACGACCTCTACATCGACGGTGTCGCGGGGATTGTCGACGCCCGGCGGGACGCCGACTGGGTTACCTTCGACGTGGGCTCCGGAAGCTACCACTTTGAACTGACGGGTAGATGATCGGACGCAAGAAGATCGCGGGTAGAGCCGTCCCGTGGCTCTTGCCGTGCATCTGGGCCGGGGCGTTTTTTGTCGACCCAATCCTCTTTCACTAACTCCCCGGGGATACCTGGCGACTTTTCGTAGCTCGTCGCGTTGGGTACAATATGCATCGTCTATCCGAAGCATTACATCGCGACACGGGAATTCATCTCTGCGTACATGACGGATTTCGACCCCGCGCTTTCGTTGTTTCCTCTTGCGATTTCAGAGCACAAATGCGATCGTGACGTTTAACGTGGAAGATGCTGCGATAAACCAACCGTAACCATGCCAGCGGCCTTCCGAGGAATGTGCCGGGATCATAACGGGTGCTCAAACTTGTAACGCGGACAATACCAAATCATTGACCCCAGGAGGGATACGGTGAAAGCAAGACCGATAGTCGCGGTCCTCGTGGCTCTTTGCGTATGTGGGACTGCTATTGCCCAGGCGCACGATTACTACAAATACCTGCGCTATCCCAACAAGCTTGTTCCCGGTGTGGGTCTCGACAAGGTCGAGCAGGAGGGCGGGCCCAACGCCGTTGGATACAAACGTCGCACCGTGCAGTGGTGGCCTCGCAAAGGGCAGGACATCGTGGACATCCCCAAGGGAGCGCCGCTGCGCGAGTGGACCCGGAATAAAGGCCAAGAGGACAAGGAAGCCTTGGCCGGCATCTGCCGAAGCTGGACGGCCTCGGACCCCGAGAAGTTCAAGGCGCACCTGATTGGTTTCATGAGCTTCGGCACTTCAAGCGTTCATAAATCCGTGGATTGGGACTACCCAGTCAAGGGCGACAGAGGGCAGACCCTCATACCGATTGCCATCCTGCGCATGGAGAACGGCCAGCGGAGGGGCGTGTATAACGCCCTTTACCACAGCCCGATGGTCAGCGACGAGGACCATGCCTTTATCCACAAGAAGTGGGAAGAAGAGTTCCCGAAGCTCTACGCCAAGCCCCAAGCTCAAAGCGATCTCGGCCAAGACCGAGGCGGCCAACAAAGCCAACGCCGAGGCCGAGGAGAGGATCAAACAGCTTCCGGAACTCACAAAACTCGCGGACTCGGTTGAGAAGGAATAAGAAGGAACTCCAGGACGAATACAACCGCTTGCTCGCGGCCCGAAAACTGTCCGACCCGGAGTCGCAGAAGGCGGAAATCGTCATCCGAGACCTTCGCAACTTGTACAACGAAACGCTCAGAAGAGAGACCGAAAATCATGCCGGGCGGATTAGGCTGGAGAGTCAGATCCGGCGGCTGCACCAGAAGCGTAACGCCCTCCATACCAACCTGCTGGAATCCAATCCTGAATACTCGAAACTGCATGCGACTCGCTCGGAGAGGCAATCGGCCCTAGCGGCAAAAAGAAGGCAGATAGAGCAGCGGATCCGATCCAGTGCCGCATACAGGAACGCGGAGGCTCAGCGCGTGGCGGCAGGCAAAGCGATGGAAGACCACAAAAAACGGACTATTGAAGGGAAGCAAGCGGAGATCGAGAAACTGGATACTCGGATTCAGGAACTGCACAAGCAAGCTCAGGCCCCGCGCGAAAACGCCTTGAAGAAGGCCGGTCTTACCGGCAGGAATCCTTATCCCGGCCGAGGTGAAGCCAGAATGCTGCAAGCCCAGTTGAACTTGACTTACCACAGCACCGCGGACTGGGAGAACAGGACTCCCGAGGAGGTGGATGGCACGGCACCTCCCAAGTTGAAAAAGTGGCTGAAGGAAGTCAGGGGATATTAGTATTAGTTAAACAGCGTCGAGGGTGCCAGGTGCCGCTTGTCGGCACCTGCGTCCAGCGGCCGAAATCAAGGGCCGACAAGCGGCCCATGGCACCCCAGTCGCAGATGGCGCACGTTTTTCGACAAAACCTAATGTCGCGGCCTGAAGCAGCCTCGCAGGGAGCCGGGCAAACGGCGCGACACGATTTTGCCGACACCCTGTAAGAAGAATGCGAATCTGATATAGTCGTTGTCTACCGCCGAAAAGGAGCCTGTTCCGCTGAAAGAAAGAACCGTGAAGAAGCCTGCACTAATCATCGCCGGGACGATCCTCACCGTGGCGAGCCTGATCCTTGCTTCCAACGTCCGGGCGGAACCATCGCTCGATCCGATGTTCAGCGATCACATGGTCCTGCAACGCGAGATGCCCGTGCCGATTTGGGGTAGGGCCGATCCCGGCGAGAAGGTGACGGTCTCGTTTCGCGACCAAGAGAAGGAAACAACGGCCGACAAAGACGGCAAGTGGAGCGTCAGGCTCGATCCGCTCAAGGTCAGCCGGCCGGGTAAGCTGACGGTGGCCGGAAAAACGACTCTCGTGCTCAACGATGTCCTGATCGGCGAGGTCTGGCTCGGATCGGGGCAGTCGAACATGTCTCGCAGTGTGAACCGATTCGCCGCCGGCGACGAAATACTCGCCGCGATGGCCAAAGCTGGGCCCTACCCGAAGCTCCGTCTCTACAAGGGCGATTGGAAGGTCGCCGCGACCGACGACATCGGCGGCTTCTCGGCCATCATGTTCGCCTTCGGTGTGCCGCTGCAAAGAGAACTCGACGTGCCCGTCGGACTGGTTATCGGCGCCGTCAGCGGCACGGCTTCCGGCCGCTGGCTGAGTCCGCAAATGTTGCTCGACGATCCGGGGCTGAAGAAACTTGTGGAAAGCGACGAAAAGGGCAAGAGCCTTTTGGAGGCAATCAAGGCGTATCCGAAGACGCTTGCCAAATGGGAAGAAGCAGCAAAGCAGGCCGACGCAGACGGCAAGCCCGTGCCGGAGAGACCCCAACCGCCCGGCCATATCGGCGACCTGCACGCCCGTTTCATCAAACCGGTGGTGCCCTACGCGATCCGCGGCGTTGTTTGGGATCAGGGCGAGCATGGCATGGGCGTCCCGGGCGTCGATCATCAGTTTCCGGTGATGCACGCTCTGATCCAGGGCTGGCGCAAGGCTTGGGGGCAGGGGGACTTTCCCTTTCTCTGCGTGCAGAAGCCGAGCGGCGGGGGATGCGCCTGGGACACCCAGGGCAACTCCCTGACGCCCATGGCGAGCAAATTCGTGCCGCAACCTACCGAACCCAACCCACCGGGAAACGGAAACTGGCGCTGCGGTATGGTCCGACTGGTCGATCTGCCGGGGACGGCGGTCGTCATCACATCGGATCTCGGAGGCGGCATCCATCCGGCCGACAAGTCGAGCTACGGGCGGCGTACCTGTGACGTCGCCCTCAGCTACGTCTACGGAGCAGACACACCGATCTACGGTCCGCTGTACGACTCCCACGAGGTGGAAGGCAAGCAGATCCGCGTTCGATTCAAGCACGTGGGCAAGGGTCTGGTCGCGCGGCACAGCGACAAGCTGCAGGGATTCGAGATCGCGGGCAACGATCACCCCTGGCACTGGGCCGAGGCGAGAATCGAGGGCGACACCGTGGTGGTCTCCAGCGAGAAGGTGCCGCACCCCGTACACGTCCGCTACAAGTCGCACAACAGTTGCTCGTGGGCGAACCTGTTCAACAAGGACCGGCGGCCCGCCTTCGCCTTCAACACGCGATGGATGAAGAAGTGATTCCGGCCGGAACCGGAGATGATCTGGGAGAGTTTGAATTGCGCAAGGGAACATCCATGTACACAACTGGAAGAGGTTTGGTTTGCCTGGCAGCCATAGTGGCGGGGCTGTGGAGTTCGGTTGCTCCGGCCGGCAAGCCGGAATTGACCCACACGCGGCTGTTCGAGAACCACAAAACGTAAACGGCCCGGCTGGCCGCCCTCGGGCCTGACGGAAAAAACTTCAAGCGGCACCATAACGGCGAAGTGAATTATCGCATTCCCGCGATGGCGATTTCGACCAAAGGTACGATCATCGCCATGTGCAACGGACGCACCGGCACGGCGCTTGACGGTTGCGAGTATTGTACGATCGTGGCCCGGCGCAGCACCGACGGCGGCAAGACGTGGGAACCGGAGAAGACGATCCGGGAGATCCCCTGGCGCAGCATCTTTACCGGTTCGGCCGTTGTCGACCCGACGACCGGCGAGATCATGTTCTTCTGCAACCAATGGCCGATGCGCGAGAGGGCCAAGAAGCTCTACACGGACTTGGAGTCGGACGACGCCTACGAAGGATTTGGCATTTTGCGCAGCACGGACGACGGCAAGACCTGGAAGTACGAGCGGCTGAGCTATAAGCCCAGCAAATTTTGCGTCGCCGCGGATCCATCCGGCAGCGATACAGGCTTTATGATCAGCCAAGGCCCGTACAAAGGCCGTCTGATCGTGCCGGCCCGCTCATGGACTTCGATGACGAATATCGAGAAGCTCTGTGAGAAGAACCACCTGAGAATGGGCTGGTACGACAAATCCGAAGACGGCAAGCCGGCACGCGCCGGCTGCAATACGGTGATCTATAGCGACGACCACGGCAAGACATGGACGATTGGCGGCATCACGCGCTTCGGGACCGGCGAGGCGTGCCTGGCCGAGTTGTCCGATGGCACGCTGTACATCAACTCCCGGATCCCCGGCGGCTTTCGCGTAGCTGCCCTGAGCAGGGACGGCGGCGACAATTGGACCGATTTCCGCGACGAGCCGTTGAAGTGTTCCAACGCGGGTTGTGCCGCGTCCGTCATCACCGTTCCCAAAGAAGTACACGGTCGCCGCTTCCTGCTGTTTACCAACCCGACGGGCAACCAGTTCGGCTGGAGCATGCTCCGCGACCGCACAAGGTTCAAAGCATTCGTCTCGTTTGACGACGGAGAGACCTGGCCGGTCGAGAAGTTGATCAACGAAGGTCCGAGCGGCTATTCCGTATCGGCCATGGACCAAAAGGGGAACTTTTTCGTTCTCTACGAAAAGGGCAAGACGTTCTATCGCGACACGGGCGTCTCGATCGTCAAATTCAATATCGAGTGGCTGTTGGACGGTAAGGATATCAACAGCTTTCAACCAAAAAGCGGCAAGCCCGGACAACGCCGATCACCTTTTATTCCCTGACCGCGAACCCTACCTACATGGCAATACTTCCATGCGTACCACAAACACATTCACTTCCATCATTGGCGCGGCGATCGTCATCACCCTGCAATGCTCCGGGGCGCCGGCCGCCGAACCCGTGCACACACGACTTTTTGAAAACGACGGCAAGACGTGCTACCGTACGCCGGCGCTGGTCGTTTCCACCAAGGGTACGCTCGTCGCCGTGAGCAACGCCTGCGACAGTCCTCCCACGAAGGAAAGCACGCATGCGGCGATTGTTGCCCGACGCAGCACCGACGGCGGCAAAACGTGGGGGCCGATGCGGACGGTCCTGGACGCGAAGAACCGCCGGATCAAGACGGGTGCGGGTGTTGTCGACCCGTCAACCGGCGAGATCATGTTCTTCTGCGCCGCGTGGCCGCGGCCGCAAACGCCCAAGCCGGGCGAAGTTTCCGAAGAGAGAATAATCCAGTCTCGCGCTCCCTGGCGTACGGGGTGGACGCCAAGCGGTTTGGCGGAACAGCACGATGCCCCCGAAGACAAACCGGATACCGATTTCATCGACGAATACGTTGGCTACGGCATTCTGCGGAGCAAAGACGACGGCGCCACGTGGAGATTCGCGATGGCGGACATCAAGGGTCCCCAGGGCGCAGCGGGTGGGCATCGATTATACAGTTTCATCAACACCGCCGGCAGCGACACGGGAATCGCGATTCGCAGCGGCTCGCGCAAGGGACGCTTGCTCGTACCCGTTCTTGCAGCCGCCGATCAGCGAGCGTTGTATGACTATCTTCATCCGAAGAAAATGCGCGTCCCGTGGATGCAGCGGGCTCCGTACTTCCCGTACTGCGCTACTGCGATCCATAGCGACGATCATGGCAAGACCTGGCGGGCCGGCGGCTTCGGCTCCCCCATGGCCGCCGAATCCTGTGTGGCCGAATTGCCTGACGGCTCGGTCTATCTCAATGCGGCCGCTTCCGGCGGCTGGCGGGTGAAATGTCGCAGCAAGGACGGCGGCTCTACGTGGGACCGCTTCGCCCTATCCCGTCTGCGCGACGGTCATTCGGGTTGTGCCGGATCGATCGTGAGCGTCCCCCGGGAATCGGGCAGCCCGTGCCTGGTGCTCACCGCTCCGGCGCACAACGAGTCTGGCTTTGACTCGCGACGTGACCGCAAAAAGTTCACCGCGAGCGTCTCGTTTGACGGCGGCAAGACATGGCCAGTCCAGAAGCTGATCAACGAAGGCCCGAGCGGCTATTCGGCTTCGGTCATCGGCAAAAACGGTGGCATCTCCATCCTGTACGAAAAAGGCGAAAAGGTCTACTATGACAAGGGCGTTTCGATTGTCAGGCTTGATCGGGAGTGGTTGTTGACGGCTGAAGACAAGTGAGAGTTCTTGCCGGCCCGTACATGACGGACGGAAGGTAATGGGGCATAATTCAAGCCTCGAACAGTTCGAGGCTTAACCCAAATGGGAAATACCGGTCCACAGGAGTGACTCTCGAATGAAGCGATTCGCCTTTTTTTCTGCCGTCCTTGTTGTTTTGACGGCCTGCCATACGGCCGTGGCGGACAACGCCGTCGCCATGAAGAAACTCGAGGCTTCCGAGTGGACCGTGCCGCGGGTCGGCATTCCCATGCGGTTGATTCCGGCCGGCTCGTTTACCATGGGCTCGCCGGCCGGCGAGTTGGGCCGCAAGGCCGACGAACAACAGCACAAGGTGACGATCTTCCGGCCGTACTACATGGCGGTCCACGAGACGCGCCAGCGGGAATATTACCCGTTAATGATTCGGCCCGACTTCGACCTGGAGGCGTGGGGCTACCAACGAGGCCCGCTGCACGAAGGCGCGGCCTGGACCTATCGCTCCTTGATGAACGGGCGGCGCATTAGCGGCGGATCGGCGTATCCGAAAATACCGCGCACCGATCTGAACCCGATGGAGTGCGTCAGTTGGGACAGGGCGATGCTCTATTGCCAAAAGATCACCGATGCTGAACGTGCCGCCGGCCGCCTGCCCAAGGGTTACGTCTACCGCCTGCCCGCTGAAGCGGAGTGGGAATACGCCTGCCGCGCGGGAACGACCGGCCCATACAGCTTCGAGGGAGACTACGGTAACGTGGGCGTGTTGAGTGCTTACATGTGTCTGAGCAAAGACGGCGGTTACAAGGCGTTTGCCACCGCGCCCACTCCGGACAACCGGCAGCCCAACCCGTGGGGCCTGTACGACATGCACGGCAATGTGTTCGAGTGGTGCCTCGATTGGTACGGTCCTTACCCGGGCGGGCCGGCCAAGGATCCGGTCGGTCCGACCTCCGGCACCGAACGCGTCGCTCGCGGCGGCGGAGTGCTGCCGTTCCCGCCCGGGGCCGGCTCGCTCGACAAACTGGTCCATCCGCATTTCCGCAGTGCGGGACGGTATCGTTTTCCGCCGAGAACGGCACACCAGATCAACCTCGGATTCCGCATCGTACTGGCGCCCGAAGTCAAAGTTCCCGGCGCGGCTCCGTCAAACAAATAGGACGGCAAACGCTTCGTTTCATACCGTATCGTTCAAAGTAGGAAAGGCCCTTCCCATGCGTTACCGGCGATTCGTGATCCTTGCGTTGACCGCCCTCTTGGCGTTGACCCATTGGTCATTCGGTATTCTCAACACCTGCCGCGCCGCGGAGTATGATTTCCTCGAGCTTTCGCGGTACCCCGTCAAGGGCAAGCTCCGCCCGTGGGTCGAACTCTACAAAGTCACTCGTGAGGGCGACGGTGATCCGAAGAAGTACAACCGGCGGACGGTTCGCTGGTGGCCTCGCAAAGGGGTCGACTTCACCGAACTGCGCGACGGCATGATCGAGCGGGAGTGGACCTTGGCGGCGAACGCCATGGATGACGACTGTCCGCCCGGCGTCGTCGGCGAGCCGACGACCGAAGAACTGGACTCGCTCAGCCTTGCGCCGAACGCTGGCTCGGCCTTCATGCGGCGCGTGCGGGGCTATGTCACGCCCAGCGAGTCGGGAAAGTACACGTTCAAGATCGCCGCTGACGACGAGGGGTACGTCTATCTAAGCACGGACGAGTCGCCCGACAACGCCCGGGCGGTCTGTTATCAGAAATTGAAGGTCTATCCGGGGCAGTGGACGGTATTTCCGACGCAGATCTCGGCGCCACAGCCGCTTGAAAAGGACAAGAAGTACTACTACGAAGTCGTTCACATCGACCACAAGTGGCGCGACCACTGCGACGTCGTCTGGTCGAGCGACTCTCGCCCGGAGGGGCCGCTCATGGGCGATGAATTCTCCACGCTTTCAGGAAAGAAGGGCAAGTTCGTTGTCGAGAAGTGGAACGTCCGACTCCAGTACGGTGATCCTCGTCCCCTGGGCGTGCCCCGCAAGTTCAAGGCGCATCTGGTCGGTTTCATGGGGCTGGGCAATGAATTGGGAGAGCCGTACGAAGGCAAGGAGATCGTCGCGCCCGGCGTTGTGCTGCGGTTTCCCAACGGGCGGAAGAGGGTTCTCCACCGCTGGGTGCTGAGCCCCGAAGATCAGCGCTTCGCTATGGACCTGTACGTCAAAGAAATGAAGCGGATCAGGGCAACGCTCGACCAAACCGAGTACACCGGCGGAGAGGGCCCTGCTCCGCTGGGCCGGGTGATCTATACCTCGCCGCATTTCGTTTTCAGTTACGCGGCACATCCGGACAAAGAAGAACCTGAAGCAAGAGCCCTGCGCGACAAGTTCTATCGCTCGGCCGTCGCCGGCGCCGAGTACTGGTACACGTACCTCGAACACGGCGGCCATTTGATGCAGTACTGGGACCGCAAGGAAAAGCGCAAACACAACGTCCGCGTCGGCGGCGGCAACGGCGGCGGCTATGGAGGCTGCGTGATCGGGGGCGTCACCGCGCTGCCGATCGCGTTGTTCCACGAGTATAGCCACGGTTTCAACCTGTGGTGGTTCGGCCATCCCGAGATCTTCTGCGACTTCGGCCAACTCCTGGGCACCGGCGGCCAGACAATCGACAAGGCCTGGAACAACGTGCGCCGCCCTTATCGCAGCGCGCTGCACGGGGCATATCCCACGTGCCTGTTTCTTGCGGCCTTGGGCGAAGATCCCAACTGGGGCTACTGCGCGGTGGTGGCGATGCCGAAATCCGACGCCGAGCCGAACTTCTTCCAGACGCTGGCCCGGGTCGCCGAGCAGCGCGGCATGTGCAAAAAGGGCATCCCCGGCGCGGGCGACGTCGTCGGCGATTACGGGGCGCGCCTGGCGGAATTCGACTTCCACAACCACAACCGCCTGAAGACGTCCTACTTCGCCGTGGCGCGAGATTATCTCGAAGCGATGGACGTCGACAACGGCGTCTACCGCATCGTATGGGACAAGGCGCCGGAGCCCTACGGCACCAACGTCATCCGCCTGGTGCCGGATCCCGACGCCAAGGAGATCACGGTCGATTTCCAGGGCTATCACGATCCGACGACCTACAGCGACTGGCGGGCGTGCATCGTCGCCGTGGACCGCGACGGCCTGCCCCGTTACAGCGATATGTGGAACAAAGGCGTGATGAGCATGCCGCGGCAAGACGGCGACCGCCGTTACTGGCTGACCGTCACTGCGGCGCCGACGGGCATCCTGAACATCCGAAGCCCGCTGCGCGTCAATAGCGGCCACTATTGCCCGCTATATCCGTGGCGGGTGACGCTCAAGGGCGTCCGCCCGGGCACGCCGCATCGCGTGCGATTCGACATGGACGATCTCTATGCGTCATGGGGCCAGAACTGGACGCTCGCGAACATTGTCCCCACACCACCCAACACGCCCGCGCGAAAGCTCTTCGTCGAACAGAGCCGCAAGGCACGCGCGGCCGCCCTGGAAAAACGCAAGACGGCCGAAGACCCTTATGTGCGCCAACTGCTGATGGCGATTGGGGCCCGCATGGACAACGCCTTGCGGGTGGCCGACGGCGCGCCGCATCCCAACGGCGGCGGTTGGGTCGAAGCCACGGCAGAGGTTGCCCCCACGGCGTATGTCGCCCCTGGCGCGATGGTGCTCGGGTCGGCCAAGGTGCTCGACAACGCCGGCGTCGAGGAATACGCCATCGTGAAAGACCGGGCCCATCTTTCGGGCAACGCGCGCGTCGGCGGTCAGGCCGTTGTCGACGGCACGACCCGGCTGTCGGGCTACCAGCGACAGTGGCTTCCCAGCGAGAAGACCGACCACGGTCTGTGGCAGAACTATGCCCTGGACGAGGCTTCCGTGATGATGCTCGAAGACCGCTATCGCAGTCACGGCGTCAAGAACGGTTACGTCTGCGGGAAGCCGAAGTTGATCGTCGACGGAGAACGCCGCGCGTTTTTGTTCGACGGTCGCTCGCAGTACCTCGATCTGAATCCCCGTGCGGTCGATATGGGCCAGATCACCGTCGACATGGCCGTACGGCCGGCCGGCGGCGGGCGGCAGACGCTGTGGGATTTCGGCTCCGATGCGGAGAACTGCATGACATTGAAGACCGACGCCGGCGGCAAGCCGGTGTTTACGGCCACCGTGGCGGGCAAGACGGTCGTCGCGCTGCCCATGACCGCGCCGCTGGCTAAAGGCAAATGGACGCGATTGCGCGTGGAGATCGACGGCAAGCAGATCGCGCTCTGGGCCAACGACCGCCTGTCCGCCAAAAAAGGCTCAGCATTCCGCCCGGCCGACGTGTTTTCCGTGGGTTTGCAGAAGCGCAACTTTGTTGCCGCTTCGCGCGACGGCAAGGAGCACTTTGCCGGAGCAATCGACTACGTCGTGGTCTATCACCGCGTTCACGGCAAGGCGTTCACCGAGTTGCCGCCGCCGATCATCGACGCCAGCCGTCGTCCGACGCAGCGTTTCGCCGACGAATTGCTCCAGGACCGCGCGGCCCGCAAGCGTTACGAGATCGAAAACAAGCGCGCCGTTGACGAAGCGATGGTCTATTACAGCAAGCTGGCGGAAGACATTGTCATTCGGCTGCACGAGTTGCGGAACCGCGATTTCCATTGGCCCAAGGCGATCGCCAAGGCCAAGGCGGATCTTGCCAACATCGGGAAATCCTCGATACAGGCCGCGTTGCCCAAGCAGGCGGAGCCGAAAAAGGAACTCCCCCCGCCGCCTCGGTTGGTCAAACTTCGGAAACAGAGAGAGGCTCTACAGCAGAAGATCGCCGGCTACGCCGAAAAGGAAAAGCTCCATCGCGAGGGCGAAGCCGAGTGGATCAAGACGATCAAGGACGCCAAGTACCTGAAGCTCCGGGCCGAGCAACAGGCGGGCCAGGACAAACTCGATAAGCTCAAGAAGGAAGTCGAGGCGAGTTTCGCCACCATGCCCGAGGAAGTGGAGACGCAGAAGAAGATTGCCGAGCTGACCGCAGAGCGAGCCAAACTGGGCGACGTGGTCAAGCAGGTCGACGAGGCGGTCTCCGCGGCGGTGGCCAAGATGCCCGTTTACTGGGACAGCAAGAAAATCTCGGAGGAGAACCAGTTCCTGGGGCAAATGCGCGTCCAGTACGAGGGCGAGCACGGCGGCGGCGGTGGTGGGGCCATTCAGGCCTATCGCGCACAACAAGAGCGTCGCAAGCACATGGCAAAAAACCCCGCCTACAAAAGGGCCCTTCAGATCGACGGCGCGTTGGAGGTGCTCAAAGCCCTTTCGCCCATCCACCGCGAAATGCACTTTGCCCAGGCGAAGGAGTACAACGCGCTTCGCGGCAAGCTCCAGGGCAAGGATTCGCCGGGGCACCAAGCCAACGAAATCCTGGCGCGGCTCAAGGAGGAGCGACGTCAGCGCATCCTCGGCCCCGAGTATGACAAGTTGCGGCAGCAACGCCAGACTTTGGATCAAGAGATCAACACTCTGCAGCGCGACTACGATCAGAAGCGACGTCAACGAGAAGAAGCGGCTCGTCGCCAACGAGAAGGCGACACGCGGCGCCAACACGAGTTGCGTCGCGAAGAGATCCGCGGGGAACTGTTCGAGGCTTACAACAAGGCGGTCGAACCATACTACGCCGAGTATCACAACGGCGTGTCGTATCTGCGCAGTGCCATGCGCGGATTCTACAACACACCCTACTCGCAGCACCTCCAGGGCCAGGGGTTGGTGAAGAAGACGTTTCGCTACCGCGACCAGCCGGGAGGCGACATGCAGACGGCCATCGACGCCTATCGGCCCGAGAACTGGGCCACCGACGTACGGGCCTGGGACTGGCGCACCCGCTGGGAACGCGATGGCACGATCTCCCAATTCCCGATGACTCAAAAGTGGATCAAGCGGGTTCGCGGCGACGCGCCGATGAATGTGGTCGATTAGCCCGGATTATTCATCGGACACGTGGGGCAGGCTTCCAGCCTGCCATATGGCAAGGTTAAACAGATCCAGCGACTTTTCGCGGCTCTGTGACTCTGCCCCCGCTAATCGAGCCAAATCAGTGCTTCACGTCAGTATACCCGATCCCGCAGGCCAAAGCAGAGTTGGCGAAGGAGGGGCCGCACCGCCGAACAACAGACGCACTCCGCCCGCCGGCCGCCCACGGTTCGAGGCGAAGGCGAGTCGGTCGTCAAGCCAACTGGATTGACGTTCATCCGATCATCCGGCAAAACTGTCAAATGAGAGTTCTTGGGAGAGCGTCACCGACGCACCTAACGGCAGCAACCGGATTCCCGGCGGTCGATCATTTCCGCCGCGGTCAATAGTGGGTCCAAGAATTGCATAGCCCATATGACGGCCAAGGCTGTATAATAAATATGGTCCGTAGTGACTCAGCAAAAAGAAACCTGCCGTCCTCTCAAAGGAGTGATCGCAATGACGCCTCAATCCTACCCGCCTCGGCCGTTTTCCCGGTTGATGACGACGGCGCTGGCCGTGGCGTGCCTTGTCGTTTGGCTCGTTACGTTCCCGCTGGCCTGGGCCGAGGCCGGATCGTTGGTGATTCCCGCCTGGTCGTTCGCTCGAGGCAACGTGGAGATCCATGCTGATCCGGACAAGTACGCCGATGCCGGACCGGTCGTGATCGGTGGGCCCCGACAGCCGTGGGGTTGGACCGTCGAATACGATATCGAACTCCCCGTCGACGGCAGCTACACGCTGTCGATCTGCTATGCGTCGGCCGAGTCGCGGCCGGTGCAGGTCTTCTACGACAACCAGGACCTCGCCAAGACCTGCAACGGCGTCAGCCTGGCTCCGGCATCCTCCGACACGCCGAACAGCCCCACGTTCAAGAGCAGCGGCGCCAGGTGGGAGGTGCTCCGCAACCGATCGAAAAGACCCATCGAACTGCGGGGAGCCGGCAAGCACACGATCATCCTGGCCAGTCGCGGCCCGCTGCCTTACCTGGTGGCGCTGCGCCTGGATACGGCGGCGCCCTTCCCGGCCAACTGGAAGCCGCCCCGTCATAAGGTGCGGAACCTCGACCGTGTCCCGGCAAAGTACCACAAGGCCTTCGCGCCTCCGAGCGACGTCGACGTTGCGGCCCTGCGGCAGCCCGCCAAGCATACGCCCGACCCCAGGCCCGCCGCATCCTTGGAGATTCACGCCTGGACGTTCGATCGCGGCAACGCCCGGATCTACGCGAGCCCCGACCAGTATGCCGATGTCGAACCGGTGGTGGGCAGCGCACCGGAGCAGAAGGGCGAGGGAGCGATCGAATACGACATCGACTTCCCCGTCGACGCCGAATACACGCTTCATGTCAGCTACGCGTCGGCCGAGGCGCGGCCGGTGGACGTCGCTCTGGACGGCAAGTTCGTCGGCGTATGCTGCATCGGCACCACCTACGCTTCTGCGCCGAAGGAGCAGCCGATCGCATTCACGTCGAACAGCAGCGGCGCGATACCGAGGCATGTACTTGCCTGGGAGGGGCTCCGCAAGCAGGGAAAACTGGTCGGGATACCGGTCACCAAGGGCAAACACACGCTGCGCTTTTCCCGCCGCGGCCCGCTGCCCAATCTGCTCGCATTGCGGTTCGGGTCGTCGGCAGGCTTCCCCGAGGGCTGGAAGCCTCCTCAGCGCAAGATGCAACACCTGGACAAAGGTGCCGTTCGAGATCGCGTCGTGTTCCTGCCTGTCGACGCCGTGAATCTGGGCGCATTGCGGACGGCCATCCGGGATACGATCAAGACCTTCGGCCCGCGATATCCGGGTGGAAAGCAGTATCTTCAACGGTTGGCCGCGTTCGAGAAGCAGGGGCGCTCGCTTCTGGCCTTACCGGGAACGCGAGGCTCGCGGACGGCCAGAGTCTGGGCCAGTGAAGCAGGCAAGCCGGAGGCCGAGAGGACCATCGAATCTGAATTGGCGGCGCTGCGGCGCGAAGCCATGCTGGCCCATCCGGCGCTGAAGTTCGACAAGCTCCTATTCCTCAAGCGCCCCCCCCAGCGCGGCCACATCTACGAGGGTCATCTGCAGTGGAAGTTCGGCAGCCAACTCTGCGTGCTTTCGCCTGTGTCGCCCGACGGCAAGGTCACCGACGTCGCCCCGCAACTGGCCGGCGGGCTGTTCAGCCGGTTCGACCTGTCGTTCGACGCAACGAAGGTGGTCTTCGGATACCGAACGAAGGACACGCCCTTCCACATTTACGAGATGGAGATTGAACCCTCGACGGGGCTAGCCGTAGACGGCAGCCTGCGGCAGTTGACCGGCGTCCCCGAGTCCGGGGCAGAGGCGTGCCGGCGCAGTCTGGAGGGGGGCCACAACAGTTGTGGCTACAACGATACGGACCCCGTCTATCTTCCCAACGGCCAGATCATGTTCGTTTCCTCCCGCTCGAGGCGGAACGTCTTCTGTTTTCCCGCCACGGTCACCAGCCTGTACGTGATGGACGCCGACGGCAAGAACATGAGCCGCCTCTCGTCCGGCCCGCTGACGGAAATGGGACCCTGCGTGCTCGACGACGGCCGGATCGCGTACACGCGCTGGGAATACGTCGACAAGGGGCTCGGCAACGGGCAGGGCCTCTGGACGGTGCGTCCAGATGGCGGCCACGTGGATCATTTGTACAAGAACAGCATCGCGCGGCCGTCGGGGATGCTGAGTCCCCGGAGCATCCCGGGCAGCCGGCAGTTTGTGACGGTCGCTTGCTCGCACATGACGCGGGCGGGCGGCCCGACTATCCTCGTCGACACCCGCATTACCCGGCGTTCGACGGAAGCCATGACCTGCATCACGCCCGAGATCGGCTACCCCTGCATGTACACGGCCAGGTGGGCTATGGGTTACTTCCTGGACCCTTTCCCGTTTTCGGAGAAGTTCTTCCTTGTCTCGCACATTCCCGGCGGGGACAACAAGAATGCGAAGTACGGGATCTACGCGCTGGACGCGTGGGGCAACCGGGCGATGCTCTATAGCAACCCGGAGATCTCTTGCTTCCTGCCGATTCCGCTTCTTCCACGCCGCAAGCCCACCAAGACCGCCTCGATCGAGCCAAGCCACAGGGAAGAAGAAGATGGCACGATCTTTATCCAGGACGTGTACGAGGGGATGACGGGCATCGAGCGCGGGCGGGTGAAGTACGTGCGGGTGATGGCGGTCCTGCCGTGGCCCTCGAACGAGAACGGCATGTTCCGAATCGGGGCGGCCGGGAACGTGCATCGCAAGAAGGTCTACGGCATCGCGAAGGTTCACGAAGACGGATCGGCTTGCTTCACCGTGCCGGCCAGAGAGAACATCTTCTTCCAGGCGCTGGATGAAGATTATATGCTCTTGCAGCACATGCCCACGTTCATCAATATGATGCCGGGTGAGAGCAGGTCGTGCATCGGCTGCCACGAACATCGCACACGGGCGCCCGGGTTCATGGGCGCGTTGCCCCTGGCCATGAAGTATCCGGTGCAAGACCTTCAGCCGCAGCC
>Ga0180429_10000697_pt1 | contig 29560 bp, 19 predicted proteins | sample SS_ome_FD_132428 | JGI IMG/M metagenome (GOLD analysis project Ga0180429, IMG submission 132428) | Hypersaline lake sediment archaeal communities from the Salton Sea, California, USA - SS_1_S_1 metaG | ecosystem: Environmental > Aquatic > Non-marine Saline and Alkaline > Hypersaline > Sediment ...
AAACACGCCCAAACGGAAGTCGCCAGAAAACCCGTCCAGACGCCGACTTCACGCATCGCCAACAACCTGAACGCATAGAACACAGCCGTGAAGATCGCCATGGGCACCAACCACTGCGGCACCTGCGGCTCGATCGTCTGGTAGAGGAAAACACCCACCAAAGGCCAGCCCAGGAACAAAAACATCCGCAACAGGGGATGCTTTACTTTTGCAAGGAGCGCGTTGAACGCGATGCTCAAAGGAAAGACCGGCAGGAAAATCGCAACCAGCAGAAAATTCAGATCCAGCATGTTCAACCCCACCTGAACCATACGTTCAGACGGGCGGATGCAGCTTCAAGCCTGCGATTTAGCCCGGAATAAAAATCGATGATGTAGAACTCACGGGAAATCAACGAATAGAAGTTCATCCACCAGTGGGTCGGCCTCTGGTCGATGTGCGAACCCAGTTTTTCCACCCGGTAAGCACGCACCCAGCCGAGTACCACGATGATCGTTGTCAGTACGACCAGGGCGTCGAACCAGACAATGTCGATACCCGCCGCCTTATATAACTGGGAGGCGAATTCCGGATCGTTGTACAGAAACAGATCGAAGGCATGGCTGATCAGCGTGTAGCCCACCACGACCACGACGAAGGACACGAGAATCAGGCCCAGCAGACGCCAGGGGTTGGCCGCTTTCATGTGATAGGTAGAGAAAAGTAATTGTGCCCCGGTGATCCAACCGAAGAACAGCAGGATGATTGCCCCCTGCCGTTGATAGAGGTCAGGCGCTACCCACCAGTGCGTCAACACAAGCACCAGCACCGGAATCACCAGGGTGATACCCACCATCACCAACAGAGGCTGTTGTACCTTTGGCGCTTCGCGCTCCACCACAAAGGTGTAAAGATCGTCTTTCGGCACACCGTCATCCTTGCGTGCCTCTCCAATGATGCCTCCCGCACTCAGGAACATCGTGCCCTTGAACAGTCCATGCGCTATCAGGTGGAAAATGGCGAGCGAGAAAGCACCCACGCCACATTCCATGATCATGAACCCCATCTGTCCCATCGTGGAATAGCCAAGGGATTTCTTCACGTCATTCTGCGACAGCATCAGCACCGAGCCGATCACTGCTGTTACCAGGCCGACGATGAAGACCCAGTGCAGCACGTCGCCGGTATGGATATACAGCGGGGCGAAGCGATTGATCAGGAAACCACCCGAGTTAACGATCCCAGCATGCATCAGGGCGGATACCGGGGTCGGGCCTTCCATGGTATAAGGCAGCCAGGTGTGCAGGAGGATCTGGGCTGAACGCGCGAACGCAGCCAGCGCCACCAGCGACCCGACCACCTCAGCGACAGAAAACCCGAAGAAAGTTTCGGCCCCGGGGTCGGCAGCCAGCCGTTCGAAGATCTCAGGCAGCGACCAGGTACCATAGGTATGGAACAGAACAACCGCCGCCAATACCAATGGAATGTCACCGATCCGATAGGTGATGAAGGTCCAGAGGCCATAGCGATAGGCCGAATGGCTTTGTGTGTCGTGCCCCAACAGGAAATACAGCATCACCCCGACCATGTGCCAGGCGATCAGCAGGGTAACTAGGTCACCGGCGGCGACCATCAGCAACAGGGAGGCGGTCATGAAATCAAGCATGACGAAGAAACGCGCATAACCGCCCTCTTCCGCCATGTAGCGCACCGAGTACAGGTGCACGATAAAGCTGATGCCGGATATCACCACCGCCATCAGCGAGCTCAGGGGATCAAAAAGAATGACCCCCCATTGCCCCCCGAGGCTGACAACCTGTTTCGGCTCCCCCATCAACGCCAGCACCAGCAGGGAGACAGCGGCGAGGAAAGTCAACAAAGTCAAACCTACACTGACGCGCGCCACTCGCCGCCCCAGCCCAGCGGCCAGAAGGTGCGTCAGAATCGCCGAAATGATCGGCAAAGCAGGGACGAGAACAATCAGGGAATTCATGGCCGCTTACCCATCGATAGCAACTCGACGCATTTGATGACGCGATGCCACGTAAAAATGATGGCCCACAAACAAAGCACCGGTTGCCCGCACTTTCCACATTTTCTTATTATTCCAACCGGGCACTTTGACCCGGTATCTCGAGCGCTAGCATACGATTCTCATTAATAAATTGAAATCGATATAGCAAATGTCAACATTCGATGGTTATCTATGCCTGTGGCAAGAGAACCCAGCTGCCAAACAGGACTTCCCGCCTCCAAGTCGCAAGTCCTTGCCGAATCTACCCCAGAGATTTCAGGCGCAGGCAGCTTGCATAGGGTCAGACTTTCCCGCGAACCAACGAGAAGAGTACAGCCCTGGTCACGCTCGATGAAATGGATGCGAGCGACTGACTGTGAGCACCATTATGGTGCAGACTATTCCTGCTTGCACCTGATGTGCCCCCCAGCCTCCCCATGCTGGTGCGTTTAGATGCCCCTTTGCGATTGGACTCCGCGCTCCCCGAAAAACGTGCACGAAACTTGCTTGGGTTTGGTTGATCAACAAAGGTTTCGACGACGACTTCTAACATAGGAACCACAAAACCAGTGCTTGAAGAACAGGCCCTGCAAGGTTTTCTGCAGAGATACCAACTACCCGCTGACTTCGCTTCCCATGCCAAACGCTGGTTCATGCCCCTGGCAGATCAACTGCGTATGCACCAGCAGGAAGCCAAGCGGACGCTCGTCATCGGCATCAACGGCAGCCAGGGATCCGGCAAGAGCACCCTCGCTTCGCTTCTTACCCTGCTGTTCAACGAGCAGTACGGGCTGCGTGCTATTGACCTCTCTATCGATGATTTCTACCTGACCCGGGATGAACGTTTGGCCCTGGCCGAGGACATCCATCCGCTACTGGCTACCCGTGGAGTGCCGGGCACCCATGATGTGGGCCTGCTCCGCAGCATCCTGCAGGCACTGAGTGGATACTGGGGGGAAATTGCCATTCCCCGATTCGACAAGTCCCAGGACAACCGCCAACCGAGCACCGACTGGGCAAGGGCGCAATCGCCACTCGACATTGTCATTCTCGAAGGCTGGTGCCTGGGTGTGCGAGCACAAGACAAGCAGGAACTGACCAATCCGGCGAACATCCTCGAGCGTGACGAAGACCGCGACGGTCGCTGGCGGCACTATGTCAACACGCAACTCGATCGACACTATCACGACCTGTACGAAATGATCGACGTCTGGGTAATGTTGCAGGCGCCCTCGTTCGACAGCGTGTACCGGTGGCGCCTGGAACAGGAACAGAAGCTGGCGGAGGCGAGCCGGACGACAGATAACCACGTGATGACCCCCGAACAGATCGCTCGTTTTATCCAGCACTACCAGCGCCTGACCGAACATGCGCTCAGCACGCTGCCGCAAGAGGTGAACTACCTTTTCAAGTTGGACGAACAGCGGCAGATACACGAAGCGATGCAGCCACAACCCGTGAGCCTGTTGTGACCCCCCTGGTTATCTACACGGACCTGGACGGCTCCCTGCTGGACCACCACGACTACTCACATGCGCCAGCCGATCCGCTCTTGCGAGAACTCGAGCAGCTCGGCGTACCAGTCATCCCCTGTACCAGCAAAACTCGCGCAGAACTTTTGCAGTTTCGGGATGAACTGAAAAACACCCACCCCTTCATCACCGAAAACGGCGCAGGCGTGTTTGTCCCTGAGGGCTATTTCTCGAGCCAACCCCGGGATACGCAGTCTGCGGACGGCTTCTGGGTCAAACGCTTTGTGAAGCCTCGAGCGCACTGGATCGGGCTATTGAATCGACTGACCGACCGCTTCGACGGAAAATTCATCTCTTTCAGCCAAATGCAGGTTTCCGACATCATCCGCCTGACAGGCCTGAGCCGAGAAGCGGCACTACGCGCCGCCGAACGTGAATTCAGCGAACCGGTGCAATGGCAGGGCAACAATGATCAACGCCAGGCCCTTGTCGATGCATTGCAGCAGATGGGGGCACACGTGCTTCAGGGCGGTCGCTTCCTGCACGTTTCCGGACGGTGTGACAAAGGGACTGCTCTGAACTGGCTGCATAGCCTTTACCTGGAACATAATGACGCAGAACCCAAAGCCAGCCTGGCGATAGGCGATAGCCCAAACGATATCTCGATGCTGGACACTGCCGATTATGCCTTGGTCATTCGGTCGCCGGTTCAGGATCCTCCCGCGCTACAGCGCACGCAGAACCTCATCATCAGCACCCACACCGGACCTGAGGGCTGGAATGAGGGAGTGCGCGAAATCCTTACAAGACTCAAAACATCCCGAAGGTAAAAATTCATGGCCGACTTTCATCAGAACGGCATCATCACCACGCTGCATAACCTTTCAGATCGATCTGTCGACGAGTTGGAAACGGAACTTCTGAAATTCAGCAAGCGCCGCCCCATGGCGCTGATCCTGCCCTCGTTGTTTTCCGAACTGGAAACCGAGGCACTACCCAATATCGTCGAAGAACTGCGGAAAGTGCCGTATCTTTCGCAGATCGTTATCGGCCTGGATCGCGCCGAGCAGGAACAGTACCGCTATGCGCTGAAGTTCTTCGACGCGCTCCCGCAGGAACACTGCGTACTATGGAACGACGGCCCACGCCTGCGCGCGATCGACGCCGAACTGCAGGAACAAGGCCTTGCGCCCAAGGAACCCGGCAAAGGACGCAACGTATGGTACTGCATGGGTTACACGCTGGCCTCGGGCAAGGCCGAATCGGTGGCACTTCACGACTGTGACATCCTCACCTACAAACGCGATCAACTCGCCCGCCTGATTTACCCGGTCGCCAACCCGCTGTTCAGTTACGAATTCTGTAAAGGCTATTACGCGCGGGTTGCAGATGGCCGCATCAACGGCCGTGTCTCGCGCCTGCTGGTGACACCGCTGATTCGCGCGCTCAAAAATGTCTTTGGCGAAAGTGAATACCTGAATTACATGGACAGCTACCGTTACGTGTTGGCCGGCGAATTTTCATTCCGCCGAGACGTGCTGACCGATATACGAATCCCTAGCGACTGGGGTCTGGAGATCGGGGTACTCTCCGAGATGCATCGAAACTACGCCAACAACCGACTGTGCCAGGTCGATATTGCCGACACTTACGATCACAAACACCAGGACCTGTCGCTTGAGGACAAGTACAAGGGACTCTCCCGAATGTCCATCGATATCTCCAAGGCACTGTTCCGCAAGTTGGCCACACAGGGTCACGTTTTCAGCCAGGAAACCTTCCGTACACTCAAGGCCACCTATTTCCGCATCGCCCTCGATTTTGTAGAAACCTATCGCAATGACGCTGTCATGAACGGTCTGAGCTTCGACATTCACGAAGAAGAGCAAGCAGTCGAACTGTTCGCACGGAACATCATGGAAGCCGGCCAGGTGTTCCTGGAAAGACCAATGGAAACACCGTTCATTCCTAGCTGGAATCGCGTGGTGGCCGCCGTTCCCGACATCTTCGATCGCCTCGCTGCGGCCGTCGAAGCCGATCACAAAGAATTTTCCCCCTGACGAAAGAAGCACCGATGACTGACCAAATCACCCAATTGCAGCAGCGTGTCACCCATCATCTCGACAGCATCTATGCGCAAGTCGATTTAGCGTTGACCAGCAATTCTCTGGCGGATGAATTGATCGCACTGATGCGACTGGACCAGGATTGTTACGAAGCGCCACCGCATCGGAATCTTTGGAACCAGACCGATATCGCCATGATTACCTATGGCGATAGCATTCAGACCACCGACGAAAAACCCCTGCAGACCCTGCACCGGTTTCTGGGCGAACACCTGGGCGACATGCTCAGCGCGGTGCACATACTGCCCTTCTTTCCCTGGAGTTCGGATGATGGTTTTGCGGTGATCAATTTTGCCGCAGTCAACGAGGCACTCGGCGATTGGTCGGATATACAGGCCATTGCCGAAGACTATCGCTTGATGGCCGACCTGGTCATCAACCACTGCTCCAGCCGCAGCCTGTGGTTCGAGAACTTCAAACAAGGCATCGACCCAGGAAGTGGCTTCTTCGTCACCGCGACTCCGTCGGACGACCTCTCCCAGGTGGTTCGCCCACGCACCAGCCCGCTTTTGCGCGAAACCGAGACAGCGGATGGCTCACGCCTGGTCTGGTGCACCTTCAGCCATGATCAAGTGGATCTGGATTTCCACAACCCTGAAGTGCTGAAGGAGTTCGTACGCATCATCCGCCTGTATCTCGATCATGGCGTGCGTATCTTCCGCTTCGACGCCGTCGCCTTTTTATGGAAAAAGATTGGCACCAGTTGTATCAACCTGGAAGAAACCCACGAAATGATCCGCCTGCTGCGCACGTTGATCGAACATGCCGAGCCGGAGGCCATGATCATCACCGAGACGAACATCCCGAATCGCGAGAACCTGACCTATTTCGGCAATGCCAACGAGGCGCATGCCATTTACAACTTCTCGCTTCCACCACTACTGGTCAATGCGCTGATCAGCGGTGACAGCACCTATCTCAGCCAGTGGCTGATGAGCATGCCGCCGGCGCAGAATGGCACCACTTATTTCAACTTCATCGCCTCGCATGACGGTATCGGGCTACGCCCGGCAGAAGGCCTGCTCAGCGACGAAGAGATCGGCACCTTTATCAACACCATGCAAAACTTTGGCGGCCTGGTTTCCTGGCGGGAAGACGCAAACGGTGGCCGCAAGGCATATGAAGTCAATATCTCGCTGTTCGATGCCCTGCAAGGCACGGTCAATGGGCATGACAAATGGGGCAAAGAGCGATTCATCACAGCCCACGTGATCATGCTTGCACTCGAAGGGCTTCCTGCCTTTTATGTGCACAGCCTGCTGGCCACCGGCAATGATCACGAGCGCGTCGAGCACACCGGTAATAATCGTGCGATCAATCGCCACCAATGGGATCTTGATGAGCTCGAGGCGCTGCTTGCCGACCCGCACAGCCAACACCACCAGATGTTCGAGCGTCTCAAAAAGCTGATTCAGATACGCCGGGAACAACCAGCATTCCACCCGAACGCCACCCAGTTCACCCTGCAGATCGGCAAACAGCTGTTCGGCTTCTGGCGCCAGAGCATGGATCGCCGCCAGAGCATTTTCTGCATAACGAATATCAGCGACCAACCGCAGGAACTGACCTTGTCCGATATCAACCTGGTGGTTACAGACGATTGGCACGATCTGATTAGTGGCGACCGTTTCGAGTCGATTGATCAGACACTGACGCTGACGCCCTACCGCACGCTTTGGATAAGCAATACCTGATTAAACCATGCAAAATCCACGCGGAAAAAAGCCGGAGCAAAAACTCCGGCTTTCTTCTTCGACACCTTAATATCGCGTCAGAAAATGAGGTTCATCATCAATATCATCACCACCAGGAACAGGATGGTCATGATGCCACCGGCGCGCATGAAGTCGGGTACGCGATAACCTGCCGGCCCCATGATCAACGCATTCACCTGGTGCGTTGGAATCAGGAATGAGTTGGAGGTGGCAATGGCCACGGTCAGCGCGTAAACCGCGGGATCAGCGCCCACCTGTATGGCGATATTGACCGCCAGCGGCACCAAAAGCACAGTGGCGCCAACGTTGGACATCACCAGGGTGAAGAAGGTGGCCAGAATCGCGATCGCCGCCTGGATCATCCACGGCGCAGCTCCACCGACCATGGCAACCACTTCCTCGGCGATCCACTTGGCAGTGCCGGTCGTCTCCACGGCCAGCCCGAGAGGAATCAGTGACGCCAGCAGGAACACCGTCTTCCAGCTCACAGCGTCATAGGCCTCTTCGATTTTCAATACGCCGGAAAGCACCATACCGATGGCGCCGGTCAGCAGTGCCACAGACAGGCGGATATCGGTGAACAGCACCATGAACAACGCCACGGCAAAGAACAGACCCGCCCAGCGGACCTTGTGCGGACGCTCCTCCTCGGCACGTGGATATTCTGTGGTGACTACCACGAAATCATTGTCCTTCTCGATACGCTCGAGCACCATCCAGGGCGTGTGAACTACCAGGGTGTCACCCGCCTGGAAAGGCATGTTGCGGATATCATCACCCTCGCGCATGGTCTCACCACTGCGATGCAGGCCAACCATGGCCAAGCCATAGGTCTTGCGCATCCACACGTCGCGCGCACTCTTGCCGACCAGCTTGGAGCCCGGCGGAATTACCACCTCGGCGATACCCGCCTTGGCCGGGGAAAGCGCCTCGGCGAACGTGCGCAGTTGGTCACGCTTGTTCAGACCGTATTTCTCGACGAAGTGATCCAGGTCGCGCGGATCGGCGACCACGCCCAGTACCATGCCGGAAGTCACCTGCATATCACGCGCCACGGTACCCGGACCGACGTTAGTCTCCGCACCAGTCAACTTGCTGGCGATAATGCGCACGCGATACGTCGTCTCCACATCGTCGAGCGCCTTGCCAACCAGTTCGCTGTCCTCGGGAACAACCACCTCGGTCAGTCGGTAGTCCACTCCGTATATGTCGCGGAAATAACTCATCGGGTCGGAACCGGTAGTGCTGCTCTCACTCTTGGTGGAAGGCAGTACAAAGCGACCGGCCAGCACGAAGTAGATAATGCCGGTGGCAACCAAGGCCAGGCCGACCGGGGTCACAGAGAAGAGACCCCAGGTCTCCATCTGCTGTTCCTGCGGCAATGCAGTGTTGGACGTCAGGATCAGGTCATTGAGCAGAATTAGCGGGCTGGAACCGACCATAGTAACGGTACCGCCGAGAATCGCGGTAAAACCCATTGGCATCAGCAGGCGCGACATCGGCAGGCCGGAACGCGCCGAGATACGGGCGACCACCGGCAGGAACAGCGCGGCAGCACCCACGTTCTGCATGAACGACGAGATGAAACCGACAGTAGCGGAGATGATCGGGATGATGCGCGCCTCGGTCTTGCCGCCGATCTTCAGAATGAAGGCGGCCACCTTGGTCATTACGCCGGTCTTATCCAGGCCGGCTCCGATGATCATGACGGCAATGATTGAGATCACCGCATTCGATGAGAAGCCGTCGAACAGGTGCATGGTGTCGACCAGCCCTTGCTCCAGACCCATGAACGGCGCAACCAGGGTTGTCAGTCCCAACAACACCATGACGGTGGCCGCGGCCACATCCACACCGACCACTTCGAAAGCGAACAGGTAGATGGTGAACAGCAAAATAGCCGTCACCCATGCAATTTCCACAGTGGGAACCACCTGCGACATGCCAATGGCCATCGCAAGGAAAATCAGGGCTGCAATAATCTGCTTTTTGTTCAATACTGCGGGCGTCGCCGCATTGGATTCAGACTCGGCTGGCGTATTCATTGGTACTTCGGGCTGGTTGCTTTTTTGAATCGGGTATTTCGTCAGCCGCCGCAAAACGGCTCGAAACAAGTGCATCATTATCTGATGGATAACCCTATCAATGCAAAGGCATTCCACGAAACCTTTCCGCAGTCCTCCTAACCGGCGCCTGTAAATGGATCATTCAGTACTCGACGGCATCCTCGTTCTCCTGCTGCTTTCCGTGCTAGCCGTAGCCACGGTCCGGCGACTGCATCTCCCCCCGATTCTGGGCTACCTCCTCGTGGGGGCCGCTTTTGGCGAGCACGCCATTGGCTGGATACCCAGTGGCCATGAAATCGAATTTCTGGCCGAACTGGGGGTCGTTTTCCTGCTCTTCATGATCGGTCTAGAGGTCTCTATCGCCCACCTGCTGGCAATGCGTCGGGTATTGCTTGGCCTGGGGGGCCTGCAGGTGACGCTGTCCACCCTGTCCACAATCGCGCTGGCGATGTGGAGTGGCATGAGCTGGGAATCTTCCCTCGCGGTGGGCGGCGCATTGGCCCTGTCATCCACCGCCATCGTGGTGAAGCAGCTGCAAGAACAACTAGAAATGCACTCACGACATGGCCGTAACGCATTGGGAATACTGCTTTTTCAGGATTTGGCAGTGGTTCCTTTCTTGGTGGCCATCCCAATCCTTGCCGGCGGCGGGGACGCCATCGGCACGGCGTTACTGATCTCTCTCGGGAAGGCAGTCGTTGCCTTCGCAGTGATGTTTGCCGTTGGCCACTGGCTGCTACGGCCGGTACTCGGCTGGGTAACTGCCTCCTATTCGGTCGAACTGTTCACCCTCGCCATCCTGTTGCTTTCCCTCGCTGCTGCCTGGGCAACGCATGCCATGGGACTGTCGCTGGCGCTCGGCGCCTTCCTCGCCGGGGTGATGCTTGCGGAGACCGAGTACCGCCACCAGATCGAGACCGAGATCCGCCCTTTCCGGGACGTCTTGCTCGGCCTCTTCTTCGTCACCGTTGGCACCCAATTGAATCTCTCAGTTTTGCCAGAAACCTGGCACTGGGCCTTGCTCCTGACCGCCGGCGTAGTCATTGGCAAAGGTGGTTTGATCTTTCTGCTGGCCTGGTTCTTTCAACGCGATAAGGGGGTGGCGCTGCGGACCGGCATGGTGCTGGCCCAGGGTGGTGAATTCGGCTTTGCCCTGCTGGCCCTGGCACTGACACACGGCCTGGTCAGCGGCGAACAGGTGCAACCCATACTGGCTGCGCTGGTGATCAGCATGGCCCTGGCGCCACTGCTGATCCGTTTCAATGGCGATCTCGCCCGCCGTTTCGTTTCCAGCTACACCGAAGAGCGCGCCAAGCAGGAAATGGCCCTGGCCGACAGCCATGCCAATGACAGTGGTCACGTGATCGTGGCGGGCTTTGGACGCATAGGCCAGAACCTTGCCGGTTTCCTGCGCGAGGAAGGCATGCCCTACCTCGCACTGGACGTGGACAGCAAACTCATCCGCGAGGCCTTCGAGGCGGGCGAGCCGGTCCATTACGGCGACGCCTCACACCCGGAGAATCTCGAAAAATCAGGACTCAGGAACGCCGCAGCACTGGTGATAACGTTTCACGACTGGCATCTTGCGGAACGCATTCTGCAGGTCGCGCGCAGTCTCAATAAGGACCTTCCCATCGTGATCCGTACCAGAAACGATCACCACATGGAGGACTTCGAGCGCATGGGGGCGACCACTGTAGTGCCCGAATCGCTCGAGTCCAGCCTGGTGGTAACTGCACGCACTCTGGAGTTGCTTGGCATAGACCATGCTGAGGTCGAACGCCTGATCGAACGCACCCGCAACGAGCACTATGCCCACCTGCGCGGCGTTTTCCACGGCGATGAAGTCGAGATCGACTGCGAAATCGATGACCTGCAACTCCATGCGATCCCGCTTGAAGCCCGCGCCAGTGCCATCGGCAAATATGTCTCCGACCTGTGCACAGAAGAACTCGGTGTCTCGGTGGAATTCATCAAGCGTGATGGTGAACGCCTCAGCGTGGAAAAAAATCTCTTGCTCCAGCCAGGCGACGTGGTGGTGTTGCGTGGTGACGGCGAACACATCACTCGCGCAGAGCGGCGTCTTCTAAAAGGCTGGAAAATGTAAGGGGCCCGGGTACCAGCCGGGCCCCTAGCGAGCAGACTTAAAGATCCTTCAGATACTCCATGACCGTCTTACCGCGCTTCTTGTGGTTTCGCTCCATGTAGAACCGTGGTTTGCACCTCAGGCGCGTAGTTGAGTACCAGGGTGCCCCAGTGGACAGTGCAATCGACCCTAAGAGCAACAGACTCGGCACAGCTCCCTCTGGCCGTTGGTTTTGATTGCTTTCGTGTTGAGAGCAGCCTTTTCTGTAGAGCCCTTGCAGGGCCCGACCGATCTTTCTTTGAAGTAGGTCAATCCCACCCGCCTGACAAGCCGCGCCAACGCCTTCATGCAAAAAGCCAGCAGCTGTTACAAACCGGTTATAATTTGCCGCTTTTAAACGCAGCACTACAGTCATGGACTTCATCGAAACCCGCGGCAATGACGGTTCACGCCCCGCTCGAGTAACTTTCTCCCGGGCCATTCTCAACCCAATGGCCTCTTTCGGCGGTTTGTACGTCCCTGAATCCCTGCCACAACTTGGCCAGCAATTCCTCGAGGCGCATGTGGACAGCAACTACAAGCAAGTGGCGCGCGCCGTGCTGGATGCCTACGAGATAGATATCGACAGCGACGTGATTGACTCTGCGCTGTCCCTCTATGATGGTTTTGACGATCCGAACCAGCCGGTTCCGGTGGTCAAGGTGCGCGACGACCTGTTCGTCTCCGAGCTTTACCATGGCCCGACTCGCGCCTTCAAAGACATGGCACTGCAACCCTTCGGCGTCGTGCTGTCATCACTTGCACAGGCACGCAAGGAAAACTACCTGATCCTTGCCGCCACCAGTGGCGACACCGGGCCGGCGACGCTTGAAACCTTCAAAGACCGCGCGCATGTCAAAGTTGCCTGCCTATACCCGGACGGCGGCACATCGGACGTACAGCGCCTACAGATGGTCACCGAGGATGCGGCCAACCTGAAAGTCATCGGCATTCATGGTGCGTTCGACGACGCACAGTCCGCCCTCAAGGCCCTGCTGTCATCAGATGCCTTTCACGCCAAGCTGGCCGAGAAGAACACCAAGCTCTCAGCGGCCAACTCGGTCAACTTCGGGCGCATCATCTTCCAGCAGATTTATCACATCTACAGCTACCTGGAACTGGTGCGCCAGGGCGCCATCAGCATCGGGGACAAGGTTTACCTGAACGTACCCAGCGGCAACTTCGGCAACGCCCTCGGGGGGTACTACGCCATGAAGATGGGCCTGCCGGTGGAGAAGATCCTGATCTCCTCCAACAGCAACAATGTGCTGACCGACTTCATCCGCACCGGCCGATACGACCTGAATGAGCGTGGCGTCATACCCACGACGTCGCCCGCGATGGATATCCTCAAGTCATCCAACGTTGAGCGCGTGCTGTATGACCTGTTTGGCATGGAGCGTACGCGCGAATTGATGGAACAGCTCGATAGCGAGCATTGTTACCAACTGAACGACGGAGAACTGGCTTTGCTGCAGGCCACCTTCGCTGCGGACTACGCGACCGATGCCGAAGTCAACGACTACCTCCGCTCGACCTTCGAGGGTGGCTACCTGATGGACCCGCATACTGCCACCTGCCTCAAGGCACACGAGACCTGCCGAGATAAAGAACTGCCAAGTATTGTTTACTCAACTGCCGAATGGACCAAGTTTTCGCCCACCATCGCACACGCGTTGACCGGTGAAAATGATACCCACGATATCGATGCGCTTAACTCCATCGCGCAGACTGCCGACACCCGGATCCCCCCTATCATTGCGTCACTTTTCGACAAGCCAATAGCGCAGAACACGGTGATTGACAAGCAGGCCATCGAGCAGGAGGTATTGGCGTTTCTTTGACCACCCCGACGCGGCATCAAGGAAAATCGCAGGCGATCAACGCCTGCTCAAGTCGTCACTCAGTGGCTGAGAAGCAATTAACCTCAACATGCCCAGATCGGTCAGCCATCAGCTATATTTTCAGCATCGGCGACAGACTCGCGATCACTGATGCTCTACTTTTCTTACGGCTCCAACATGTCATACCGACGGCTCAGCCAACGCACGCCATCGGCCGAATTCGTCTGCGTTGCCACGCTGAGTCACCATAGGCTTCGCTTCCACAAAACGGGAAGGGACAGGTCTGCCAAATGTGATGCCTTGTTTACCGGCAAGGCGGAGGATGTCGTTTTCGGCGTCGTTTTCCGTATCGCCCCTGCCGAACGCAGGCAACTGGACCATGCGGAAGGCTTGGGGCAGGGCTACGAGGCGAAGAAGGTAGCGCTGATTTGCGCAGCCAGGGAGCCGGTGGAGGCATTTACCTACTACGCCACAGCCATCGATCCATCCCTGCTTCCCTACCACTGGTACAAGCAGCACGTCCTCATCGGCTGCCGGGAAAACAGACTACCGCCGGCGTACGTCGATCAAATCGCCAGCATTGCGTCGATAGAAGACCCCGACACCGAACGGGCCCTCCGCGAGATGTCGATCCATCTCGCTTGAGACAGCAAGCGCTTAATCAGTTGCCGAGCAAGGATGGCGGTGAACCACGCCCAGCTTGTCCGGTGCGCCGCCGCTTGTTGCCGCCCCCCTTCTGACCGCCCTTACCCTGGGCCTGACGCTGGTTGCCTTTTCCATTTCCATTGGCTCGTTTTCCATTCTGCCCATTGCCGCGCTTTTTGTTGTTGCCGCCGCCGCGCTTGCGGCGTGCAATGTCGTTGCCACCAGCCAGTTCGATCGCATCGCGGTTGCTGTTGTCGGTAAACAGGGTATTGCCATTAACATCCCCGTTTTCATCGAGCATACGTTGTGGCTTGAGGTTGCCGCTGGCCGCCTGGTTGGCGTTATCACGTACCTGCCCTTTGCTGCTGCCACCACGACGCTTGCTGTTGCGGCCACGCCCGCCGGCTTCCTGACGCTGCTCTTGGGGCGATTCGCCTTTTGCCCGGCGCTGACCATTGTTTCCGCGGCCACGCTGCTGCCCCCGGCCTTTCTGAATCGGCTCGGGCTTGATGGAAGGATCAGGCTCGAAGCCTTCCACCACCTCGCTTTCAATCTCACGCCCGATCAGCTTGTGGATATCAGCCAGCAACCCGTCTTCATCGACGCACACCAGTGACAAGGCTTCACCTTCACAACCGGCGCGGCCTGTACGGCCGATACGGTGTACATAGTCCTCGGCCACGTTCGGCAACTCGAAGTTGACCACGTGCGGCAACTCGTCGATATCCAGGCCGCGTGCCGCGATGTCAGTGGCCACGAGCACACGGATATCGCCGGATTTGAAGCCCGCCAGCGCACGGGTACGCGCCCCCTGACTCTTGTTGCCGTGGATTGCCGCGGCGCTCAAGCCATCCTTCTCCAGGTGCTCGGCCAGGCGGTTTGCCCCATGCTTGGTGCGGGTAAAAACCAACACCTGTTGCCAATCATTGGAGCCGACAAGGAAAGACAGCAATGCCGCCTTACGCTGCCTGTCGACGCGTATCACCTTCTGCGCCACTGTTTCTGCCGCCTTGTTACGACGCGCGACTTCGATCGGCACCGGGTTATCCAGCAATTCATCAGCCAGTGCCTTGATCTCCTCCGAGTAGGTGGCAGAGAACAACAGGTTCTGACGTTTCTCCGGCAGCAGCGCCAGGACTTTCTTGATGTCGTGGATGAAGCCCATATCCAGCATCCGGTCGGCTTCATCCAGCACCAGCACTTCGACGTCGTCGAGATGCAAGGTGCCTTGCCCCACGTGATCGAGCAGTCGCCCTGGTGTGGCGATAAGGATATCCACGCCCTTTTTGAGTGCCTCGATTTGCGGGTTGATTTTCACGCCGCCAAAGATCACCGCTGATTTCAGATCCAGATGCTTGCCATAGGTTTGCACCGCTTCGCCTACCTGGGCCGCCAGTTCGCGTGTTGGGGTCAGCACGAGTGCGCGGATGCGATGCGCCTTGGTGGCTTTGGCCTCGGCATCGAGCATCTGCAATAAGGGCAAGGTAAAACCAGCGGTCTTCCCGGTACCGGTCTGCGCTCCGGCAAGAACGTCTTTGCCTTCGAGGATGACAGGGATGGCCTGTGATTGGATGGGAGTGGGTGCTGTGTAACCCTCTTCGGCAACAGCACGCAATATATCGGCCGACAGGCCGAGTTGATCAAAACTCATAGATGACTTTCCGTGATCTCCCCTGCCCGGCATTCGCCAAGCCTCGGTCTCGAGGGATCTTTGTTTAGCTTTACGGAACTGCGAGCCAAGGGGCGGCTTGCGATCAAAGCGCGGACCGAATTAGCGCTGGAGCTTGGATTCTAACAGGCTTTTTTGGCGGATATCCAAGCATTTGGCTAAAATCCTCCGCCTTTTCCCGGATTTAAGTGCTCATGACGACGCAAGCTTACATTTTCGAGCTCTCTGCCAAGAGCTTTCCCGAGTCCGCACTGCAGAACTCCTTCCGGCTCCCTGTACTGGTCGAATTCATGGGCGTCTGGTCTGGCCCCTGCATCAACATGGCCAGCCGCCTGTCAGACCTTGCCAAGGAATTTGCCGGCGAATTCATCTTCGCCCAGGTGGATATCGACGAACACCAGGAACTGGGAAAACAGTACGGGATCGAAAATGTGCCGACACTGATCGTGCTGCGCAACGGTGAAGAGCTGCGGCGGGAAGTGGGCGAAATGCAGGAACCCGAACTGCGGGCCCTGCTAAGGGAATTCGGCATCTTCCGCCAGTCTGACGAGTTACGCGAGCAGGCACGTGAAAGGCACATCGCCGGCGATACGCCGGAGGCCATCATGTTGCTGGCCCAAGCCATCCAGTCGGATCCTGGCAACGTTCGCGTTGCGATGGACATGGTGCAGATATTTCTCGATGTCGGTGAAGTGCAGCAGGCCCAAGCGCTTTTCAACCGCCTGCCCAACGCTGTTCGTGAAGGCACACAAGGCAAGTCACTGACGGCCCAGATCAAATTCTCAGAACTGGCGGCCAAAACCGAGGGCGTGGAGGCCCTGCAACATCGCCTCGCGGCCAATGCCGACGATCATGATGCCCGTTTCGACCTGGCGATCTGCCTGGTTGCCCGGCACCAGATTGACCAGGCAGTGGAACAGCTGTTCCAGATTCAACAGGCCGAGCCCGTTTTCCGCGACGGCGCCGCACGCGAAATGATAAGCCTGCTCAGCAATATGTTGATGGAAAGCGCACCGGACGCGGCCAACGCCTATCGGCGGCGTCTGGCCAATATGCTCAACGACACGTGAAGACAAGAAAAAAGCCCGGCTGAAGCCGGGCTTTGGTTGTAAAGGCGCTACACAGCTGAGAATCAACTCGCCTTGCCGGGGTAATCCGCGATGCCCGGATCGCCCATCACGTTGACCAGCTCCGGATGATTGATCTTTGGCAGGCGCAGGACGTTATCCTTGTCCTTCTTGGCCAGGATGTAGTCACGCACCACGTCCCACATCAGTCGGCCTTCCGGAGTGCGATTGACCGTTGCCCAGCCGGACACTGAGTAAGTCTTTTCAGGATCCAGTTTTTCACCGCTGTCCAGAACGATATTGGTGATACGCTCGCCCAGTTTCTTGCCCGGATCGATCGTGTAATCAAGACCGCCAACACGCACCATGTCTCCACCAGACTGAAGGTACGGGTCCGGATCGAAGAGGTTATCCGCTACCCCTTCGAGCATGTCGTGAATCTGCTTGCCGGTCATGTCGGCGACATAGGTTTCGCCGTACGTCATGGAACACTGGGTCATCACATCTTCCATGGTGATCCAGTCGCCCTTGAGCGTGGAAGTACCCCAGCGTACGCCGGCGGACAAGGAAATATCTGCCTTGAACTCGTGACGCAGCGCGTTACACAAGACCTGGTCCCAGGTACCCATGAAATTACCGCGGCGATACAGAGTACGATCGGCTATTGCCAGTTTTTCGCTCAGAATCTCCTCGTAGGTCTTGCCCAGGCGCGCCTTGTTGAAGAAGGCATCGGAACGGCGGGATTCGACGATCTTCTCGTCGTACTTGGTCTGGCGCATCTGTTTGATGTACGCCTCCATTTCCTTGTCGGCCGGCAGCCAGTCGGAGATAACCGGCAACATCTTGTAATGCATGCCCTTGAGTTCCCCGTCGCGGATATCGAAGTCCATTACACCGACGTACTTGCTGTTGGAACCGGCATTGGTCACCCAGCACTCATGCCCCTCGACATTCTTGACCTTGACCGGCTTGGGCATGCCATCGTGGGTATGACCGCCGAATACGGCGTTCAGGCCCGGTACGCGCTCGGCCATCTTGATGTCGACGTCCATGCCGTTATGCGACAGCAGGACCACGGCGTCCGGCGATTCCTCTTCGCGGATCTGTTTGACCAGGGAGATCATGTCGTCCTCGCGCAGACCAAAAGACCAGTCAGGGAAGAACTCCTGTGGGTTGGCATTGGCGGTACGCGGGAAGGCCTGACCGACGATCGCGATACGTGCGCCACTGATCTCCTTGATGACATACGGCTGGAAGGCGTGTCCGGTGTCCTCATCAAACAGTCCACGCCCATCATATTTCTCGACCAATGCCGGGTACTCATCGCCAAACAAAGAATCCGGCTTGACACGCACGTTCTGGCCGATGAAATCGCCTTTAAACAAGGCCACATTGGAAAGTACTTCGTCTTCGCGGTAGGTGAATTCCCAGTGGCCGACCATTACGTCCAGACCGAGGATATTGGAGGCTTCTACCATGTCCACCCCGCGAGTCCACAGGGAAGTGCCTGAACCCTGCCACAGGTCGCCGCCATCGATGGTCAGGGTATTCTCACGACCGCCGGCCTGCTCGCGCAGCCTGTCCAGCAGGGTTTTCATGTGCGCAAAGCCACCGGTGCGGCCGTACTTCATTGCAGCCGCATCGAAATCGAGATAGGTGTAGGCATACGATTCCGGCGTGCCTGGCTCCAGCCCCATCGCCTTGAGCAGTTTTTTACCAACCAGGTGCGGCGGGCGACCAAACGCTTCTCCCACACCCAAGTTGACGTTTGGCTCGCGAAAGTACACGGGCTGAAGCTGACCGTGCACATCGGTAATATGGAGAAGGCGCACGTTGCCCTTCATCGGCAGATCGTAGAAACCTTTCGGCATCTTCGGCCCGGCCATCACCTGGTTAGCCACCAAAGGAGCGGCACCAGCTGCAGTACCCAGGCCCATCAATTTAAGAAAGTCGCGACGGTCGATCTTGTTCGCCATAGTGTGAAATCTCGTTTTGTTCTCAGTGGTTTTGGCGGGACTTTAGCCAACTTCGCCATGAATTGTGGACCTTGGCGGAGGCAGGCATACTCATCTCTTCCAGTGGAGACCGGAGTTTAACAAGCGAGAGCGCCACAGGATAAGTCGCTCTTTGCTGACAGGTCTGCCTGGTCTTGCGGCACTTCCCCCCTTTGGAATGTAATTGACGCTTGCCGCGTCTGTTTATTCCCCAGACCCGACTCTCAATACCGGATGCTTTACCGAAACCTCCTGTTTTTTTTGCTTTTTCTCCCCACTCTGACGCCCGCAGATGTGGTCAAGCCTGCGCTGGTGGAGATCAGCGTTTTCCGGGAGGGGCACTTTCAGGTCGAGCTGCGCGCCAGCATCGAGGCATTGCTGACGGGGATCAATGGCCAGTATAAAAATACCACGGAGGCCCCTACCGCGGATGAATACGACGAACTGCGGGAGTTGCCGCCGGAGCAACTGGCAATAGCCTTCGAGCCCTTCAAGTCACAGCTCACCGAACAGATAGGCCTGATCTTTGATGACAATCGGGTAATGCCACGGATCCGCGAGGTGGACATTCCCGAGCGCGGCTACACCAAAGTGCCTCGCATCAGCGTGATCCTGCTCGAAGGCGAGGTACCCGCCGGCGCCAAAACCCTCACCTGGTATTACCCATCTGCCTTTGGCGACAACGCAGTACGCGTGCGTCAGGTCGATGCCGCCGCGGAACAATATCACTGGTCAAGCTGGCAATGGATTCGTGACGACAAGGCCAGTGAGCCTTTTTCCCTGACCGAGATCGCAACCAAGCGCTCGAGCTGGCAGGTAGCAGGCGATTATCTTGTCGCCGGTTTCGAGCATATCCTTCCGACGGGCCTCGATCACATCCTCTTCATCCTGGGCCTTTACCTGTTCAGCAACCGCATCCGGCCCCTGCTCTGGCAGGTCACCATGTTCACCCTCGCCCACACCATTACATTGGGTTTGGCGATGTATGGCCTGGTACAGCTGCCTGCAAATATCGTCGAGCCGCTGATCGCCCTGTCGATCGCCTACGTTGGCCTGGAAAACGTCTGGCACAAGAAGCTGGTGAACAGCCGGTTGGTGTTGGTATTCGCTTTCGGCTTACTGCATGGACTCGGTTTTGCCAGCCTATTGACGGATTTCGGCATGCCCAAGGATGATTTTGCAGTTGCGCTTATCAGCTTCAACATCGGCGTGGAATTCGGACAACTGGGCGTCATCCTGGGTGCCTGGCTGGTGACCGGGCTGTGGTTTGGCAGCAAACCCTGGTACCGCCAGGCGGTGGCTGTCCCCGCTTCACTGGCGATCAGCGTAGTTGCTCTTTACTGGTTCTGGGATCGCCTGGAATTGCCACTGATGGCCTAGCGGCCGGCTAGTCGGCAAAAGCGATCATTCTGCCAGTTTTTCCAAGGCCGCAAGTGCGCAAACCTCGTCGCGCTCGCCTCCCGATGCACCGCTGACGCCGACAGCCCCGTTTCGGCTGTCGGCCACCTCAATCAAGCGAGGCGTCCCCATCAGGCATGGAGTGTCACAAGGTGATTTTGCATCCGGGCGATATGCATCGCCCCCCTGCGTGTCCAGCGCACCGCCTCCAGCTGCGAAGTCCCCTCTGGAATCTCCAAGACGCCGGACGCCATGTCGGCCATGATCGCGGAGCGAAGCAATTCCGCCTGCGCATCCAGGTGATCGGCAAACTCAGCACTCAGTTCCTTTGCCTCTTCCCAGCGCACCTGTTCAATCAGCTCAACAAGCTGACCGAGCATTTCGTCCATGTTGACGGCAATCGCGCGCAGCTCCTTCACCTGCAACAGGGTTCCAACCCTTTCCGGTTCCTCTTCACAACGGTCAAGCAGGCGTTGCAGATGATCGAGCAGATGAATCAGCGCATTCAGCCGCCGCCAATCGTCGACCTGTTCCGGTAGCAGGTGGATATGATCCACATATGCCTGGACACGATCAGCCGCTTCACCGACCCTTTGTAGCTGTTCGTCCTCCACCCTATCGGGTGAATCAAGCAACCCTCGCACGAGCACCAGGCTCTCATTGAGCACTTGCGTGGCGACATGCACAGTAGTGTCGAGCGCGATGCCGGGCTCCTTGAGAAGGTTACGATCGAGACCCTCCCCGAGTGCCACCTCCCTGTCAGGAACCAGTTTCATCATCATGCCGGCGAACGCCCCTGCAACAGGCAACACGATCAATACGCCCACAAGGTTGAACAGGGTATGGAATCCGACCAGGGCCAGCTCCGCATGCTGATTCAGCATGCCAGGATTCAGCGCCTCCCAGGCCCAGGTGTAAGGTGACAGCAACAGCAAGGCACCCAGGCCAGTGAGCAGGTTGTAAACCACATGGGAATACCCGGTACGACGCGTCTCGATGGATCCGCCAAGCGTTGCCAGCGCGGCGGTCACCGTGGTACCGACATCCATGCCGATCACCATGGCCGCTGCCTGCGGGAAAGTAATTGTACCGGTGAACACCGCAGTCAATGCGGTTGCCACGCCGGCACTGGAGGACTGTGTCACCAGGGTGATCGCTATACCAATCGCCACCAGCAGCAAGCGGCCTCCGAGGGTATCGTCGGGAAAAGTCTCGGGCGTCACCACTTCGTGGTAGGCGACCATTCCTTCTTGCAACAGGCTGATGCCGATGAAGATCATGCCGAAACCGGCCAAGGCGGTCCCGCCACTGGCGAACTTTCCGCGCCCGAACAAACGTAGCAGCGCACCGCCCAGAACCAACGGGTAAGCAGCACCGCCGATACTGAACTTGAGTCCGAGCAAAGCAACCAGCCAGCCGGTTACCGTGGTACCCAGGTTAGCGCCGAAAACCACGCCGAGGGCCTGAGGAAAGGTCAACAGGCCTGCGCTGACAAAACCGACAGCAGCGACCGTCGTGGCACTTGAAGACTGTAAGAGCGCGGTCACTGTCGCTCCACTGGCAGCACCGGTCACCGGGCTGCGAGTCACACTCACCAGGGTGCGGTGCAGCAGATCACCGGCCAGTCCACGCAGACCATCGGTCATCACCGACATGCCGAACAGAAACAGGCCCAGGCCACCGGCCACATGGAGAAGTTCACCAGACATGTTTACAGTCTAGCGCGGCAGGTTACACTGCCGCACATGTTGCTGGAACGTCTCCCCCATTTGCTCGCCATCTCACTCAGCCTGCTGATCCTTTGGTCCGGCATCGAACCTTTTGCACGCGATGTGTGGATCGCCGAAATCACCCCGATTCTGATGGTATTCGGGGGACTGACCTGGCTATATCCCCGCTTTCGCTTCAGCAATACCGCCTATCTGCTGATGGCCTGCTGGCTGTTCTGGCACACCGTGGGTTCTCACTACACCTTCGCCAATGTCCCGTTCAGCTGGTTCAACGAACTGGTCGGCTCGGAACGCAACCAGTTCGACCGAGTCGGGCATTTCTTCGTTGGTTTTTACGCCTTTGCCATCGCCGAATGGCTGCTGCGCAAGCGCCACTGCACCTATCTCCTGGCGACCCTGTTCAGCCTGTTCCTGATCATGTCGATCGCAGCAGCCTACGAAATCGTCGAATACTGGTTTGCGGTGTATTACGGGGGCGATGCGGGGATCGAATTTCTCGGCTCCCAGGGCGACGAGTGGGATGCGCAGAAGGACATGCTGGCAGATACCCTGGGAGCGGTCACAGCCTTGTTGCTCTTTGCCTGGCTGCGTCCGGACCGTTACGAAAGCTTCCCTGTCCGCGAACGTCGGTAACTACGGGTGAAACGCACGATAATGTAGATTTTGGCTGGCACGATCAGGAATACGCCCAAGGTGATCAACGTCACCACCAGGCTGATTCCCATCATGCTGCTGGTCACGTCTGTGAATGCCAACAGGTAAAGTCCGGCTCCACCCAGGAGCAAGCCAGCGATCAGGGACACCAACATCAAGCGCATCATTTCATGGTCGTCCTCAGGTTTTTCGACGCTAACACGAAGAGGCCCTCTCGGACTCAATCGGTATCTTATTCTCGCTCCAGTCGGGGAACGAATCAGGTAGGATTTAGCGATCTTGCACTGGGGGTTCTTTCACTTGATCACTGACGCTGCCAATCTGGACGATGGCACCACCCTCCTGACAGTCAACAATCGACTCGCCCAGGAATTACATCGCCGATACGATCAGCAACAGGTCGCGCTGGGAAAAAAGGCCTGGCCAACCCCCGACATAATCCCTTGGTCAGCCTGGTTGCGCCGCTGCTATGAGCATCTGATCGACACAGGCTTTACCCGTCGCGTACTACTCAACCAGCACCAGGAACGTCTCCTGTGGGAGCGTGTAGTGCGCAACAGCCGTGCTGGCAAGGAATTGCTCAGACCGGCCGCTGCCGCTCGTACAGCCCAGCAGGCCTGGCAACTTGTGAATGAATGGCAGCTTGAACGCGAGCAGTTGCTCGTTGATGCCTCCAAAGAGACCCATTCCTTTCTGGCCTGGCAACAAACGTTCGTCGAGATGCTCGATCGCCAGCAACTGCTCAGCGCAGCGGAGCTGCCAGGTCTTGTCCTGCAAGCTGCCAAATCCAACTCGCTCGATTACCCCGATTGCCTTCAGTTGGCCGGGTTCGATGCGCTCAGCCCCGTGCAAAACAACCTGATCGAGACACTCAGGGCCATGGGCGTGGTCGTTGAAGCCACGCAGTCAGACGATCAACCAGCAGAAAAGCAGCGCCTGGCGCTGGCCGATAGCGAAACCGAGATGCGCGCTGCCGCCAGCTGGGCGCTCGCATTCATCGGCAACAGACCGGATTCCCAGATCGCCATCGTGAGTCCTGACCTGGAGAACCATCGCCAGGCGCTGGCCCGAATCTGTAGCGAAGTGATCAACCCGCACAGCCTGCTTCCGGGGCATCACAAACACACGGCATTCAACCTCTCGCTGGGCCTGCCTCTGAGTGAGTATCCACTGGTTGCACACCTGTTGACCGCTCTCAAGCTGGCGTTACGAAAACCGCTCAAGGCGAACGATATCAGCTTGCTACTGCGCTCTCCCTTCATCGGGGGCCATGCGAAAGAGTGGGACCGTCGCGCGCGGCTCGACTTTGAGCTGCGTAATGACGGCCTGCCACAGATCGACCTGTTTCGCCTGTTGCATCGCGCTCGGCAGTTCGACGAAGTCAGCCTCGCACATGCGCCTCTGCTGCTGAAACGACTGCAGGCCTTCCTCTCCACCCTCGAGCAGTTGCCTGCCGAAGGCAATCCCAACGTCTGGGCCGGCCATCTGCTGAAACTGATTGAGTGCCTGGATTGGCCGGGCGACCGCACGCTCGATAGCAGCGAATACCAGCAGGCCGCCAAACTGCGTGAGCAGATCAGCAGTTTTGCCACCCTGGCGCGCGTCCAGCACAGCATGCGCCTGCCCGAAGTCATCCGCCGGTTTACCCAGTTATGCGAAGAGACCGTATTCCAACCACAAGGGGATGTCGCTCCGATCCAGGTGTTGGGTGCGCTGGAAGCTGCCGGCATGCGTTTCGATGCGATCTGGTTGCTGGGCATGGACGACCAGGCCTGGCCGCGCTCGGCTTCGCCCAACCCGCTCTTACCCGCGCATCTGCAACGCGAACTGGGTATGCCGCATGCCTCCAGCGAACGTGAGCTGGAGTTTGCACAGCACCTGACCGGACAACTGTTCGCCTGCGCCCCGCAGGTGATTGTCAGCCATGCGCTGAAGGACGGTGACCGCGAACAACGCCCCAGCCCACTGACGGCGTGGCTGCCAATTGCCGACGGCCTGCCGTTCGAAGGCCTGGATGTCCTGCACCAGGCTGCTTTGCGCCCTGGCAAGACCGACGACCTTCCCATGCCTGATACTGTGCCGCCCGAAGGGTCACCACCCGGTGGCAGCTGGCTGCTTTCAGACCAGTCCGCCTGCCCATTCCGCGCCGTGGGACGTCATCGCCTGAAAGCCAGGCCTTTGCCCGAAACGAGCTCAGCGCCCAGCCCGGGGCTGCTCGGTGCCATGGTGCACGATCTGCTCAAGCGGGTCTGGGATGAGATACGGACCGCCGAAAGGCTGCGTGCCTTGGACGATGATGCGTTGCTGGCCATGCTTGAACCCCATGCGAAGGCAACCCTCGCTGACCTGGGCCGTCGCCGGCCCGATGTGTTCACGGCCTCCTTTATCGAACTGGAAGTTCAGCGTCTGCGCGATCTGCTGTACGACTGGCTGAACTTGGAGAAACGGCGTGGCCTGTCCTTCCGCGTACTCCGCATGGAAGAGAAGCAAATCGTCCAACTGGGCGGTCTGCAGCTCCAATTGCAGGCTGACCGGATTGACGAACTGGAAGACGGCCGCCTTGTGGTGCTTGATTACAAGACCGGCGAGACTGCTGACGCAAAGGGTTGGCTCGACCCGCGCCCCACCGACTTACAGGTCCCTCTTTACTGCGTGGAAGCGGAGCAAACACCCGCAGCAGCGTTGATCGCACGCATTCATGCTCGCAGTACTGTGTTCAAAGGCAGTGCGCAGGACGACAATATCGCACCCGGCATCCACGCCTTTACCGGAGACGAACAGATCGGCAATTGGCAGCAACTGCTCGAACATTGGCGCACTGCCCTGTTAGATCTTGCTGGAGAGATTCGCGCGGGCCGTGCCGACGTCGAACCACAGGACGAAAAAAGCTGCGCCTACTGCGAACTGGGGCCACTATGTCGCATCAGCAGCCTGCTTGAAGGTCCGCGTTCGGAGGAAACCAGTGGCTGAGGTGATCGTCGCGGACAAGCAGCAGCGTAAAGAGGCACTCGAACCGGGGCGTTCTTTCATCGTGCAGGCCCCGGCGGGTTCGGGTAAGACTGAATTGCTCACCCAACGGTATCTGCGGCTGCTGGCACTGGTCGAGAATCCGGAAGAGATCGCCGCGATTACCTTTACGCGCAAGGCTGCTGCCGAGATGCGCAACCGTGTGCTGGCCGCCATCGATAGCGCAAGCCAACCTGAACCGCAGGAGACACACAAGCAAACCACCTGGGAGCTGGCGCGCGCTGTTGCCGAACAGGACGCGAAAAAGCTATGGCACGTTCGCGACAATCCCAACCGCCTTCACATCCAGACATTTGACAGCCTCGCTGCCGTATTGACGCGCCAGATGCCCATGCTTAGTGAAATCGGTGCACCGCCGGGCATTCAGGAGAACGCCGAGGCCTTGTACCGGCAGGCGGCAAGAGCCACGCTCGGTGCATTGGACGAGCAGGAACTTGGTCCACACCTGGCCAGGGTACTCAGACACTTGGACAACCGGCTCGGTCAGACCGAAGAACTGCTCAGCGCCATGCTCGGTCGCCGTGACCAATGGCTACCGCACGTACTGGGAGCGCACGATGTCGAGGGCTTGGAAGTGGCACTGGGTGATGAAATCGAACAGCGCCTGCGACAGATCGACACCTTGTTCCCGCCACACCTGATCAATGAAGTGGTGCGCCTGTCTGCCTGGGCGGCCGACAACCTGCCTGACGACAAGCGGGAAGGCAACCCGATCGCCCTGTGGGCCGAACGACGGTTTCGCCCATCCCCCACATGGGACGACTTGCCTCTCTGGCGAGGCCTTGTGGATATGCTGCTCACTGGCAACGGTTCGCTGCGCAAGCAACTGAACAAAAACCAGGGCTTCCCGGCGCCCGGTGAGAAAGGACTGGATGCCGAAACGAAGGTGCTACGGCAGCAGGCCAAGGACGCCATGGCTGCGCTGCTCAAGGAACTCGGCAAAGAGGGGGAACTGCTGGGTCTTCTCGCGAAGGTTTCCGGTTTTCCCGCACAGGGCTATAGCAAAGCACAGGCACAGTTGCTGCAAAGCCTGATGCTCTGCCTGTTACGCGCTGCGGCGGAACTCAGGCTGGTTTTCGCTGAAACCGGCGAGGTCGATTTTGTCGAACTCAGCCAACGCGCATTGCAGGCACTCGGGAGCGAAGAACAGCCCACCGACCTGGCGCTGGCCCTGGACTATCGCCTCAAGCACCTGCTCGTGGATGAGTTTCAGGACACCTCCAGTAGCCAACACCGATTGCTGCGCCTGCTTACCGCGGGTTGGCAGCAAGGCGATGGGCGCAGCCTGCTGATGGTGGGCGACCCGATGCAGTCGATCTATCGCTTTCGAGAGGCGGAGGTCGGCCTCTACCTGCGCACCCGCGAACTGGGCCTGGGCGAGTTGGTTCTGGAGCCACTCACGCTGGAGATGAACTTCCGCTCACAGGCGGGCGTGGTCCATTGGGTAAACTCAACGTTCGCACAACTTTTTCCAGGACACGGCGATGCCGCACGTGGTGCAGTACCTTACGCCCATTCCAGTGCCGCACACCACGAACAATCGTTCACCGCAGTGCAGGTGCACGGTCAGATCGAACGAGATGATTCGACTGAAGCTCAGCAAATCAGCAAGCTGATCGGTCAGACCCTTGCGGACCATCCGCACGACGATATCGCGGTGCTGGCGCGAAGTCGTTCCCACCTTGCGCAGATCGCCGGGGAGCTCAAATCGGCAGGCATTGGCTTCGCCGCCGTCGATGTCGATCCACTGGCCGGTCGTCCCGTGGTACAGGATCTGCGTAGCCTCACCCGGGCTTTGCTGCATCCGGCAGACAGGCTCGCCTGGTTATCTTTGCTGCGCGCACCCTGGCTCGGTCTGTCTGTTTCGGATCTATTCCGCTTGGCCGAGCATAGCGATCATGCTGTGCTGCGTCGCCTTGAGGACGAAACCCTGCTCGCCACGCTGAGTGTAGACGGCCAGCAACGCATCCAGCGACTTCTTCGCTTGTTGGGCGATGAACTGCCCATGCGTGGAAGGCTACCGCTGCGCAGTTGGGTCGAAGGTATCTGGCTGGCGCTGGGAGGATTGGCAGTGGCCGGCGAAGCAGGCCGCGCAGATGCCGAGGCTTACCTGGCCCTGGTCGAGAAACTGGAGCAGCCCGGAGGGCAGCTAGATTTTGGTGAACTCGATCAACACCTTGCCAAACTATATGCCGCGCCTGACAGTCGCGCGGACGGACGCGTGCAGCTCATGACCATGCATGCCGCCAAGGGCCTTGAGTTCGATACCGTGATCCTGCCGGGTCTCGGCAAAAAGTCACGCGGCAATGACAGTGAGCTACTGTACTGGGCGGAAACGCCCGACAGGCAGGGCAATACCCAGCTGCTGATGGCACCGATCCGGGCGCGGCAAGAAAAGACAGAACCCATCTCCGATTTCATTCGTAGCCTGAACAAGGAGAAGGACGACCTCGAAACGACCCGCCTGCTGTATGTCGCCACCACGCGCGCCAAACAACGGCTTCATTTGTTTGGCCACGCAGGACTCGACAAGAACAACCATCCGAAACCGGGTGCGAACACCCTCCTGGAAAAGCTCTGGCCGATCGTTGGTGACGATTTCACAGGCCTGAAGCCTGCCAATGGACATACCGATGTTGCCCAACCCTTTCTCTCGACCGAGAAACGCCTGCCTGCTGACTGGCAACTGCAGCTGCAGGGGCAACCTGCTGCTCCCGAACCGACAACCACGGAAAACCGCATCGACTTCGAATGGGCCGGCGATACCGCACGTCATGTCGGCACCCTGGTGCATCGCTATCTGGAACGCATCGCCAAGGAGGGACTGGAACAATGGCCCCTGGAAAAACTCGACGGCATCCAGGCGAATATTGAAATGGCCCTCGCCACCCTGGGCGTCGACCCACAGGAAATGGAACGTGCCAGCGAGAAGACGCTGCGAGCCCTGCGCAATACCCTTTCACACGACCAGGGCCGGTGGATACTCCAGGAGCACGAGTCCCATGCCTGTGAATTGCCAATGACCGTGCACGATGAACAGTTTCGTCACTACGTCATCGACCGCACCTTCGTCGATGAGTCGGGCACCCGCTGGATCATCGATTACAAGACCGGCGACCACCTGGAGGAAGATGTCGAGGCGTTTCTGGATGCCGAACAGCAACGCTACCGTGAGCAACTGGAACGCTACGCCACCATCATGCGCCTGCTGGAAGAGCGCCCCATCAAAATGGCCCTGTATTTCCCTTTGCTCAGGAGCTGGCGTGTCTGGCAGTGAAGCAAGGATAAGCGACGAGTATCGCGAGTAACCGGACACAACACCCCACCCACGCTGGCAGACCCGGCCTCGCAGCGCTCCGGGCTCTTCTGCCTGGAATCCATAAAAAGCGTTACGCGGACCAATTGCTTGATCGTCGGCAGCCTCGTAAGTCTTTGCTTTGCACCGCCTCGCCAGCGAAGGTAGCCCAGGAGGGGCAATAAATCGGAAAAGTCACTGGACCTTGGTCAGGCAACACCTGCTGCCCTTTTCAGGCGTTCCTTCATTCGTTTCACATGGCTGCCATCCCAGAACAACTGTTCACATGAGGGGCAGTACAAAACGCGGGTGGCCCGTTGTCGGGAGAAGTCCGGCACTTGATCCCACTGTTCTGAGGTTGCTTCGATCAACGGCGTGTTGCAGACAAGGCAACGACTGAACGGTTTGTAGAGCCAATTCACCTGCAACTTCTCGCTGAGCTCTCCGATGCAATCGTCCTCTTGATAGCAGTCCAGCAAAACCACCTTGTCACTGTTGGGCAGTTGCTCGGCGAAGCGACGGTCCCGCGTCAATAAGATGCGGCCTTCGTCCCTGGCCCGTTCGAGCAATACCTTGTCGCTGGTACCATCGGGCTCCACCGCAACATCATAGCCGGCCGCACGCAGCCAACGACCCAGCCCTTTCAGCATTTCATCACACAGAAACTCCATATTTCCCAGCGTAACGAATAAAGGCAGTTTTTTCGCGGAGAATAAAAACCAAAACGCGGTTATCAATGT
>Ga0180429_10000698_pt1 | contig 29555 bp, 30 predicted proteins | sample SS_ome_FD_132428 | JGI IMG/M metagenome (GOLD analysis project Ga0180429, IMG submission 132428) | Hypersaline lake sediment archaeal communities from the Salton Sea, California, USA - SS_1_S_1 metaG | ecosystem: Environmental > Aquatic > Non-marine Saline and Alkaline > Hypersaline > Sediment ...
CTCCCGGACCATGGATTCCAGCCAGCCCAGGTAAGCATCGCGGTCGGCGCGCAACTCGGCCATGCGCTCGGCCAAACGGCCCTGTACCGCGTGTACCAACTCCCAGCGCAGGCGATCGAGGCGGGCCTGTAGCTTCAGCTCGCTGGCCTGCACTTGACGACGTTGAGCGCGCTCGGCCTCGGCACGCGCACTGGCGTTTTCGCGCTCATCAGCCAGCGACAGGCGATCATTGGCTTCGCGCAGAATGATGTCGCGCCGGTGGCGCGCCTTGGTGGCCAGTTCGTCGGCCAGGCTCTTGGCGCGCGTCAGGATCGCCTGCTCCAAGGCATCGACCATGTCATCGGACTTGGCTTTCATGCCATTCCGCCTCCGAGTAGTTGTTCTATGCGCTTATCCACCGGCGAATGCATCGCGGTGGGATCATGCAGCGGCGGCACTTGGGAGATCAGGATGCGCCCACCCTCGCCGCGCAACTCGGCGAGAATCTCCAACTCGCTGCCATACAGGGTGTGATCGAGAATGACAAAGGCGGTCTCACGATTCTCCTGCAGGCTATGCAGCAGATCTTCAAGCTGTTCCTCGGTCGCATCCGGGTAGACCCGAAAACCGGCCAGACGGAAGCCGTTGGCCAACGCTGCCTCGCCGAGAAAATACATGTGGCTCATGAGAGTGCTCCCGACCTTTCCTCGTAGGTTTCTTAGATCTTGTCCAACAGGATGATGGAAAGCACCAGGCCGTAGATCGCGATACCTTCGGCCAAGCCCAGGTAAACCAGGGTCCGGCCAAACATCTCGGGTTTCTCGGCAACCGCGGCGAGCGAGGCCGCGCCGATCGGGCCTACTGCGATACCTGCGGCCAGGGTACTGAAGGCGGTGGGCACACCCACGCCGATGATCGCCAGGCCCATGCCGGTGCTGATCTCTTTGACGCCTTCTGCAGCGGCCGCATCCACCTGCGCCATAACATCCCCCGCACCCATCAGCACCAGCGCCACCTGTGCGCCAAAGAACAGCACAACGATGCCGCCGAAGCTGGGGACGAACAGGCGTTTCGCCCGCTCCACGGGTAGCGGGTAACGATCGAGATAGAAGCCCACGGCAATAACACCGAGCGCGACCAGGGTGAGCAGAACGACGATAGTGGTCATGACGAAACCTCGTTGCGGAGTCGATTGGAAGATGAGTCCGGGATGATGCGGCTACGCGTGCGCAAAGGTTTGTAGCGCATGCCATCCGCGTAAAAGTAGCGTGAGAAGCCCTCGTAGTACTCCAGGCGCAGCGTCTGGATGGAAACGATCAGGCCTTCAAGCACGATGATGAATATATTGCCGCCTACAATCATCGCCCAGTGCCCAATCCCGTCCATCATGTCGGCAAGGGTAAACACAGCGATTGAGAGGGCCACATGGTTCAGGGCGAACGCAGCCACGCGCAGGAACGACAGCGAGCCCGAGACATAACCGTTGACAATTTCGAAGGTTTCGATGATCACTGTCAGCAGGCGCTCAGCAACCGGAGCTTCCAGTTCGCGCCACTGGTATGCCATCAACAGGCCCAGCATGAGCACAATCAGCATGGTGGCTACCATCGGCCAGCCACCACCCTGCAGCATCACTATCAGGCCACCCAGTAAAGCGTAATACATCACCAGCGAGAAGACGCCGCCGGGGTCGAACAGAGCGCCGATCAGGTCGCCGACCACCAGGCGATTGTAGATGGCGATAAAACTGCCCAGACTGAGAAAGGCAACCCCCCAACCAAACGCCAGGGTGAGCATGTACATCGGATCCGACATCGGTGACATCCACAACGGATGCAGCCAGTGCTCCACACCGAAGATGCTGCCGTACAGAAAACCAAAAAGGGTCGCCATAAGGCCAGCGATGATGAACAGCGTGGTGAATTCCTTCAGCTTGCGTCGCAGCGCGATCCCGAATGCCACGAACACCAGACCGTGCCCGACATCGCCAAACATCATGCCGAACATGGCAGCGAAGGTGACCGCAAACAGGATCGTTGGATCGAATTCTCCAAAGCGCGGCACCCCGTATTGCTGCATCAGGATGGCGAACGGCTTGAGCAGCAGTGAGCGCGACACAGGCACCGGTACGAGGTGGCGCTCGTCCGGACGAGGCCGGCGTGTCTCGATCACGAAAGGCTGCTGCAGCTGACCTTTCAACAGACTTTCAGCCTCGATCAGTGCGCCGGCCGGCAACCAGCCCTGCAGGATCGCTACCGCACCGTGCGCGCGTGCCGATTCACCCAGTTCCACGTAGGGTTCGGCGGCATCCAGCAGACGCCGTGCGCGAGCCAGTTCAGCGCGGTTGCTATCAACCCAATCAGCCAGACGCTGGCGCATCTGATGGTGGAACTTCTCAATCGCGGCGCGACTGCGCTGCAGCATTTTTCGCACCTTTTCCGGTGATTCGCGGAAGCTTGCGGGTATATCCAGCGACTGAAAGCCGGCTGCAACGAGAATATTGCCGATTGGTGCGTCTTCCTGGCGCAGACCGGCGATGGCCACGCGCACCGTCTCGCCCTTGCCAAGCACGCGCACGATCAGGTATTGCTCCATCGAAAGCGCCTCGCGCAGGCGCTCGACATTTTCCGCTGGCACGGTACCGATGCGCAGGTCCAGGTATTTGTTGCCTCCTTGCTGCAGGTGGGAAAGGTTGACGTCCAGGTCGGCAAAATCGTCAAGAGACCGCTCCAGTTGCTCCAGTTCGCCCAGTTCCTCCTGAATCTCCTGCAGTTTCGCCTCGGTAGGTGAGCAATGCTTCCATGCATCGGCCAGCCATTCGTCCACTTCCACTAACTGCGCACGGCGGAGTACCAGGAAAGGGTCGCCTTCACCCGCAACCGGGGGCACATTGAGGTCGGCCTGCAGCGACTCGAGGCGATCGAGGTGGCTGCGCGCACGGCGAATACGCTCACGGTACGTGACGCCGGGCACCTCGGGCAGCTGTTCACTGCACAGCGGCCGGTTGTCCGGCACGAAGGCTCCGATCTCGGCCAGCGCCAGGCCGGCACTGGGAAGGTCGTCGCGCATCAGGTGAACCGTCAGGTGCAGCATGTTGTGGCCGGCACGCATCAGGCAACCTCCATCTGTTCATTCAGGGGTTTGACGAACAGTGCATCGCGAAGCAAATAATCCGGCAGGCGGGTAAAGCGCGCCTGCACGATGGCGTTGGCGGTCTTGATCTCGTAGTAACGCAATAACAGGTAGGCAAACACGCTGGTAAGCACGCTCTGGGTGGCGCGCAGTGCCAGCTTGGCCTGGTGCTGCAGGTCCAAAACCAGGGCATCACGGATATCCACCAGGTTGTCGGCATCACCAACCAAGCGTCGCATGCCGACAGGCAGCCGTTCCAGGCTCTCGGCCAGAGTCTGCATCTGCAGGATCTGGCGCAGGTGCTCGCGGGTCAGCTGCAGGCCACCGTTGATTGACAAGTAAAGGGCCTCGGCCGGCTGCAGCTGGTAGTTGTGGCGATAGCGCAGTAACCAGATCAGATTGTGGCGGTCGACCATGCGCCCGACCAGGTTGCGCATGGCGGTGCGGTCTGGCTCGGAAAGCCGTGCCACGCAGTTACTCAGGCCACTGTAGAATTGCTGATCGAGCGAGGCATCGAGTAGGAATGGATCCTGCTGTTCCTCGAAACGGCGCATCGCCATACGCCCGAGCTGATGGTAAGGGGTATCCTTGAGACGGCGCAGCAGCTCCATGACGTCGTCGGTGTTGAGCAGCGGTTCATGATCCAGCCGTAAGAAGCCGGGCAAAATGAACAGCGAGGCCTCGATCTCCGATCGCGAGAGCCCTCCAAGCTTGCCGCGCACCAGCGCCTTCAGGTTGAGAACCTCATAGCGTCGCGCCCACTGCACCAGGACGGCCCTGTCGGCACCCTGCAGAGGCCGCAGCAAGGTGTTCAGCTCGTTGAGCCAGGCCTGCAGCTGTGACTGTTCGAACAAGTCCAGGCCGTTCTCGTCCAGCTGCTCAGCTTCCAGGCCAAACTCCGCGGCCAGCTCATCGTTGGTCAGCTCCAGCAGCGCTCGAAGTTGAGCCTCGTCCCGACGCCGGGCGTTCAGAATTGCCAGGCGGGTCCGCAGATAGGCCTGTTCGGCGACGCGGCTCACTGGTGGCCCACCCTAACGTCCATCCGGGTTCAAAAGGTAGGCGAAAGCCGCGTCCAGCGCTTCTTCCTCGTGGCTCTCGGCCGCATCACGCAGCGCCGAAATGCGTTCCTCGTAACGCCGCTCGATTTCCTTGATTGTCTGCATGGCGCGTTGACCAGCTTTCTCCATGTGCGATGAACGCAGCTGCGGCAGACGCTGGTCGAAACGTTCCTGCTGGACCTGCGCTTCGTTGAGCGCGGCCTGCACGATGCTTTCAGCATCCTGCTCTGCCTGGCGTGTGATCTCACTGGCTCGCTGTTCAGCTGCGAGCAGGCGTTTGAGGGTATCTTCCATCTGCCTGTCGGACTTACCTAGGGTGGGACTGCATTCAGTATAAAAAGGAGCTGACGGAAGGCTATTGATCTGGCGCAGAAGCCGTTCCGGGAAACGACAAAATACACGTGAGATTCGATCCCCTTTAAACCAACTGTTGTCTATTATCAGTTACTGTGCAAGTGCGGAGTCCAATATGCCCCAGTACAAAGGAAGCTGCCACTGTGGCGCAGTGCGTTTTGCCATCATCACCAACGCATCGATAAATAAGGCCCTGCGCTGCAACTGCTCGATCTGCGCACGCAAAGGCGCCCCGATGTCGCACGACGTTTTTGAAGAGGTCGATCTCAATATCCAGGCACGAGAAAATGCCCTCGGGCTCTACCGGTTCGGCGCAAAAACTGCGAAGCACTTTTTTTGCCGTCATTGCGGCATCTACACCTTTCACGAGACCGCACGCTTTCCCGGCAAGTACCGGGTTAACCTGGGATGTATCGACGAGATCGACTCGGTGAATCTACCTTTCGACGTATTCGATGGTCGCCATCTACTCTAGGTGACCTTGACATCCATGCCTGGCCTCGCTCATTCCGCACCTGCGCGGCACGGGATGAACGAGCGGGACAGAACCTAGGACCGGGAGAAATACTCTTTGGTCAGGGCAAAAACCACCGGGCCGAGCAGCACCAGTGCAATCAGGTTAGGGATTGCCATCAGGGCATTCAGTGTGTCAGCCAGAAGCCAAACGAAAGCCAGCTTGACCGTTGCACCGACCGGTATTGCCAACACCCAAAGGATACGGAACGGCATGATTGACTTCACGCCGAACAGGTATTCGACGCAGCGTTCACCGTAAACACTCCATCCCAGCATGGTGGTGAAGGCAAAAACGATCAACCCCAGGGTGACCACCCACTCACCGAAGCCCGGCAATGCCTGACCAAAGGCTGCCGACGACAAGGAGGCGCCGGAAGCACCGCTGGTCCATGCGCCTGTCAAGACTATCACCAGTGCGGTGATGGTGCAGACGATCAGGGTATCGATAAACGTCCCCAACATGGCAATACTGCCCTGGCGAACCGGGTCATTGGTTTTGGCTGCCGCATGCGCGATGGGCGCCGACCCCAGACCGGCCTCGTTGGAAAAGATGCCACGTGCCACACCCATCTGGATAGCGACGATCACGGCCGCACCCGCAAAGCCTCCGGTGGCAGCGGTGGGCGTGAAAGCCTCTTTCACAATCACACCAAAGGCTGCAGGAACATCGCCGATATTGACGAAAATGACAATCAGGCCACCGCCCACATATGCCAATGCCATCAGCGGTACCAGCTTGCCGACCACTTCCGCGATGCGACGGATACCCCCGATCAATACGGCGAAAACCAGCACCGCCATGACGATGCCCGTGATCAGCTTGTCCACGCCCATGTTGGTGGAAACCGCATCTGCCACCGAATTGGCCTGCACCATGTTGCCGATCCCGAAACCGGCAATGGCACCAAAAATCGCGAAGGCCGTCGCCAACCATTGCCAATTGCTGCCCAGACCGTTCTTGATGTAGTACATGGGACCGCCGACGTGGTTGCCCAGCTCGTCCGTTTCGCGGTACTTGACTGCGAGCACCGCCTCGGCATATTTCGTGGCCATTCCAACCAGCGCCGTACACCACATCCAGAAAACGGCGCCCGGACCACCAATGGCAATCGCTGTGCCCACGCCCGCAATATTACCGGTACCGATGGTGGCGGACAGGGAAGTCATCAGGGCATTGAAGGGCGTGATATCACCTTCCTCGGTGGAATCCCGGCCGCGCCAGAGCATCTTGAAACCGTAACCGATACGCCGGATAGGCATTGCTCTGAGCCCGGCCGTGAGAAAGATCCCGGTGCCAAGGATCATCACCAGCATCGGCCAGCCCCAGACCAGGCCGTTAAGCGCACCTACCCATTCACTGAGTAATTCCATCCCTATTCCCCTTGTCGTTGTTCGTTTGTCTGTAGCAAAGCCGCACCGCTCATGCCACGCGTTCGACTATAGGTGGGATACATAGGCAATTCAAAAATCCATCCTATCCCACTCGCTGCCGGACGCCGCAGGCTTCGAAGCTTCGACCCTATCCAGGCCAGTAATCCGTTTGGATCGGATTGCCAAGGTCTGCATCGACAAGGCGCTGACGTACCTCGAGTAGTTGCGCAATCAATTGTGGCTCTTCCTTCTCGTAAGCCTCGGCATCAGGGGTACGGTTGACCACCACGCCGAGCAACTCGGTGATCGCATTGCCGATCGAGTTTTGACTGATGGTGACGATCAGTTTTCCATCGTCGTTGCGGTAGATCAGCTGCTTGAAAGCGGGTTGCCAACGGATTGCGTTGGCGTACGCTGCATCCTTGATGCAGCGATCACGGACTTTCTTGGCTGCACCCAGAAAATCGTTGTTGAATAACAGGGTCTTTTCGACCTGGTTCGGGAAATAGGTCTCCTTTGGAATTGGCGCGTTGCGCGTGGAAACCTGGGTAAAAAATGTACGGTAGAAATCGATGAAGCCTTTCAGGATAAGGTCGTACTCTTCCCAGAATCGAACTTCTTTCAAGGCTTCCTCACCACCCTGGATCTCCCAACACGGCAGGCCCTGTGGATAACCCGTCAGCTCGATACGCGAATCCTTGGCGCTGGCCTGCTTGAGAATTTTCAGGTCGAGCGCCCTTTCAAAGAACTGCCGATAGACATCACGCATGTACGCCTGGAAGAGACTGTGCTGACCACCATCAGTCAGGTTGGGATTATCGATATCCGCGAGCTTTGCTTCACGCAAATGTTGCATAGGGAAAACGATGAAATGGTTGTGCAACATACGGATGCTCGGAACCCCCGGGGATGTCAGCGGCCAGGTCGCATCCAGGCTGGCTTCGCCCGCGAGGACCAGATGATCCGCAGGATCAGGGTATTTCTCCAGCATGTAGCTGATGATGATCTGGTTCATCCGATTCCAGGAGTGCCGTACCTGCTTCGGCACCTGGGTGCGCCGCACCGGCCTTCCCAGGGGATTGAGGACTGTCTGCGAAGTGTTGTAAATGATTGAGGTATCGAAGGTGGTGCTGTGCCCCAGCGCCTTGCGATACATAAGGAGGTTTTCCGGATTGACCAGAAGCCCGTTATTGTGGACGAGGTCGTTCAGGTTCTCTGTGCTGTTGAAAAACTCGTTGGGTTTCATGCCCTCCGGGACATCCAATGGGATGGGCCTGAACGGGGTGACGATTTCGCGGGGACCGATTTCCATGACAGCATCCTGATCTTCTTTGCAGCATCAACCTCGCATTGTAGGCAGTGCTGATATGGCCGAGACCAATAAAACTATATGATGCGGAAATTCATGAATTTAGCTTTGGCCCGGCGAACTACGCACTCATGATCGGTTTTAAGGCTGCCACAGCCGCAGTACACTAGGCGTATTGCAAGCCTCTCAACACAGACATCCAGTTCATGCAACCCAAACCCAATTATCTTGTGCTGTCCGCTCTGGGCGACGACCACCCCGGTATTATCGATAAGCTCGCCAAGGCTATCCTGGATGCCGAGTGCAACATCCAAGACACCCGCATGACGGTGCTGGGCGGAAAATTTGCCATCCTGATGCAGGTCGACGGCAGCTGGGATCGACTGGCGCGACTGGAAGATCAGATTCCCGAGCTTCAACAGACCCTCGGCCTGACCATCATCACCGAGCGCACTGAGCCGACGGAAAGCCATCCTGACCTGCTGCCCTATGGCGTTGACGTGGTCGCACTGGACCAGCCCGGCATCGTGCACAGCCTCGCGAGTTTCTTTGCCGAGCGCAACATCAATATCGAAGATATGGTCACCAGCAGCTACGCCGCCGCACATACCGGCACGCCCATGTTTTCGGTGCGTATCGCACTGGGCATTCCAGCCAATGTCCACATCGCAAGCCTGCGTGAGGAATTCATGGACTTCTGTGACAGCATGAATATCGACGCCGTGCTCGAACCCGTGAAAGGATAGTTATCATGCCTGCTCCCAAAATTGGCAAAAAAGTCCCCGATATCGCCCTCCATCTCACCGGCGACCAGCACGCCCACCTGTCCGACTACCTTGGGAAACCGCTGGTGCTGTATTTCTATCCGAAGGCCAGCACCCCCGGCTGCACTCAGGAAGGGCTGGATTTTGCGGCCGCGATCGCCAAATTCCGACGCCAGTCGTGCAAAATTCTTGGCGCCTCACGCGACAGTCTCAAGGCCCAGGAGAATTTCAAGGCCAAGCAGGGTTTTCCTTTCGATCTGGTCGCGGACAAGGAAGAAGTACTTTGCAATGCCATGGACGTCATCAAGATGAAGAACATGTACGGCAAACAGGTACGCGGTATAGAACGAAGCACCTTCCTCATCGACGCCGATGGTGTCCTGCGTCAGGAATGGCGAGGTGTGAAAGTGAAAGGTCACGTGGACGAGGTCCTTGAGGCCGTAAAGGCCCTAAACAAGGGATAAACGCAATCCCCTCAACAGTGCCCCTGTTGAGGACCAAACAGATTCCAGCAGCGGAGCAGCCACAGGCCTATGGGCATCAAATCTCGCGTCGGTAAAAAACTCTTCGTCCTCGACACTAACGTGCTCATGCACGATCCCACCGCGATCTTTCGCTTTGCCGAACACGACATCTTCCTGCCAATGGTGGTCCTGGAAGAACTCGATCGCGGCAAGAAAGGCATGTCGGAAGTGGCACGCAACGTGCGCCAGGTCAGTCGCTTTCTCGACGACCTGATGAGTCATACCACGGCTGAACAGATCAGCAGTGGCCTGCCCCTGGTCGGTGCTCTGAACGTCGAGACACCCGAGGACGATGATCAGATCGGGCACCTGTTCTTCCAGACCCAGCTACACGCCGCGTCGCTACCGGAAACCCTGCCCGGCAACATCCCGGACAACAACATACTCGGCACCGCGCTGGCGCTTAAAGACATGGCGCCAAATCGCGAGGTAATCCTGGTTTCCAAGGATATCAACCTGCGCATCAAGGCCGCCGTGGTCGGCATAACCGCCGAGGATTACCACAACGACCAGGCGTTGGACGATATGGAGCTGCTTTACAGCGGCCAGTCCGAAATTGGCGAAGACTTCTGGGAGACTCACAGCAAGGACATGGAATCCTGGCAGGAGGAAGGGCGCACGTTCTACCGCGTGGCAGGCCCGGACACCCAGGATTGGCACATCAACCAGTTGCTTTACCAGGAAGGCAATCAACCCTTCGAAGCCATCGTACGCGAGAAGGATGGCAACGATGCGATCATCGAGTGGATCCGCGATTACCGCGCCAGCAAGCATTCGGTTTGGGGCATCAATGCGCTGAACCGTGAGCAGAACTTCGCCCTCAACCTCCTGATGGATCCGGATGTCGATTTTGTATCCCTGCTCGGTACGGCCGGCACCGGCAAGACTTTATTGACGCTGGCCGCCGGCCTGTCCCAGGTGATGGATACGAACCGTTACCGGGAAATCGTGATGACCCGGGTAACGGTACCCGTTGGCGAGGACATTGGTTTTTTGCCGGGAACCGAGGAAGAGAAGATGGCGCCTTGGATGGGGGCCCTGACGGACAACCTTGAGGTTCTCACCCAGACCAGCGGTGGTGGTGACTGGGGGCGTGCTGCAACAGATGAATTGCTGCGCTCCAAGATCCGCATCCACTCGCTCAACTTCATGCGCGGTCGTACCTTCCTGAACAAGTACATCATTCTCGACGAGGCGCAGAACCTCACGCCCAAGCAGATGAAGACCCTGATCACGCGTGCCGGCCCTGGCACCAAGATCGTATGCCTTGGCAACGTGGCACAGATCGACACCCCTTACCTGACCGAGACCACTTCGGGCCTCACCTATGTGGTCGACCGCTTCAAACACTGGCCACATAGCGGGCACATAACGCTTACCCGCGGAGAGAGATCCCGCCTGGCCGATTACGCTTCAGAAGTTCTCTAGGCGGACGACTGATTTTCCTGCAGGTACGGCTGCAAGGCATCGCGCGTCTCCTCGAATAACGGCGCCAGCCGAGGCTGTCCCTGCTCTATCGCCTGCAAGTCTTCGCCGCGTCCGGCCATCTCCAGTTTGCGTGCCAGCTCGGACATCTGCATGGCGCCGATGTTCGCGCTACTGGACTTTAACGAGTGTGCTGGCAGGATCAGCGATTCGATGTCTCCCGCATCCATGGCCTCGCGGATTTGGAATATCAGCGCTGGGGTGTTGTCCAGATAGGTTGCGATGAGTCCCTGAAACTCTTCGCCCATCACCTCACGCAGCTCGCTGATTACCTGTTCGTCAACGACTGTTTCGGCGGACCCCAGCTCCGGCGCGAAACTGGCCTTGCCTTGTTCCTCAGCAACATCCACCCGCCGGGGCATCCATTTGTCGAGCATCTGCTGCAGATCCGCAATGCTGACCGGTTTCGGCAGGTAATCGTCCATACCCGCGTCCAGGCATTTTTCCCGGTCGCCCTGCATGGCATTGGCGGTCATGGCAACCACAGGCAGGCGCTTGCGGGCATCGCGATCCTCGATCAGACGCCACTCACGCGTTGCCTGATAACCATCCATCAGGGGCATCTGGCAATCCATGAGCACCAGGTCGATCGCTTGTTGAGCGCCCAACTGCTCAAGCGCCTCCCGACCATTTTGCGCAACGATGGTGCTCACCCCCAATCGGTCGAGCACACGTCGAACCACCCCAAGATTGACCGGATTGTCTTCCACCAGCAACACGCATCCGTGGGTGTCAGCTTTCGTGGAAGACACCAGGATGTCCGGATCAAACTCCTGCAAGGACAACTCCTGCTCCAGGTTCAGGTCACGGAATGCAGCCCGACGATCCTGCTCGGCAGCACCGCCACTCTCAGCTCCCACATCGAAAAGCCGATACAGGCTGCGCCGCAGGGTCTCGGGACGCATTCCTCCCGAGAGCGCGTAGACACCGAAATCACGGTGCAGCCGGTCCGCAATCTCTTCGGACCGGCTGGACGCGACCACGGGCAGGTCCCGCAGCAGGGGATCTGATCTTAGCTCGCCGAGCACTCTGGCCAGCTCGAGTTCAACACCCCATGAGTCGACCAGCAGGAGTTCATAAGCCCAGGTTCGTCCCAACATCGCCGAGTTATGCAGCCGCACGATCACTTCACCCAATTTCGCCCGTTCAGCCTTTACCCCCCAATCCTTCAGGTGTCCCCTGATCTGGACGGCCGTCTGTTCATCATCGATCACCCAAAGCACTCTGACGCCTTCAAGGTTCCGGCGCTCCGAGGGTACCTCCGACGTAGAGCGGCGCATGGGCAATACGAACCAAAACTCGGAACCCTTACCCAGGCGAGAGCGCACCCCAATACGGCCGCCCATCAACTCGACCAGGCGCTTGCAGATCACCAGTCCCAGTCCCGTGCCACCGTGTTTACGCGTAGTGGATGCATCCCCCTGTGTGAACGAATCAAACACCTTGCGAGCGGTGTCCCGGGACATGCCCGGCCCTGTGTCGCTGACAACGACCATCAATTCCACTTCCTTGCGACTGAAACGATGCAGACTCACCATTATTTTGATATGACCAGCATCGGTGAACTTGACAGCATTGCTCAGCAGGTTCGTCAGGATCTGACGCACGCGCACAGGATCGCCGCGCAAAACCCTGGGCACATCCTTGGCAACATGCGCCATCACTTTCAGGCCCTTGTTGCTGGCACTGCTGCGCATTAGTTCGACAACACCCTCGACCATTTCCGGCAGATCAAACTCGATGCTCTCAAAGGCCAATTTGCCTGACTCCGCACGCGCGAAATCTAGTATGTCGTTGATGATACGAAGGAGATGACGGGACGAGCTGAATGCCGTGCTAACGTAGCGTTGTTGCTCCTCGTTAAGTTCCGACTGCTGTAGTATCTCCAGGATCGGCAGGATGCCGTTTAGCGGAGTTCGGATTTCATGACTGATGGTTGCCAGAAATTCGGTCTTCGCACGCCCCGCACCATTCGCAACCTCTCGCAGGGCCAAAAAATCACGCTCAAGACGCTTGCGTTGTTCCTGTTCGTATTGAATCCGCTCTTCCTGATCCGCAGTCTCTGCCCTGATTAGCGCAAGCTCCCGAAGCGTCCTCTCCCTGCCCCGCTCGGCAGCAGCTTTCTTCGCCAGAACGAGTCTGACGAACACTCCAAAAACCAGTACCGGCATCAACATCAGCATCAACAGCCAGATTCTCTCGCTTGCTGCGACGGGCAACAGAACTGTCAAACCAACGGACACAATGCCCAAGGCCAGCCAGATAAGCGAATGAGTCAGCGGTAGTAACAAAAGAACAATTGCCAGGCCGCTCCCGGAAACGGCTATCCATTGATTTTGTCCATTTGCCAGGAGCAGGTGTTCAGCCCACAAAACGGCCTGGCCTCCGCATATGATCATCAGCACGGCCACCCAGAGTGCAAGACGGCTGCGTGGTATCAGGAGCCGGTGGGTCAGCAAGGTTACCAGTGCGACAATCAGGGCTGAGAACAAGGCTGGCAACAGGAAGCCATGTGGAAACCAACCCTGAAGAGATCCAATACCGGCAAGCAGCAGCTGCAACAAGGTCACAGTCAGACACAAATTGCGCACATTCGCATATTCTTGGAGGGTCAGTCTATGCAGGCGGGGAGACTGCGCCAATTTGGCCTGGCCAAGCAAGTGTCGAACATCCAGCGGCACACGATATGAGCCAGAACCTTTGGTCTCGGTTTTCCCCTGCAACGGCTGGTTATTCTGCATGTTCACCGTCTATGGTTTGTGGTGCTAATGTGTCAGTATGCAAAAAAAAATTGACTGTTACACGGCTGTGCTTTGCAAGCACCGCCAGACAATGAATGACCGCAGGCTCTGCAAAACCCAGGTCCCAAAGACACCTAAGCATAGGATTGAGTGAGTCGAACCATGTCCACAGTATCGCCTGAATCGACCTTGGAACTGCCTAACGACAAGGACACTTTCCTGTTGCAGCTCCCGCAACGTATGGCTGCGATCGAGGAAAACTGGGAAATCCTGCGCAAAGGCGAATGGGATACAGAAGAACTTGAAAAACTGTACAAGCGACTGCGGGAAGTATCTGAAGCATCTTCCCGTTTTGGGCTTTACCAGCTCAACGAGAACGTTTTTTCTGTGGAGGTCTACCTCAGTTCATTTGTTGGCTCTGGTGACGAACCTGTCAAGGAGCAAATTGAGGCCATCGACGGTTTGCTGCGTAACCTGAAATCGGTTACCGAAGGGTTTGAGAAAACCCTGGCGAGCGGATCCCATGAAGTTGGCCAGACAATCTTCCTGCTACTCGAGGAGGAGGAAACGGGAGTCACGTTAGAAAAAGCGCTCGACGCAATTGGCACCCGCAGTCGTGAATTCGATGACTTCGATACCCTGATAAACGCGATGGCTGAAGAACTACCTGCCGCCGTCGTTGTGGATACGGTGTCACTCCCAAACATCAAACCCCTTACCAGTGAGCTTCAGCGCCTAAAAGCTCAACTTTCCGTCGAGATACCACTGATTTTCGTCAGTTCCTCTAGCACCCTGCAGCTGCGAGTGGATGCCATTCGAGCCGGAGGGGATGCCTATTTCGTCAGGCCTTTCGACAGCCATGAGGTAGCTCAGCAAATCGTTCGACTGAGTCGTCCGGAAACCGAGGAGGCGTTCCGTATCTTGGTAGTGGAAGACGACCCCACGCAAGCAGACTTCGCCGCTTCCATCCTGCGCAAGGCGGACATGGAGGTCGTTACGGTAACGGACCCACTCCGGGCAATCGAGACGCTTCAGGAATTTACCCCTGACCTGATCCTGATGGACATCTACATGCCTGAAATCAACGGCATCGAGTTGACCACGGTAATCCGTGAGTACGATGAGTACCTGTCCATCCCGATCGTGTTCCTGTCCGGGGAGCAAAATGCCGACAAGCAAATCGATGCCTTGAGCGTTGGCGGCGACGATTTTATCGCCAAGCCCATCCGGCCCAAGCACCTGCTGGCCGTGGTTGAGAACAGGGTCAAACGGGCGCGCTCCCTGGTGCATGCAACCGGCAGCATGCAAACCCATGATCGGGTAACCGGATTGCTCACCCGCGCACGCTTCAACGACCAAATCTCCTTGGCCCTTGAATCCGATGCGCTACACGCGCAACCCACATGCGTGCTTGCCATCGCACCCGACAATCTCGAGGAACTGCGCAAACGCCTCGGTATCGGCGGCCTTGATCAGCTGATGTCTGAACTCGGAAGAGTGGTGCGCGAGGCGCTGCAAGATAACGACTCTGCGGCCAAACTTGATGACAACACCATTGGTGTGTTGATCAAACGCAGCAGCAATAACGAGCTGAATGACATCGCCATTCAACTGCACGAACATATTGCCGCGCATACTTTCTCCAACAAGGCAGAAACGGAAAATATCACCGCCGGAATAGGCATGTGCCTGTTCGGTGAAGCCACCGACAATGTAGCCGGCCTGATTGCCAGGGCCCAGGCCGCCCTGCTTAACGCGCATCACGAGGGAACGGGCAAAACGCATGTGCATTCCGAGGAGGACGAGGCAAGCAACAGCCAACTCAACAGCGAGGATGAAATAACCGCCAACCTCAGAAAATGCCTGGCCGAAGACAAATTCGTCGTTCGCTATCAACCAATGCTCGACCTGCAAACACGCGGCAGCGAAAACTACGAAATTATCCTGCTCATGCCCACGCCCTCTGGAGACCTACTGCAGGAGCGCGATTTCCGCGAAGCGGCGGAGAAGGCCAAGCTCGCCGGAGAAGTGGACCGATGGTTGCTGGAGCGCGCCATGGGTATCCTAAAAAAGCGTCGCGAATCCGGGCGTCATACCCACATATTCGTGCATCAGTCAGGCAGCTCGCTGGTCGACCCGAACCACCCTGCCTGGCTGCTCGGACGACTGCGGGCGCGGCATATGGTGGGAACCGGCCTGGTGCTGGACTTCCGCCTGTCCGATCTCTCAAGTGACATCAAGGCAGCGCAGAAGACGATCGCGGCATTACGGGAATTCGATGTCGAGGTCTCCCTGTCGCGGTTCCCGGAAAAGACAGCTGCCTTTAAGGTCCTGCGTTTTGTCGGTGCGAACTACATCAGTGTAGCGCCGCGCCTGCTCAAGGCGGATCGTGATGTCATATCGGACGTCATCCACCAGTCGCACAGTGCGAATGCCAAGGTCATCGTCGGGCAGATCGATGATCCGCGCGCAATCGACCTGCATTGGTCTTCCGGCGCAGACTTCCTGCAAGGCAATTTTATCCAGCGCCCCCTGGACAACATGGACTACGACTTCTCGCAAGTGGTGATCTGACCGAATACCGATGGGGTTGGATAGCGAACGGCTGGCAAAGATTTTCCCGGACCTCTGTGCAAGGCCGCTGCTGAATGAAATTGAGAAGGTTGCACTCCATGCCAAACTTCCTGAGGGCGCTACCATCTGCCATCAGGGACAGGAATGCACACATCTTGCCCTCGTTCTGAAAGGCAGCGCACGTGTCTACCAGCTTGCCGAATCGGGGCGAGAAATCACCTTGTACCGCGTAGGCCCGGGTGAGGCCTGCATTCTCACCGCCTCCTGCATCATGAGTCAGCGAAGCTTCCCCGCTGTCGCCGTGTGCGGGGCGGAAACCGAAGCAGCGCTCATCCCGGCTGCGCGCGTCGATGAATGGATGGGATTCTTTCCACGTTGGCGGCAATTCATATGGCAACTCATGGCAGACCGTCTGTCCCACGTACTCTGCCTGCTGGAAGAGGTAACCTTTCGACGGATGGATCAACGTATCGGCGCCTATCTGCTGGAGAAAACCGGCATGCAAACCACTTCCCATCTAAGTCTTACTCATCAGGTAATCGCCGATGACCTTGGAACCTCTCGCGAGGTGGTCAGCCGCATCCTCAAGGATCTGCAAGAGCGGGGAGCTGTCAGGCTCTCGCGGGGACAAATCACCGTTCAGCGGGAAACGTTGCAGAAGGCTATGAACCAATGTGACTAAGTCACCGACGCCGCAAGCCTGCTTGGCTAAGATCCACCCACCGAAACAAGCGAGGAAATGTTCATGAAAAAGAATGTTGGTGGAATCGACCGTATCATCCGCGGCGTTGCCGGTGCCGGACTGCTGGCCTGGGGGCTGGCCACAGGCCAGGCATGGTGGGTATCTGTGATTGGCGCTGTGCTGCTTTTCACTGCCGCCATCGCCTGGTGTCCGCCTTACACTTTGCTCGGCCTGAGCACCGCCAAGAAAGACTGAGTCATCGACAAGGCGCATCGGGGCCTTCCTGGTCCCGGTTTGCCGCCGTTTAGCGCGCGTACTGTGCGCCTTGCTGCTTTTTTGGCCACGCGCGCAAAATCGCATTCACCAGGGTGGCCAATGGGATCGCGAAGAACACGCCCCAGAACCCCCAAAACCCACCGAACACCAGGATAGCCACAATGATGGCAACTGGATGCAGACTGACCACCTCACCAAACAACAAGGGCACCAGCAGGTTGCCATCAAGAGCCTGGATCACCAGATAAGCGATCGTCACCCAGATAAAGTCTGGGCCCCATCCCCACTGGAACCAGGCGACCATCAAAACCGGAATGGTGACCACCGTCGCCCCCACATAGGGGATCACGACGGATAAACCCACGAGAACGGCCAAAAGCATCGCATACTGCAGCCCAAAGAAAGTGAACGTAAGCAGGCTTGCCGCCCAGATGATCACGATCTCCCAGAACTTTCCCCGCACATAATTGGCAATCTGCTTGTCCACCTCGAACCATACCCGGTTGGCAAGACCGCGCTCACCCGGCATTAAGCGGCCAAACCACCTCAGGATCATCTCCTTGTCTTTCAGGAAGAAGAATACCAGCATCGGCATCAACACCAGGTACACGAGGATAGTCAAAACACCGACTACGGAGGACACGGAAACAGAAACCACGTCCTGACCAAACCCGGCAATCTCACGGTGAATGCTGTCGAGGATCTCCTGTGCCTGTTGCGGCGACAACACCTCCGGGTAGCGTTCGGGCAATGTCATCAATGCTCGCTGCCCTTCGCCAATCATGCTTGGGAGGTTCTGCACGAACTGGTAGACCTGCCGTGACAACATCGGCAACAAACCAAACAACACTGCCGACAAAAACAGCAGAAACACGATAAATACCAGTGTCGCCGCCAACAGCCTGGGCACGCCCCGATCTTCCAGAATCACCACCAGGCCTTCCAGAAGATAAGCGATGACTGCACTTGCCAGCACCGGCGCCAGCATGTCTCCCATGAACAGTACGATCGCGAAGCCGAGCAACAGCAACAGCGTAAGGAAGACAATCTGCGGGTCGGAGAAGTTGCGCTTGAACCAATCGGTAATCAGTCGCATGAAGTGTGTCCTGGCGGGTTAGCCGGCCTGTCCAGTGGAATTGCCGGCAGCATAACGTTCATAGGCGTCTGCGAACAATGCTTCGAGTTTGTCGACCACAGCTGAAGCCGGGTTGCCGTGCAGCACGTGACTACTCATCAGGCTGGATGCCTCATGCAGCAGTTCATCTTTGTTCAACATCGGGTACGTTTCTGACAGGCGCCGGATCGCATGCACGACTGATTCGTCTCGTGGGCGGGGAATATCCAGTGGATGTTGGGCGGCCTGTTGTTCAGGCTCCCTGGATGAACGCCCATTACGTTCAGCCAGAAACTGGGCGAAAGCCAACAACGATTGCCTGTCCGTGTCATTCAGACTGGCAAACAGCCGTTGCAGTTCTCGTTGCGACGCCTGCTGCTTGGGAGAGGTGTTCTTGGGTGGCAACATGCCGCTACCAACTGCCGATCAATCGGCTCTGTGCTCCTGACAGTATCCCCGGGCAAACTCAAGCAACTCCTCCATTACCCGAACACGGAATTTCTGCTTTTGATGCACAAAGGAAAAAGGGCGCTCCAGCGGCGGCTCGATCTGCAAGGCAATCAAGGTACCCAGGCGCAATTCCTTCTGAATCGTGGCATTCGAAACCACAGAGATACCCATGCCCGCCTCGACTGCACCTTTCACCGCTTCAGGGCTACCCAGCTCCATCGCGACCTGCATAGCCTGACGGCACTCGTCCGTTTTGCAGATGTATTCGGTGATCACCTCGCGGGTACCTGAACCTTCTTCACGGCAGATGAAGGGGTAATCCAGCAATTCCTCCATTGAAACCTTGGGCTTGGACGCCAATTCATGGCCGGGCGGCACAATGGCCACCAACCTGTCATCGCGACATTTGTCGACCACCAGGTTTTTGTTGCTGACCGGTGCCTCCACCACACCGAGGTCAATGGTGTTGTTTTCCACCATCGAAACGATGCCGTCGGTATTGGACACCTTCAGATGTATGCTCACGTCCGGATACTGGTTACGGAAATCGCCCAACAACGCCGGAAGCATGTATTCAGCAATGGTCGTACTTGCACCAATAGTCAGTGACCCACTGATCTCACCGGTCATCTCACGCACTGCATTTTCCATCTCCGAATACAGTTCAAAGATGCGGTCAGCGTATTGATAAACGCGCTCGCCCGCCTCGGTCAGACTGATCCGATTATGTGTACGGTCGAACAAGCGGGTATTGAAATACTCTTCCAGCTGGCGAACCTGAAAGGTCACCGCAGGCTGGGTCATGTGCAGAGTTTCTGCCGCCTTGGTAAAGCTCAGCAGGCGCGCAACGGTATGGAATACCTGTAGTCGGCGGTCAGCCATGTCGCCTGGCCCTCTCGAATTTTATAATTGCTGCGATAAAACAGCTTTATATTATAGCGACATAATAAACCAAATGGGAGCTATATTATCGAGCCGCGCCTGTCTCCCGGAATCAATGCCCATTGGCAAGCGCCCTCAGAACTGCTGCAATCCCGTCTGGAGCCTCCAGCAAAAGCTTCCCTTTACGGCCCAGCGTCTTCAGATCGGGGAAATTCAGAGCCATGCGAAACCGGGGATGCAGTGCCCGGACTTTCCCATTCCGCACCACCACCTCATAGGGCAGTTGTGCCGCATGGCTCAGGTCAGGCGGATCCAACAGGTCATGTACATGGCTGTCACGCCCTTTCCCGGCAAGCACCGCCACACCAAAGATGCTCACACTGACCTCGGGAATATCCAGGCGATACACACGATCAATGAGGCTATTGTGTCGAACGAAACCTTTCTCGATGGCCTGCAAAGCCGTTCGATGATCCTCGAATTCGCCCAGCGTCATCTGGTCATCAAAGTGCTCCAGCCCATAACCATACTGAAACCGTGCGAGACGACTTTCTGTCAGACCCTCATCTGAGCCAAACAACCGGGTTCGACCAAGACTTGCCAGGAATGCCTGACGCAAAGGCCCCACGTCACCTTTCATCCGATAGGCGACTCGATAAAAGTCCGGATTCCGGTAACTCACGCTGACCTTGTCACCGACACGCTGGATGGCAACGCTCTGAGCCGCCAGGTAAGCGGCATTCCTCTCTGTCACCACCATTTGGCGCAACAACGGCGCAGTGACAACGAGGACATGCGTGTCGGGCTTCGGCTGATAATGCCCAATCAACTCGAAGCCAACCCCCTGCAGCGAGCTTTTCGAGTTATCCACCACGGTTTGCAAAGGCGCAACGCCCTGCCACGCCAGTACGTATGGCTGTAGGACGTCCGCCCGAACGATACCGTGCAGAAGTACAAGGCCGGTCAGCAGTGTTGTGAACAACAACTTTTGCATCAAAGAGATTATGTGCTAATCAACTGTAATTTCTGGCATTTTAGTGGAATCTGACATAGCCTTGCCGACGACTAACACGCATAACAAAACCCAAGAGGAGGCAAACTGTGAGTCGAATCGCATCCAAAGTCAGGCCATTGGCGGCATCTATCGCATTAGTCTCGGCCGCCAACCCGGTGCATGCTGCCGGGTTTAACGTGCCTGAAATCTCCATCGCCGGTCTGGCCACCTCCAATGCCTTGGTGGCAAACCCCGACCTTTTAGGCGCGATTCCCTACAACCCTTCTCTGGCTGCCTTTCACCCTGGCACCCAGGTCAGTGGCGGCGTGACGGTGGTACACGCTGAATCGCAGGTTACCACCGGCACCGGTACTTTCGAGTTCCAGGGAAAAGACAATGTCCCAATCCCGATGCTACAGGTCACGCACCAACTGAACGAGCAATGGACACTCGGACTGGGCACCACCGCTCCCTTCGGGTTGAGCACCAAGCATGACCCGGCAGCCTACCCAGCCCTTGGTTCGAGCGCTCCGACAAAAAGTGCTGTTGAGGTGGTGGATATCGCACCGACTGCCACTTACAAAATCAACGAAAACACGGCCATTGCGTTTGGTGCCGACATCTACTGGGCAAAGACAGTCAACTTCGACACCGCTAGCCTCCAGAATGAAGGCGATGGCATTGATTGGGGCTGGAACATCAGTGCGTCGCACAGGAATGGTCCCTTGAGCTTTGGCGCCAGTTTCCGTTCCGAATCCGAGATTGATATCGAAGGTAGAACGACGGTTGTCGGGCTGGGAAGTTTCAACGGGACCGAGGCCAAGCTGACGGTGCCATGGCGCGCACAGATCGGCGCAAGGTATGAGTTTACCGATAGATTTGCCTTTGAGGCCGATATCAGCCGGACCGGCTGGAGCAGTTTCGACACTCTGACGATCAACACAACCTCTCCCGCAGGCACTATCACCAGTGAAAACAACTGGAAAGACCAGAACTCTTATCGACTGAGCGCAACCTACCAAATCGACCCAAGTCTGCAACTCAGGTTCGGTTACACCTACGACGAAACCGGCCAACCCATTGAGCTGTTCAGCGCACGTACCGCAGATGCGGATCGCCAACTGTTCAGCGTGGGATTGGAAAAGAAACTGGATAACGGTCTTGCGATAGAGGCCGGTTACATGCTCGTCAAATTTGACGATACGACGCTTAACGCAACCGGTTTCACCATCCCTGGCGAACCCAACGGGTCTCTCCTTTACAACGGCAAATACGAAACCACAGTGCACCTTTTTGGCATCGGCGTGAGCAAGTCTTTCGACCTCTGAACCAATAGTATCCGCACATAAAAAAACACCGCCTTTTGGGCGGTGTTTCTTTTCACGTGTACGTCTGGGATGTTAGATGTACATGCAGATATCAGCTTCACCAGCGAATTCGAAGAAGCGTGCTGCACCGGCGAATTCCACTCCGTCGACAAACTGGGTGGCATCCATGTCAAACAGATCCACGGTCATCTGGCAGGCAATCAGTCGAACTTCCGCCTCCTGACACAATTCACGCAGTTCTTCCAGGCTGGCAACACCCTTGCTGGCCATCTTCTTTTTCATCATGGAAGTCATCATGGCTTCCATACCCGGTAATGCCGTAAAAAGGGTCGGAAACCACTTATCCATGCCCATCGGCATCGGCATGCCCGGATTGCCCAGCGGGGAGACCTTCAGGTCGAGGTCTTTCTTCAACAGCTGTAGGCCATAGAAAGTGAAAAAGATTTCTGTCTCGTAGCCCAGCGCCGAAGCGGTGGAAGCCAGGATGAATGGCGGGTAAGCCCAGTCGAGCGTGCCCTTGGTAGCAACAATGGCAAGTTTCTTTTCTTCCATCTTTGCGCCCTCTTTGTCAGGAGGTGAAATTCTAGGATCCGATCAGCAGAACTGATCAGGCCTTTTTGATCAGGAAGGTGAACTTGCCGCCTTCTTCGCCAGACTCCATCAGCTCATTGCCAGTCTGCTTGGAAAACGCTTCGAAGTCCTTCACGGAACCCGGATCGGTTGCAATGATGCGCAGCACTTTGCCGGTATCCATGCCAGCGAGGGTTTTCTTAGCGCGCAGGATGGGCAGCGGACAGTTCAGGCCAGATGCGTCCAGTTCTTCGTCAAAATCAGCCATTTGCAACCTCCAGGAAGCTCAATGATTGTAGGGATGGATAAAATCGGTGAATTCTTATATTCCAAGCGTCTTAAAAATGCAAGAAAACGCCTTAAAACGAAACCATCACAAGGCGTTGGCGCGCGCCTGCTGCGGCGCGGCAATCTCGTAGCCCTGACGCGCCCAGGAAATGATCCCGCCACGTAGGTTCAGGACATTGGTAACACCCTGCTGGTTGAGAAAATTACAGGCGTGATAAGAACGCGCCCCACTGCGGCAGTAGAGGACGATATCCTTATCCTTCGGCAGGTCCTGCAGACGCAGGGGAATCATGTGCATGGCCATGTGCTCGGCTCCAGGCAAAATACCCTGGGCCACTTCCGCATCGCTGCGGATATCCAGCAGGACAACATCTTCGCCGGCAGTCAATCGGGACTGCAGTTCCGTCGCTTCGATTTCTTTTACGAACATTCGTTACCCTCTCAGAATAAATATCTGGCGGAAAAACCAATCGGAATAGTATATTATTATCTCCTCATATAAGCAAATGATCCCGCCAAACGATCGACTCCCGCGCGTTGCGTGTTCGGCCAGGATGCGGGGTTTACCGATCTGCATACAAACCACACAGCCATGCAACATCTGCCAATTTTTTTCGATATAAAACAACAACTTTGCATCGTCATCGGTGGCGGTGAGATTGCCACCCGCAAAGTCGCCCTGCTCTTACGCGCAAAGGCCCGCGTGCGCGTGATCGCGCCGGAACTGTGCCCAAGCCTCGCAACCTTGCTGAGCAACGGAAAAATCGAGCACGCAGCCAAAAAATACGAGGATAGCGATCTGGATGACGCAGTGCTGGTCATCGGGGCCACTGACGACCTGCAGATCAACCGGCAGATTGCCAGCGCCGCACGTGCGCGCAAGATTCCTGTCAACGTTGTCGACAACCCGACCGACGGCAATTTCATCATGCCCTCGGTCATAGACCGCTCGCCGGTGGTCGCGGCGGTATCCACCGGTGGGGCCTCACCGGTACTGGCCCGCCTGATCCGTACCCGGCTCGAATCGCTGATTCCGGCCGGCTATGGCCGCCTGGCCGAACTGGCGGACACCTTTCGTGAGAAGGTGAAAACCACCTTCAGCAATCCGGCTGATCGACGTCGCTTTTGGGACTGCGTCCTGCAAGGTGGTGTGGCGGAACGCGTTTTCTCCGGTCATATGAAAGAAGCCGAGCTGATGATGGAAAAAGAGCTGCAGAAAACAAGCTCTCTGTCCGGCATGGGCGAGGTCTACCTGGTTGGGGCGGGCCCGGGTGATCCTGACCTTTTGACCTTTCGCGCCCTGCGCCTGATGCAACAGGCCGACGTGGTGGTCTATGACCGTCTGGTTGCCAAGCCCATTCTCGACATGACCCGCCGGGATGCTCGCCGCATCTACGTGGGCAAGGAACGCGACAACCACGCCATGCGCCAGGAGGAAATCAACCAGACCCTGGCTGACCTGGCGAAAGAAGGCCACCGCGTGTTGCGCCTGAAGGGCGGCGACCCGTTCATCTTCGGGCGTGGCGGTGAAGAGATCGACACCCTGGCGGCCCAAGGTGTGCCCTTCCAGGTGGTGCCGGGCGTGACTGCCGCAGCCGGCTGTGCGAGTTATGCCGGTATCCCCCTGACCCACCGTGACTACGCACAATCGGTCACGTTCGTTACCGGGCACCTCAAAGACAACACCATGAACCTGAACTGGCAGCAGCTTGCGCAGCCGTCACAGACCGTGGTCTTCTACATGGGCCTGAAAGGCCTGCCGGTGATCAGCCGCGAATTGCAGGCGCATGGTATGCCGGCGGATACACCCGCGGCACTGGTTCAACAGGGCACAACGCATAAGCAACGCGTTTTCACCGGCACCATCGCCACCCTGCCGGACATTGCCGAGCGGGAACAGCCGAAACCGCCGACCCTCATCATCGTCGGCGACGTTGTGCAATTGCAGGAGAAGCTGTCCTGGTTCAATGCGCCAGACCACTCCGAACAGGGGGCCACATCGCCGGTCACCGCCGGAACCGAGCTGTAAATATCTTGGTTTGAGTACCCGAACACTGCCGTCCAACAGCGCCCCCTGGAAAAAACTGGCGCGTTCGAAATGTTAAAAAATCCTGCCCATTGATCATTTTCAATGAGGGGACCGCCAGTTTTCCCTAGAGTTTTGCTCAGGTATTTTTATCAAGAGCAAGAAATGGAAACCGGCAACAAGCAAACACCCCGCCTCAACAACTTTCCTATCTCCTTCTTTGCGATGGTGATGGGACTTTGCGGCCTGACGATCGCCTTGGAAAAAGCGTTGTCACTAAGCGCAGTGGAAATACCCTATTTGATCGACGGGCTGCTGATGATGACTGCCGGGGTCTTTACGGCGTTACTCGCCACCTACTTGGCCAAGTTTGTCAGGCATACCGACGTGGTGATCGGTGAATTCCGGCACCCGGTCAAACTAAACTTTTTTCCGGCCATATCAATCAGCCTGTTGCTTATGGCCGTCGCCTTTCTGGGCGTCGATGAAAGCATCAGCGAATCACTCTGGCTGATGGGCGTAGGCTGGCACATGGCGCTGACGTTGTACGTGGTCAACGCCTGGATGCATCATCAGCATTTCCAGGTCCAACACATGAACCCGGCTTGGTTCATCCCTGCTGTTGGCAACGTCATCGTACCGGTCGCCGGTATGCCACTCGGTTACGTCGAACTTTCCTGGTTCTTTTTCAGCGTCGGTATGCTCTTCTGGGCCATCCTGATGGCTATCGTTTTTTATCGCCTGATGTTTCACTCGCCAATGGACGAAAAATTGCTGCCGACGCTGTTCATCCTGATTGCGCCACCGGCAGTCGGCTTTATCGCCTATACGCGACTGGTCGGTGAAATCGACACCTTTGGACATGTTCTGTACGACGCCGGCCTGTTCCTGACGTTAGTACTGTTCACCCAGTTGCCACGCTTTTTGAAACTGCGTTTCTTTCTTTCCTGGTGGGCCTATTCGTTCCCGCTGGCAGCCATCAGCATTGCCAGTATGGTGATGTTCGAACATACCGGCGGCGTATTTTACGGTTGGCTTTCGGCAACCCTGGTCGTAAGCCTGATCCTGGTGGTCGCGTTGCTCCTCGTAAGGACCATCGAAGCGGTGATCGGCCAACGTATCTGCATTCCGGAACACTGAAAAAATCTGCCGACCATGCGCAGCTTTTGGTCGGCATGATGCTCAAACAACAGCGCTCAGATCCACACTGCACTCAAAGCACGTGGACGGACCCAAGGAGAGAGAATCAATGAAAGTGGGCATTACCAGTCAAAACTTCCGCACCATTACCGGCCACGCGGGGAAAACCCGCCGCTTCCTGGTCTACTCAGTCGACGACGAAGGCCAGTGGCAGGAACAGGATCGCCTCGATTTGCCGAAAGAAATGGCACTGCATTCGTACCATGGCGAAGACCACCCGGCCTATGCGTTGGACCTGATCATCACTGCAGGCTGTGGCGAGAATTTCATCCAGCGCATGCAGGCACACGGCGTTGAGGTCGTGGCAACGGCTGAGTCTGACCCGCTTGTCGCCTTGAAGAAGGTCATGGACAAACAGCCTCTGCCGCCCCCGCTCCCGCACGATCACAAGCATTCCTGATACCCATCTCCCCGCCGGGCGTTTCAGTGCCGCTCGGCAGCTTCGCCCAAGACCAAGTCCCTACAAGTCGCAAGGGGATTGAGAATTATCAATTTCCCTTATTTTTCAAACACATTGCGTATTGTCATTCATTCTGTCGCTTTCTCCCTGTTAGGTTGAGGCCCGTGTTCCAAGGGCATCTATTGCCAATCGAAATAGAACCCGGCTCGTTGCTTGCAACGCCTTGAAAAACCCTAGCGGGAGTTACTGATGTTAGACCCGGAAATGATTGAATTATCGCGCTGGCAGTTTGCCAGCACTGCGATGTATCACTTTATTTTTGTGCCGCTGACCCTGGGCCTGTCCTGGATTCTGGTGATTATGGAATCCGTGTATGTCATGACCGGCCTGCAGATCTACAAGGACATGGTCAAGTTCTGGGGCAAGCTATTCGGCATCAACTTTGCCTTGGGTGTTACCACCGGCCTGACGATGGAATTCCAGTTCGGGACCAACTGGGCGTACTACTCGCATTATGTGGGTGATGTGTTCGGCGCACCGCTGGCGATCGAAGGCCTTATGGCCTTCTTCCTGGAGTCCACCTTCATTGGCCTGTTTTTCCTCGGCTGGGAACGACTCAGCAAGCGCCAGCACCTGGCCGTCACCTTCCTGACCGCGCTCGGCTCCAACCTCTCGGCACTGTGGATCCTGGTGGCCAATGGCTGGATGCAGAACCCGGTCGGTTCCGAGTTCAGCTATGAAACCATGCGCATGGAGATGACCAGTTTTGCCGAAGTGCTGCTAAACCCGGTGGCACAGGTCAAGTTCGTACATACGGTGTCGGCCGGCTACGTCACCGCCGCCATGTTTGTGCTTGGCATCAGTTCCTGGTACCTGCTTAAGGGCCGAGATATCGCCTTTGCCCGCCGCTCCTTTGCCGTAGCTGCCGGCTTCGGTCTGGCCTCCATATTGTCCGTCATCGTGCTGGGTGATGAATCCGGTTACGAGGCAGGTGATGTGCAACAGGTAAAACTCGCCGCGATCGAGGCCGAGTGGGAAACGCATGAACCGCCGACCGCTTTCACCCTGTTCGGCATGCCCAATCAGGAAACCATGGAAACCGAGGCCGCGGTGAAGATCCCCTGGGTGATGGGCCTGATCGCCACCCGCTCCACGGACGAGGAAGTCATCGGTATCAAGGATATCCTCAAGCAGAACGAGCAGCGGGTGTACTCGGGGATAGAGGCCTACAAGTATCTGACCGAGTTGCGTAGCGGCAACACTTCGCCTGAAGTTGTTGCAGCATTTGAGCAACACAAGGACGACCTGGGTTACGGACTGCTGCTTAAGGCGTATGTTGAAAACCCGGCCGATGCCACTCCGGAACAGATCCAAATGGCGGTCAAAGACACCATTCCTGCGGTCGCCCCCCTCTTCTGGAGTTTCCGCATCATGGTTGCAGCCGGTTTCTGGATGTTGCTGTTGATCGGCTTGGCCTTCTACTACACGGCACGCCGCAAGTGTGGTCAAAAACGTTGGCTGCTGCGCGCCCTCCTGTGGAGTATCCCGGTCCCCTGGATCGCCTCCGAGATGGGTTGGTTCGTAGCCGAGTTCGGACGCCAGCCCTGGGCTATCGGTGAGGTGCTGCCGACGGTAATCGCCACCTCCTCGCTGGAAGCCAGTGATGTGTTGACCAGTTTGATCGGCTTCATCAGCTTCTACAGCTTTCTGCTGGTGATCGAGATGTACCTGATGTTCAAGTTTGCACGTCTTGGACCAAGCTCACTGCACACCGGACGCTACCACCACGAGCAGCAAGGTGGCGGTGACCCGGCCCTGGCAGCACAACCGGCTGCCCCGTTGAAAGACTGATGCCCAGGCATCTTGGTAAAAATTACGGAGATCCTGAAAATGATCATCGATTACGAAGTACTGAAGTTCATCTGGTGGGTGCTGGTCGGCGTGCTGTTCATCGGTTTTGCCATCACCGACGGCATGGACATGGGCGTGGGCACCCTGCTGCCCTTCCTCGGCAAGAAAGACGAGGAACGCCGCGTCATCATCAACACCATCGGCCCCCACTGGGATGGTAACCAGGTATGGTTGATCACGGCAGGCGGCGCGATTTTCGCGGCTTGGCCAGCCGTCTATGCAGCGGCCTTCTCCGGTTTCTACTTTGCGATGCTGCTGGTGTTGTTTGCGCTTTTCTTCCGCCCAGTCGGCTTCGACTATCGCAGCAAGTTGACCGATGCCAAGTGGCGCACTGCCTGGGACTGGGGACTGTTTGCAGGTGGTGCCATACCCGCGCTGGTATTTGGCGTTGCCTTTGGCAACCTCTTGTTGGGCGTACCCTTCCATCTTGATGAATTCCTGCGCCCCTTCTACACGGGTTCATTCTTCGAGCTGTTCCACCCATTTGCCTTGCTTGCCGGCGTTGTCAGCCTGGCCATGCTGACCATGCACGGCGCGGTATGGCTGCAACTCCGTACCGAAGCGGTCATTGCCGAGCGCGCACGCACCTGGGCCAAGTGGACCAGCCTGGTTACCGTAGGCGCGTTCATGCTGGCCGGTATCTGGCTCATGTTGGGAATCGATGGCTACCGTGTCGTCAGCATGCCGGCACTCGATGCCATTCCCAACCCCTCGGTCAAGGAAGTCGTACGCGAGGCTGGTGCCTGGATGAGTAACTACGAGCTGTACCCATGGACCCTGCTCTTTCCCGTGCTTGGCATCCTTGGCGGCCTCGCCACCCTGTTGTTGAGCCAGGCCAACCGTGCGGCTTCGGCCCTCGTCACCAGTTCAGTGGCCTTGACCGGCATCATCCTGACCGCTGGAAGCGCGATGTTCCCGTTCATCATGCCATCGAGTACCGATCCTAGTTCCAGCCTGATCGCCTGGGATGCGGTTTCCAGTCACCTGACCCTGACCGTGATGTTCTGGGCTGCGATGATCTTCGTGCCGATCATCCTCGGCTACACCACCTGGACGTACGCCAAGATGTGGCGTCGGGTCACGGTGCAGGAGATCAAGGAACAGGATCACCTGGCCTACTGAGATTCAACGAGTGCTTGCAGCGCGGGGTGGAGTGTCTCCCAACCTCTGTCCCGCGCTCCCTTTAAAACCGAAGTGATGGCAACGCCATCATCGAACACGTAACTGAGGAGACCTCACGATGTGGTACTTCACCTGGATACTCGGCGTATTGCTCGCCCTCGCCTTCGGCGTGATCAACGTCATGTGGATGGAAGCCGAACACGTTCTCGGCGACAGCGACGAAGACTCCAACTGATTGCCCGGATCCGGAGCGCAAGATGACTGGAACCTTTCACCATGTCCTGGCTTGGTTTACCGGCCTGGCTTGTCTCTCTGCCTCAGTGCTGACGCAAGCCAGCAGCGAGCCAAGCGACCACGACATGAACTATCGACTCGACACCGTTGTCGAGCAAACGACTGTGCGCGCCGACTCGAACTCCACGGCCGACCACAGCAAGTTCCAGGAACTGAAAGGACCATTCAACAGCGGCACGGAAGTCACGCAGGCCTGTCTCAAGTGCCACAC
>Ga0180429_10000699_pt1 | contig 29505 bp, 22 predicted proteins | sample SS_ome_FD_132428 | JGI IMG/M metagenome (GOLD analysis project Ga0180429, IMG submission 132428) | Hypersaline lake sediment archaeal communities from the Salton Sea, California, USA - SS_1_S_1 metaG | ecosystem: Environmental > Aquatic > Non-marine Saline and Alkaline > Hypersaline > Sediment ...
CAGCAAAGAAATGGGAGAAGAACCGTCAAGCCTCGCTACGCAACACGCGGTCAGTAACTCCAAGACTTTGTGGTCATTGTGCCGCTACTAACTCTTCACGAATTTAGGAAGACCACGGGCTTCCGTCGATCGCATCACCGGAAGACAGCAATGTTTGGCAGAAGAAAGCAGGTGACGAATGACGCCCGATAGGGCACATCAGTATCGTATAGATAGGTGCTGGGCTCTGCCCCTAACTTGACCTTCCCTTCGCGGGTGCTTTCCGCGTAGTATATTTCTGAAGATGCGGTGCAACGTGCCGCCGGGAAGGAAAATTGCCGTATGCTGCTGGCGAGTTTGCACGTCGATCTGTCGTACGCGATGCTGATGGTCGGTCTGTTGATGACCGCCGCGTTGATGGCTGGCGTGGCCGGCCGGGTTCTGCACCTTCCCAGGGTCACTTCCTTCCTGTTGATGGGCGTGCTGCTGGGGCCGTCCGTGCTCGATCTGGTCCCGCACGAGCACATCAAAGTGATCGAGCCGTTGACGAAAATGGCAATCGCCCTGGTTTTGTTCAATCTCGGCTGCCACTTTCCCGTGGCCAAGGTGCGCCGCATAACCCACCGCGTGTTGCGGCTGTCGATCGGCGAGTTGAGCGCAACGTTTCTCCTCGTGGCGCTAGGGCTCTTGTTGTTTCAAGCGAGTTGGGAAACTTCGCTGCTGTTGGCCTCGTTGGCCTTGGCCACTGCTCCCGCCACCACGATACTCGTCCTGAAAGAGGCGGAATCGGAAGGGCCGGTTACCGAGTACACCAACGCCCTGGTCGCCGTGAACAACCTGGTGTCGATCGTCGTCTTTGAACTGCTGTTCCTGGCGATCGTCTTTTTTCACGGCCAGTTGGACAAGTCGCCGCTCGTGCAACTCGGAGACCTTGCCCGAGACCTCGTCGGCTCGGTCTCACTCGGCGTGGTGGCGGGCCTGGCCGTCAGCTTCGCTTTCGGACTGGTCGCCGAGAGCCGTCGCCTCGTGTTGCTGGTCGGGATCATCACGCTCACGCTGGGCGTTTGCCTGATGAGCGACGTGCCGTTTCTGCTCACGTTCCTGACAATGGGCGTCACCGTGGCCAACAGTTCATATCAAACGCGGCAAGTGCTGGCCGAGTTGGATCGCATGACCGGGTTGCTCTGCGTGGTGTTCTTTGTCACGCACGGCGCGGAACTGGAACTCGACAAGCTGCAAAGCGCCGGCCTGATCGGCGCCGGATATCTCCTGTTTCGTCTGTGCGGCAAGTATTTCGGGATCCGGCTGGCCTGCCGCGGCGATCGCGAGAAGCCGGCCGTGCGGAACTGGCTGGGAACCGCGCTGGTGGCCCAGGCAGGGGCCGCAATCGCCCTCTCGTCAATTGCCGTGCAACGGACGGAAGGCATGTCGGGCCTGGCCGATCTGGTGAAAGACGTGCAGACGATCATCCTCGGCACGGTGGTCGTGTTCGAGATCGCCGGGCCGCTGTTGATTCGCAATGCCGTGCTGCGCGCGGGCGAAGTACCACTGGCCCACGCCGTCCACCGTCCCGGTACCAGTGTCTTCGATCAAGTGCGAACGGTCCTCAACGGTCTGTTGATGGCCTGCGGCATCGATCCCTGGAGGAGCCGGCCCAAGACCGATCTGACCGTCAACGAGATCATGCGGAAGAACGTTTCGGCGGTGCCGCATTCGGCCACGTTCGACGAAGTGATCGAGTGCATCGAACACAGCCGCGACAATACTTTGCCGGTGGTCGACGCCGACCGGGACCTGATCGGCGTAATCCGATTTCGCGAACTCAGCCATGCCCTGTTCGACCGCGAGTTGGGCTCCCTGGTCCGCGCCGCCGACGTGACCACGCCCGTGGGACGCGTACTCTATCCCGACGAACCGATCTCCAGGGCAAGCGCCATGTTCGCCGCCAGCAAGGACGATTGCATCCCGGTGATCGCCGCCGAGTCGCCACACCGACTGCTGGGCGTTGTCCGCCGCCGTGACGTGCTGCGACTGCTGGTCCGCGACCGGGAGTTGTAATTGCGCGGGGTATTCGCTACGCTACAACCGTTCTAACACTCTACTTGACAGCCCGTTGAGAGACTTGTAGGAGGTGACTCGCCCCACGTCTTTGAACCGGCTCCTAACACACCTTAACGAAGTGAGGTTCCGCCATGAAGCCTTCCCGAAGTCCTGATGCCAAAGCCACGCCGGCAGCCACTGCCGGTGGTGCGGCGGTGTTGTCGGCGGCGGTCGAGCAACTCTCGGCAGCCGAACCCGCGAAGCGGGAAGTCCCCAAACAGTTGGCCGAGTTGCTCGAGAAGATTCCAACGCCGGATGCGGCCGTCGTGGAAGAGGTCTTCCCGAAGTTGGCGCAAGGGGGTCCGGCCACGGTCGAAAAGTTGATCGAACTGGTCGGCGGCGAGTTCGGCGACCCGCGGGGCGTGAAGCCGAAATTCGCCCTGCACGGCCTGGTCCACTACGCCTCGCGGCCCGGTGCCGACGCCCAACGGAAGATGATCGCCGAAACGTTGGCCAAACAGCTAGCCGCCGATCACTCCGACGAATTGAAGGCGTTCATCTGCCGGCAACTCCAGTTGTGCGGCCGGCCGGAAGAGGTTCCCGCCTTGGCCGGATTGCTCGCAAGCGATCGGCTCTGCGAGCCGGCCACCCAGGCGATGCTGGCCATCGGCGGCCAACAGGCGACGGTCGCACTGCGAGATGCGCTGCCGAAGGCAACCGGCCGGCGAGTGCCCACGATTATCAAGGCGCTCGGCCGGCTCACGGACCGGGCCTCCGCCGCTACGATTCGCACAGCGGCCGGCGACGCGGATCGAGACGTGCGACTAACGGCCTGGTATGCGTTGGGTAACATGGGCGACGCCGCCTCGGCCGATCTGTTGCTCAACGCCGCCGAGACCGAAGCGCCCTACGAACGGACGCAGGCCACCGATGCCTGCCTGCTGTTGGGACGCCGTCTGGCCGAAGCCGGCGCGGCCAAGGACGCCGAGAAGGTCTTCCGCCAACTGCTCTCGCGCCGCCAGGCGGCCGAAGACGTTCACGATCGGTGCGCGGCGTTGGAGGGCCTGGCCGAAGCGATCGGCACGGCGGCCGTCGACGACGTGTTGGCCGCACTCGACTCTAGCGAGCAGAAGTATCGCCATCCGGCGGCCCGCACGGCGGTCGACCTGGCCCGGTCTATCCGGAAGAACCAGCCGCAGCAGGCCGCGAAGCTATTGAATAAGGTCCTCGACGCGACACCCGAAGAAGCCGTGCGTCAGCAGGCACAGATTCTACTTGGCCGGGCCGGACGGTAGCCGAGCGGAGTTGAGAAATGATTGCGACCAACCGATTACACAGGAGATAATCATGTCTGCCGATACACGTAACAACCGAATCTCGCGGCGCCGTTTCCTCGGCACCACCACGGCCGCCGCCGCGGCCACTATCGTTCCCCGGCACGTGCTGGGCGGGCCGGAAGAACTGGCCCCCAGCGACACGATCACCTACGGGGTGATCGGCAACGGCAGCCGGAAGGACTCCGGAATGGGACGCTGGAAGTGTTTCCGCCGGATCGCCGTCTGCGACGTAGACACCAAGCGGATCGGCGGCGAGCCGGACAACAAAACGCGCTACGTCGACTTCCGCAAGATGCTGGAGCGCAAAGACCTCGACGCGGTGGCCATCGGCACGCCGCCGCACTGGCACGCGCTTCCGTGCATCGCCGCCGCCCAGGCCGGCAAGGACGTCTTTTGCGAGAAGCCGATGACCAAGTTCATCGCCGAAGGCCGCGCGGTGGCCGACGCCTGCCGACGATACGGCGCGGTCTTCCAGATCGGAACCTTCAGGCGGTTCGGCTCGCAGAGCACGGACAATCGGGCGAACCACAAGATCATAAAGCACGGCCTGATCGAGGATCTCGACGGCGTCGTGGCCATGGCCGGCGCGAAGAACCGCACCGGCAACCCGAGCCTGCCACGGCAGGAACCAATTCCCGAAACGCTCGACTACGAACTCTGGCTCGGCCCGGCACCGTACAAGCCGTACAACGCCGATCGGGTACACTACAAGAACCGCTTCTACTGGGACTACGAAGGCGGCGACCTGACCAACTTCGGTGCCCATAGCCTCGACCCGGTACAGTGGATCTACGGAAAGGACGAGACCAGCCCCGTGCTGATCGATCCCGGGCCGCGTCCCTGGCCGCAGCATCCCGACGCGGTGGGCCAATTCAGTTGGGTGGAATGCACCTACGCCGACGGCCTGAAGATCGTGATGACCGGCGGCGGTCACAAGTCGGGCTACGATCGGCCGAAGAAGAAGGGCTCGGTCGGGCCCGACGACCTCGACCCGGCCGCCCGCAAGCGATACGACGAGTTGCCCGACCCGCCGCCGCTGGTCGAGTTCGACGAAGCCGTGAAGACCCGGCAACAGGCCGGCGGCGGGGCCGAGTCGTCGCATCGCGTCTCGACGCTGATGAACCTGGCCAACATCGCCATCCGCCTGGGCCGCAAACTCCGTTACGACCCGGTCGCAGAGCAGATCGTCGGCGACGAAGAGGCCAACCGGTTCGTGAACATCCCGATGCGGGCACCGTGGCACCTGTAGAGAAAAGAGGAAAGGGGTCAGCGGGGTCAATTTCCAGCGACTGATTCCGGAGATTCCTGGTTTCGGAGACCAGGAGCAGTTCAACACAACCTCGAGTACCACGACTGGATGCTGAACATGGAGCCGTCGAAAATAAATCGGAGTAGGAAAACGTCGCGAGCACTCCTTGCCGTGTTCATGGCTACGTTGTTTCTCGGCACACCTTTGCCCGCATCCCCGTTCGGATTGAATCGCGCGTTCAGTTTGGTGTCGTTGCCCGCCTATGGCATCCATCGACCGGAGAATCCCAACGGCGTGGGCGTCGTGATTTGCCCCGGTGGCGGTTTCCGCGACGTTCGGGCCGACGGCAGTCGGGTCAAATCAGTGTCTCCTGCAGCAGCGCCGGATTCCGCAAAAGCGATCGTTGAAGCATCGGAGATCAAGGGAGGACTGGTCGTGGTGGTCGGATGCGATGACCCGGCGTTGCTGGCGAACTTGCGCGGGGCCGGTCCGTACCTGGTCCACGGCCTGGACGACGATCCGGGCAAGGTAGCTGCCGCGCGAAAACACCTCCGGCAAAGGAACCTCTACGGCCCCGTCACCGTATCGCGGCTGCGAGGCGCGCGGCTTCCCTACGTGGACAGCCTCATCAACATGATCGTCGTGATCGGCCATACTCGGATCCCGGCCGAGGAGATGATCAGGGCGCTGTCGCCCGGGGGCGTCATCGCGGACATTCGCAAGTCAAAGGCCGAGTTCACCCGCAAGTCCTGGCCCGCGGAACTGGACGAGTGGACCCACTACCTCCACGACGCCTCGAACCACGCCGTGTCGAACGACACGGTGGTCGGCCCGCCGCGGGGGTTGCGGTGGACATGCGGCCCTAAGTATGCCAGGAGCCACGAGCACGTAGCCAGCATGAGCGCAATGGTCACGGCCGGCGGAAGAGTTTTCTACATCATCGACGAGGGCTCTATCAGTTCGATCTACCTGCCGCCCCAATGGAAGCTGGTGGCCAGGGACGCTTTCAGCGGCGTGCTGTTATGGAAGAAGCCGATAACGAACTGGGAATCTCATCTTCGCGGTTTTCGCAGCGGGCCACCCGAGATCGGCCGTCGCATGGTAGCGGCGGGAGACCGGCTCTACGTCTCACTCGGTTACGGGGAACCGGTTACGGTCCTTGATGCCCCGACAGGAAAGCAGTTCGCGACCCTTGCCGACACGAGCGGCGCGCGTGAGTTGCTTCTGGCCGACGGGGTGCTTTATGTTCTCGCTGACGACATGACGGCGTCCCAACACGACGAGCGGAAGAAGTGGATCAACCGGACCGCCCCGACGCTGGAGATCTGGTATCGTTTTCCGCGCAGAGCGTCGCCCATGTACGGGACCCAGCGGATAGTTGCGATAAACACCGGCTCCGGCAAGTTGCTCTGGAAGCGTCGGTACAAGGCCTCCGGCGAGATCGCACCCGCTACCATGGCGGTCGGCGACGGACGAATCTGCTTCCAAAGCGTCTCGCACGTGGTTTGCCTGGATGCCGTCGAAGGAAAGGAGTTGTGGCGCCGCGCGCACCCGATCGCGACGAGCCGGTTCTCCTGGTCCACGCCCACGCTGGTCATCCACGACGGCGTTGTGCTGACCGTCGACCGCAAGGCGAGCGACAATGTGGACCAAACCCCGCCGGCTCAGGGCAGCAAGTGGATCATCTCCAGCGGAGGCTTTGAGAAGAGGCAGGACGCGGAAATGGTCGTATTCTCTCTTGATGATGGGAAGGAGCTTTGGCGTGCGCCTTACTCCGAGAATTACAACGTTCCGACAGACATCTTCATAATCGACGGCGTCGTCTGGGTCGGCAACCTGCGCGGCGGCGGCGATCCCGGCTTCACAGAGGGACGCGACCTGAGAAGCGGCAAGGTCACCGCCACGATACCCGCCCAAAAGGCATGGGGGCACCATCGCTGTTATCGGAACAAGGCGACCGTTCGATGGATCATGGTGGGCCGCGGCGGCATTCAGTTCATCGATCCCAGCAATGGGAACGTTAGAGGTAACTCGTGGGTGCGGGGAACGTGCCAGTACGGAATCATGCCCGCCAACGGCCTGATCTACGCGCCGCATCATTCCTGCGCGTGCCAGCCCGAGGAAATGCTCGTCGGACTGAATGCCCTTTCTCCGCGGTCCTCCGCCGGAGAAGGCCCGGCGCCACTGGAGAAGGGCCCGGCCTATGATGAAATCTCGAACCTTGCGTCCGGTTCCTCAAGCACCGCGTGGCCGACATACCGCCGCGACGTCCGCCGCAGCGGCTACCAGGATCTGCCGGCGCCCGACAAACCGAGCGTCGCGTGGACGAGAAAGCTCTCTCCGCCAATCACCGCGCCGGTCGTGGCGGACGGCATGCTTGTTGTTGCCGAGACGGACCGCCATACCCTACGCGCCCTGTCCGTGGCGGACGGCGAGCCGGCCTGGACGTTTGTTGCCGACGGCCGGATCGATTCCCCGCCAACCCTGTCGGGCGGCCTGTGCCTGTTCGGCACGCGCGGCGGTTTCGTCTACTGTCTACGAGCTTCAGACGGGGCGCTGGTCTGGCAATTCCGCGCCGCGCCGCGGGACCGGCGCATCTTCGCCTCCGAACAAATCGAGTCGGTATGGCCGGTTCACGGGTCGGTGCTGGTGGACGACATTCACCATAGCTACGCTCGCCGGAGCGTGGCCGTGGCATACTTCGCAGCCGGCAGGTCCGCTCGCATCGACGGCGGGATCCGCCTCTATGCACTGGAAGTAACGACCGGCAAGGTGCTCCACACGGCAGACGTAAGCGTGGCCGCCGGCGCACACGGCGCCGGCATCATCAGGCAGGGCGCGTTGCCCGATATCCTCTCCGTCGAGAAGGACGCGATCTGGATGCGCGGCCTCGGCGTCGACAAGAGCCTTGTCCCGGTCAAGGACCTACCCCACCTCTTCGCCCCGCGCGGGTTCCTGGATGACACATGGTGGCACCGTACCTATTGGGTATACGGTACAGAGATAGGCGGCGGTTACACGCACTGGCCGGACGTCGGCAACGTGTCGCCTGCCGGGCGACTGCTGAGCTTTGATGACGGGAAGCTGATCTACGGATACGGGCGGATGGCCTATCTGGCCGGCAAGGGACACGTTCGCCCGGACATGGCAAAGGACTACAAGCTATTCGCGGAGGTCCTGGACCCCGCGCCGGGGGCCGCAAGGCAGCAGGACGGGAAACGCCAGGTAAAGTGGACCGCACAACTGCCATTCGTGGCCAGATCGATCGTGCTGGCCCGCGATGCCCTGCTGGTCGCAGGTGGAAAATCGGCCGCCGAGAGCGCCGAGAGTCACGGCCCGGGTACATTCTGGGTTGCCTCGCGCGATGACGGCTCAAGAAGGGCCGCATCCGCACTTCCAGTTCCCCCGGTGCTGGACGGCATGGCCTTGACCGATTCGGGCGTCTTCGTCTCCACAATAGACGGATCCGTAGTCTGCCTTCTAACGAAGAACGATGAATAACAGGAGCAACGACAATGATTCGTACGACCTGCAAGGCTCTTCGCCCGACAACAATCTCCTTAGCTTGCCCTGTTCTCTTCTCGGCCGGCGATGAGGAGGAAACCAAGGGGGAGCGGGGGTACCGCAGAGACGTCGTACCGAGGTTTCTTGAATGCGTCGCATTCCGAAGGTGTAAACGGCGTTCGAAAGCGACGGAGGTGCAGTATTGCACGCCTGCAATGGGGCGCAAGCAGCGGACGCGATTTCGTGTTATCATAGATCCCACTTGAAACGGACACCCTTTCCACCCCCTCGCACTGAGAACCAAACCCATGAAACGAGTACTGTACCTTGCCGTATTGGTTTCCGCTTCCATGCTTCTGGAGACCGCGGTTGCCGAAAAACCCAACATCATCTTCATCCTCTCCGACGACATCGCGCAAGGCGACTTGGGTTGTTATGGCCAGAAGCTGATCCAAACGCCAAATCTCGATCGCATGGCGGCCGAAGGAACACGGTACATGCAAGCCTACACCGGCACGACGGTTTGCGCGCCCACGCGATCGTCGCTGATGACCGGTTTGCACATGGGCCACTGCCCGGTGCGAGCCAACCGCGAAATACGACCCGAAGGTCAGATGCCGCTGCCCGAGGGAACCTACACGGTCGCCAAGCTGCTCCGCGCGAACGGCTACGCCACCGCGTGCGTCGGCAAGTGGGGGATGGGCATGTTCCACACGTCCGGCAGCCCGATGAAGATGGGGTTCGACCACTTCTACGGCTACAACTGCCAGCGTCACGCCCACAGCTACTTTCCCGCGTTTCTCTACAACGACGACAAACGTTTTCCGCTGCCGGGTAACGAGGGCGGCAAACGGAAGGATTACGCCCAAAACTTCATCGCCGACGAGACGCTCCGCTGGGTTCGCGAAAACCACAAGCAACCGTTCTTCCTGTTCTACGCGGCCACGATTCCGCACGGGCGATTCGAGATCGACGACCAGGGCATCTACAAAGACAAGCCCTGGCCCGAGGTGGCCAAGAACTACGCGGCCATGGTCTCGCGGCTCGATAGTGACGTCGGTCGACTGTTCGACCTGCTTAAGGAATTGGAAGTCGACGAGAAGACCGTCGTCTTCTTCAGCGGTGATAACGGATCGTCGTTCAAGCCCGATTCGCCTCAGGGCAAACTGTTCGACCAAACGATGGGCGGCAAGCTCCGTGGCTTCAAGCGGTCGATGTACGAAGGCGGCCTGCGGCAGGCGGCGATGGTTCGCTGGCCCGGACAGGTACCGGCCGGTCGCGTGACAGAGGAGCCGTGGGCGTTTTGGGACTTTCTACCGACCGTGGCTGAAATGATCGATGCAACAATCCCGGAAGGTGTCCCGGCTGATGGCCTGTCGCTAGTCGGCTTCCTCAAAGGCGGCGCGGCGCCGAAGCGTGACTGTTTCTACTGGGAACTGCACGAGGGCCGACCGATCCAGGCCGTTCGCTTCGGCGACTGGAAGGCCGTCCGAAACGGCCCGGGACAACCGCTGGAATTGTACGACCTGGCGAAAGACGTCGGCGAGACGACCGACATCGCGGCAAAGTACCCGGACCTGGTTGAAAAGGCCGAGCGGTTGATGCAGGAGGCCCGCGTCGACGATCCCAAATGGCCCCTCTCTCGGCCACAGCCGAAAAAGAAGAAGTAAACCGGTCGATCGCAACTCAAATACCACCACGTTACCCGGAGAATGGCAAGATGAAACTTATTGTGACCTGGCTGGCGTTCATCGTTCTGGGCTTCGCGGCTCCCGCTGTCTCGGCGGCCGAGTCGCTGGCCGGTTCTAAGCCGAACGTGATTTTGATCATCACCGATGACCAGGGTTACGCTCCCGTGGGCAGACACGGGCATCCCTGGATCCAAACTCCCAACTTGAACCGCCTGTACGACACGAGTGTTCGTTTCACCCGCTTCTTCGTCAGTCCGACCTGTTCGCCGACGCGGAGCGCCTTGATGACGGGCCGCCACCCCATGAGGAATGGCGTGACACACACGATCCTGGAGCGGGAGCGGATGACGCTAAAGGCCAAAACCCTACCGCAAGTGCTCAAGACCGCCGGTTACACCACGGGCATTTTCGGCAAGTGGCATCTGGGCGACGAAGACCCCTACCAACCGCACAACCGCGGCTTCGACGAGACCTTCATTCATGGAGCGGGCGGGATCGGCCAGGCGTACAACTGCAGTTGTGCGGACGCACCCGGCAACAAGTACTTCGATCCAGTCATCCGTCACAACGGTTCTTTCGTGAAGACCGACGGGTACTGCACGAATCTCTTCTTCACCGCTGCTTCCGGTTGGATCAAGCAGGTCCGCGCCAAGGGGGCACCCTTCTTTGCTTACATCACGACCAACGCACCTCATGGTCCGTTCATCGCTCCGCCCGATAACACCAAGCGATTCACCGACCTTGGCTTCGGACCGCAGCAAGCGGGTTTCTACGGGATGATCGAGAATATCGACGAGAACGTGGGCCGCTTGCTGCAGAGACTCGAGGCTTGGAACCTCCTGAAAGATACGCTGATCATCTTCATGTCCGACAACGGGATGACCGGCGGTGGCTCCGGGCGAGGCGTGCTGGGTCACGCTCCCGACGGCGCACCGCTGGAGTTCTATAACGCCGGCATGAAAGGCATGAAGGGCAGCGCCGATGAAGGCGGCGTGCGGGTGCCTTTCTTCGTCCGCTGGGACGGACGCATCAAACCTGGCCGCGACGTCGACCAAATCGCGGCACATATCGACGTTCTGCCGACGCTCGCCGCCTTGGCCGGCGCTGAGTCGCCCGAGGGACAGGTCGAAGGGCGAGACCTGTTGCCGCTGATCGCAAATGCGCAAGCCGAACGGGCCGACCGTTACCTGTTCACTCACAAGGGCCGATGGAAGACGGGTGCCAATCCCGACGATTCACAGTGGAAGGGCTTTGCTGTTCGCAACCAGCGTTTCCGTTTCGTGTCGAACGATGCCCTCTACGACATGCAGAAAGATCCCGGCCAAACCACCAACGTTATCGACCGGTACCCCGAAGTCGTCGAGGAGATGCGGGCTGCCTATGACGCCTGGTGGAAAGAGACGCGCCCCTTGATGGTCAACGAGAACGTTCCCATGTCGCCAACCCGGCCGTTCCACGAGGCGTACCATAAGCAAATGGAAACCACCGGGATTCCTGCCTGGCAGCCTCCTTCTCTCTGATGCAAACGAGGTGCATCCACCGTGCAACCGCCGCGCCCAAGGAAAACACTAGGAGACATCTTGTCCCCGCCGCCTGCAAGTTACGTGATAGTCTCGGAAAGTCCTGTTGGCGATTTCACCGCTGTCACGCAGCCGTTGCTTCGACGTGAAGAACCGGTTCAGTAGATCTTGTACTGCCAGTCCGTTGCCCGCCGTTCGGGTGGGTACAGCCCGCGAGAAGATCGTCATTTTGGTCGAGATGCTTCTTCAACGCCGCGTTTGGATCATCCCACGGGCCGAAGTAGTGCATCTTGCCGCGAATCTTCTTCGCCCATAGCCCATTCGCATGAGGGAAAAGTGGCAAGTCTTTGTGGGGTTTCGTTGGCTTGCTTGGCTTGTTTTTGCCGACAATTCTGGTATCATCGGACATTACGTTTGTCGGGAAGAGTCAATAACCCTTGAAATAGCACTGTATGGCGCTGTAGCCAAGTGGCTAAGGCAGCGGATTGCAAATCCGCCACCGCGGGTTCGAATCCCGCCGGCGCCTCTTTTCGCCACCCTTCGGCAAGGGTGGCTTTTTTTGTCAACTCCTGACAGCGTAATGGGTTACGTTTCGGACGGCTTGAGATAGATCGGGAATCTACCCGACCCCGCGGCCCCCCGGTCGATGAGCCAGATGTTTCGGAAGCGGACGGGGTTGCCGTGGTTCTGCAGCCGGATCGGCAGGAGCGTCGGCTCTTCGGGTTGCCCCGCCCCGGTCTTGTTCGGCAATTCGATGTTGTTGTGGATCCTCAGGCCGTTGTGCCAGACGGTGATCCTTGCGTTCTTCAGCTTCGTCCCATCGGCTGCCCAACGGGGGGCGGTGAAGACGATATCGTAGGTCTGCCACGCCAACGGCGGGAAACACGCGTTGAAGTCGGGCTTGCGGAATTGGTAAAAACCGCCGCACCCGTTACTGACCGGCTCCAGGGCAAATGAATCGAGGATCTGGACCTCGTAGCGGCTTTGCAGATAGACACCGCTGTTCGATCGGGCCTGGCCTCTCGCCTTGGGCATGAAAGGAAGCATGAATTCCAGGTGAAGGTTGAAGTCCTGGAACATCGGCTTCAGGTCGGCGCCCTCCATCAACAGGCCGTCGTCCGTCATTCGGGCGTTGGTGAACTGATCGGTGTTGGTGCCGTCGAACAAAACGATCGCATTCTTGGGAGGCTTCACGCCAAGCGTCCGGCTCTGACGCTCGACGCGATCCAACCGGCCGATGCGCTCGCCTTTGCGGTCGACCAACAGGCAATGATCGGCCTGTGCCAGCACGGCCCACGGTCCGCCGGAGAGGACGAGAAAGTCGTCGTTGCGCCTGCCGATCAACTGTACGGCGGGCAAACGGCCGTTGCGCAGACCGGGAAGTCCGCCCAGGTATTGGGTCGCCTCGAAGGTGCCGTCGCCGGCGGCCCTGATTTGCAGCGCTATCTGTCGAAACTTGGACGGCGCGGTCGAAACCGTCCCGACGAACTCGCCCTGGAGTGCGAAGTCGTCGTCAGCTTTTTCGATGTCAGTAACGGCCGGATTGGGTCCGTCCGCGAGTGCCGGGCCGGGCAACAGCGCCGTCAGCAGCAAGGCGCACAGGCAAACGGTTCGACGTTTGTAGCCAGGGGTTCGTTTTCGCGTAGGCATGGCAGTCCTTTCATTGAACGTTGGGGCGTGAAACTGTGTGGGATGGCATCCCAGGACTACCATTTTGCTTGCTGCGACCGCGGAATGCAACACGCCGACGTTTGTTCGTGGTTCGCTCCGCGAACCGGCGTTTGGTCGCGGAGCGAACAACGACCATGAGACCTGCCCTGCTGGCTGGGGGTCATAATAATTTCGCAAGATCATCGGCCCGACTACGGAAACCGCAGCTTCAGCACGTACGCTTCCCAATCCTTCTGGAACTTCGCCATCTCGGGCTTCCCAAGCGTCTCGACCAGTGTTCCGTATCCGGTCGGGTCGTTGCGGCTGTCGGCATGGAAGGCGTGATAGAACTTCCTCAGCAGGTTGTGTTCCTGCAGGTAGTAGCAGAGATACCGGGCCTGGGCGTAGTTCGTGCCCGAGTCGCGGTTGTAGAACTCGTTGTCGGTCGTCGAGCAGAGCGTCTTGAACGGCGGCACGCGACCGCGGCGGATCGAGTCTTGCAGACCGGCCAGCCGCCAGTTGGTCAGGCCGACGATCTGTCCGCGCCGCGAACTGCTCTGCTCATACAACGAGCCGAGGCCTTCGTTGAGCCAGGCCGGACAGCCCGGGAAGTTCGCCGCCACGAAAGGATGCACGATCTCGTGAACCAGTGTGCCGCCCCCGGTGGCGATGTTCATCACCAGGGCCTTGTCGACGTGCGAGAAATAGCCGTAGGGGGTGTCCGGCCGATAGTTGAAAACCTCTTTCGTGTGCTTGCGGTAACTGGCCTTGTCCTTGAAGAGCCAGATGTCGAGGATCTCGTTGGGGTCCTTGGCGAAGTACGCCTCTTTGAGCCGGTCGACCGCCCATTTCACCGTCCCTTCGGCCCGCCGCTTGACCATCGCCGCCGATTCGTCGCCGATCACCACGAACGGGTGCTGGATGATGATGGTGAAGTCTTCGCTGGGGACCTTTCTCTTCAGTTTCATCATGTGCTGGGCGTAGTCGGCCGCGGTGAAGGTGTTCGAGGCGGCCACGGCGGCGATCTTGTCGCCGGCCAACGGCATGCGGATGACGGTCCATTCGGTTGCGCTGTACTTCAGCGGCCAGAGCTTCAACAACACGGCCCGCTTCATGCGGCGATAGGCCCCGGACGCTTCCCCCGGTTCGTGATAGATCACCTCGTCGCTGTCGGCGTCATAGCCGAGAATCAGCCGAAAGTGCTCGGTCGTGTTCGGCCGCTCGTCGTAGTGCATGCAGATGATCGACGGCACGCCCCTGGCGAGATCGGCGTGCGTGGCCCGCCACTGCAATTCAAGCCCGGCGGCCTGTGCGGCGACCGGTATCTTGTACCAGACCGACCCGATCTGAAAACCGATCTTCTTCAATGCCGCCGCAAGTTCTTTGGTATGGCACCCCCGGGCAGCCAGCGGGTCGAGCCCCGATTGATCGAACACGCAGTCCTGATCGGCCGGCCGCCCTATCGCTTGCAGCCAACTGGCCGTTGCCGCCTCGCCACAGAAGTCGGGCTTCTGGCGAACGTGCGGAACGTCGCGAATCAACACGCTCTTGTAGGCGTTGCGGCGTGGCGCGGGCTTGGCGGCGGTTTTCGTGGCCGCTTGTGAAGTCGCCTTGCCGGTGGCGCCGCTGGCCGACTTCTCCACCGCCGTGTTGCGGACCCCCACGGCCAACGCCGCGGCAGCCAGGATCGTCAAAGTGGCAAGCGTCAGTCGCGGATGAGTCAACATCGAAATGCTCCCGTCTCTTGTAGGGTGGGTGCCTGCACCCACGCGGAATGTCCGGAGAGGCCCACACTGAAATACGCGTGGGTGCAAGCACCCACCCTACATTTCGGTGTAACGGTTAGACGCCGCCCGGCGGCGGATAGTTCCAATTACTCGCGGCGATACGTTATATTGCGGCCGAAAGCGAGCCTCGATATACGAACCCACCTCTGGATGCCGCTAATACATTCGTAGTGCTTCGATTCATCGGGGCCGTGAGGGTGCCACTGCTGGCTTATCCAGCAGTGCATGGGGTCGAAAGTCTGCGGGGGCAAACTCACTGCTGGACAAGCCAGCAGTGGCACCCGTACACAACACGTAAGTCTTTTTCAAACAAGGAGTTGGCACGATGAATCGCCGTTTACCCACGATTGCTACGTTGTTGGCCGCCACGATGTTCGCGGCCGGGACGCTTTGGGCCGATGAACGGCCGACCGCAAGAAAAACTCCCCGCAAGACCTTGCAGGCATGGTCCTATGAAGATGCCATGGAGCAGCTTCGGCTCAATCCCGGCGACGTCTACCTGCAATACGTCGCCCTGCAGCTTGCCCGAGGCGAAGGTGAAGACAAGCTCAAGGAAGCGGCCGGTGCCGTCGAGCAACTCAACCGGCGTCGTGGTCGCCGGCGTCCCACCGAGCGTCGGGTCGACCTCTTCGCACTGTTCACTGGTGCGTTGGCCGTGCAGGAGAGCCTTCAGTTGGACACGATGCGCGGTGACGAGAACGCGGTGGGCTCGATCCTGGCCGATCCGGCCAAGAACGTGGTCAAGATCGGCGCGTTGGAGGGACCGACCGTCAAGAGCCATCCGTGGGGGAAGATGCTGGCTGCACAGCACCTTGCCGGTAAGCGGGCCGACGCCTCGCCGCTGGCCTTCTGCGTGCCCGAGGATCAGTTCTTCGTGCTCTTCCGTTCGTTGACCAAGCTGCTTGAGGCTTCCGAGGTGGGCGATCTGTGGGGTGCCCATCTGTTCGCCCAGGCGTCGAAGTCGGCCCAGACGCATCTGACCACTCCGCGGATCAAGCGTCAACTGGCCATGCAGACCGACCCGCTCACCCGTCCGTTCTACGACATGGTGGTCGACGAAGTTGCGATGACCGGCGCCGACCTCTACTTCACCGAAGGCAGCGACGTCACATTCTTGTTCAGCGTGAAACAGCCCGAGGTATTCCGAATCCGCATGGACGGCTTCCTCGCCGCCGCCGAGAAATCGCGTAGCGACGCGGTACGATCGACGGGCAAAATCGAGGGTGTCGAATATGTGCGGGTCGCCACTCCCGATCGGGCGATCCACGTCTTCTCGGCCTATCCGAGACCGGACCTGCACGTGCGCGGCAACTCGAAGGTCGGTTTGCAGCGCGTGCTTGCGGCCATCGCCGGCCGGGGCAACGTCGGCCGGCTCGGCGACGCCACCGAGTTCAAATACATCCGCACGCTGATGACCCGCGGCGACGAACGCGAACACGGGTTCGTCTACCTTTCCGACTCGTTTATTCGCCGGCTGGTCGGCCCGCAGATGAAACTCTGCGAGCGGCGGCGGATGATCTGCTACAACCACCTGCGGATGATCGGCCACGCGTCGATGCTCTATCGCACGCAGTTCGGCGAGAAACCGGAGTCGATCGAGCAACTCGTCGAGGGCAAGTGCCTGCCGCAACGGTTCGGCGAGACGAAGTCGCGTTGCCCCTGCGGCGGACGCTACGAACTTTCGGCCGACGGGGCCACGGCCGTCTGTTCCCATCACGGCCGCGCCGATCAATTGGTCCCCTGCTGCGAGATCCCGCTGGCCCGGGTGACCGAACATGAGGGCAACGAGTACCAGGAGTTCGTCACCGCCTACAGCCGTTATTGGCGGCGGTTCTTCGACCCGATCGCCATTCGCATTCAGCTTACGCCGGGGCAATATCGGGCGGAAACGATCATCCTGCCGCTGATCGACAACTCGGTCTACACCGGCCTGGCCACAGTGCTTGGCGGCGAGCCGGAACCGCTCGATACGCTGCCGGTGCCCGGGCGCAACATCTTCAGTATCAACGGAAGATTCAATAAGGAACTCTTGCTCAAGAGCGGCCCTCTGGTGGGCGGATTCCTCAAAGAAATAGCCCGAGAAACGGCCGGGGAACAACCCGATCCCGTCATCGTCAAACAGTTCATCGCCCGGGGTATCGGCAACCAGATCGGCATGCACGTCTACGACGCCTCGCCGATGTTCGATTTCAACCTGACCGGGTTCATGGGCGAGATGCTCGGCACTTTCCGCGGCGGTGGCGGATGGCTCGACGACGACTTCTTGCCGTTTTTCTTCCTGATCGCTTCGCTCAATTCGCCGGTGTACCTCTCGGTGCCGGTCGAAGACGCCCAGATCGTCGACAAGTTTCTCGACGAGATCGACGCTTCGCTGGCGGCGTTGGCCCGAAAAGCGGAACGCGACGGCTGGTTCGACGTGGATTTCGACTTCTACCGCGTGCCGCTGGATACCAAAGACGACCGGGTGCGCTGCTACAGCATGAGTCTCGGGCCGGTGAAGTGGCGGATGTTCTTCGGCCGGATCGACGACGGCCTGTACATCGCCAGCAAGCGTTTCATCCTCGACGATCTGGCCGTGGCGGCCGAACAGCGCAACGCGGTTGAAGGACCCGTCGATAAAGGTCCCACCGCTCACGCCATGGTCCGTGTACGGCCGCAAAACTGGGATCAGGTGTTGCCCGGCTTCCGGTTGGGCTGGGCCGAAAGCAGCCGGCACGCTTGTCTGAACAACCTTGGCCCGCTCTCGTCGGTGGCCCGAACGATGGCCGCCGAGAGCGACGGCCCGGTCGATTCGCGGCGCGTGCACCGCGAGGCCGACCAGCTTCACGCGGTGCACTTCTTCTGCCCCGACGGCGGCCGTTACGAGGTCTCGCCCGACGGGCGCCAGGTGATCTGCAGCGTTCACGGCACGGCCGCCGAGCCGAAGCAGTTACCGACACCCGCCCCCGGCAGCCCGATGGGCCGGCTGATGAAGGATTTCTCGGGGCTGACCGCCCAGTTGATTTTTCTCGAAGACGGCCTGCACGCGGTGGTGACGGTGGATCGGAAGTAGTAGTGGTTAGTGGATAGTGGTTAGTGGATAGTGAAGGATTCGTCGTTTAGCGGGGCAGTATCGCTGCCCGTTTCTTGGGGCCTGCAAAGGGGAATCTGGGCTTGGTTCAATATTGGCTGTTTTCTGGTAACCGGTAACCGCGTTAGCCCCGTCGCCTGCGACGGGAAAGGATGTGAAAACCGACGTATTTTCCGGTCGCAGGCGACCGGGCTATCTGTTACACAAGTTTGAACCATGCCGGAATCTGGGGTCAAATAAGCTTCAGGACGACCACGGGTCTTTCGGCCGCTCCTTGGTCTTGACGTCCCGGCCGGTTCTGCAAGAATCGGCTTGGGGCGAGTTATCCGAACGAAGGAGTTGCACAATGACCACCCACGAACGTTGGGTCGTCTACCCGCTGGTGTTCTTGGCCCTCGGAATTGCCATGCGCGATAAGTTCGTGGGGGGCCACACCCGACACAAGGCGATAGCCTCGCAGGAGATCGTCGCCAACGAGATCCACTGTAACAAAGCGACAGCTTCGCAGGAGATCGTCGCCAACGAGATCCGCTGTAACAAGCTGCGGATTGGCCAGTTGGAGGGACCGCTGGTGGTCACTGGTCCGAATGGGGTCGACGCCGTGCGGATGGGTGTCGTGCCGGACGGTGGGGGACGGTTGGAAATCTGCTCCAGTAGCGGCGAGACGGTGGTCACCGCCGGCACCGACCAGACCGGCCAGGCGGGCTTGGTTCAAACGCTGGACGACAAAGGGACCCCGCAAGTGCAGTTGCTCTCGACTCCGTCCGGCGGGATTGTCACCACGGTTCGGCACGACCGGAAGGTTTGGGTGGTGACCGGCCATCTGCCCGGTTTCTTCGGCGTGTTTGCCGAGGTCCCCCACCTCGGACGCCGGCTGCCGCTGACGTGGCCTTTGAAAGTAGACACGCGGCCGAAACCAACGCCGTCGCCCGCGGCGCCGCCGAAAGATCCGGACGACCAGCCGGCCGGGCCGTGAAGCTCGGGGGGTGTTGGGAACGAAGCATCAATAGCCGTCGTAGGACAGGTTTTCAACCTGTCTGGACAGGATAGCCGACCGAGAGCTACACGTGGGTGCAGAGCACCCACTCTACGGTCTGTAACGATTCTGCCGTCTGTGCACGATTGCCATGGCCAAGCGGCGATTGTCGGCGGGTGCAAAAGGCAAGAAACGGCCGCCTGCCGGGGCCCTTCGTGGTACATTTGCAAAGTCTTTCAGAACACCGACTTATTGGGCCGAACAAGCGGGGCCTTGCCATGAGCACAACGGCTTCACGCGAAGAGATGGCGTATCTTGTCCGTGCTTTGTCGCACGACATGAGCGCCAACTTCATGTTGTTGGAGAGTTCTTTCGCCCAATTGAAGAAGTCGTTGGGCGGGCGTGCCCATGCCGGACTGTCGTACGCCGGCCGGGCCCACCAATCGGTCGGCTCGCAGGTCGCCCACGTCGACGCCTGCCTGCGCGAGTCGAAGCGGTTCCTCGATGATCTGCTGAGGCTGGTGCAGACGGGCAACGTCGACATGGAGCCCGGCCGCGTCGAGACCAGCGAGGTTGTCGACGAGGTGTTGTTCGAGCAGCGCGAATTGCTTCGCGACCGCGACGTTGAAGTGTTGGTCGATACGCCGCTGCCGGTGTTCTGGTGCAACCGGGGACGTCTGAAGCAGGTAATCACCAACCTGGTCCGCAACGCGGTCCATCACGGTTGCGATCGACGGCAGCCGCGGATCACGATCGCGCCGCGCGTGCTTGCCGACAATGGACCCTCCGGCGGCCGGCTGCCGATGGCGGCTTTCGAGGTCCACGACAACGGGCCGGGGATCGATCGCCGGGCAGCCCGCGAAATCTTCCTTCCCGGTCGAAGGCTGCCGGCCGCACACGCCGAGGGGTCCGGCACGGGCTTGGCAATCGTCAAGAAGATCGTCGAATACTACGACGGCAGTGCGTTGGTCGACCTCGACTGTCGCGGCGGAACCCGGTTCGTCGTCGTGTTGCCCGCGCTGGAGACGGGCCCGTCCGAATCACGTCCGGAGAAGAACTTGCTCGACGCAGGCGGCCGGCGATGGAAGCTGGAACCGAGCGGCCACCGCGAAGAGCCCGTCGCCCCGCTGTACGGATCGGCGCCCGTCAGAACACACGGCCGATAGTCGTTGTTCGCTCCGCGAACAAACGCTGCGTACCACTTGCTTGTTTATCAATCTCTCGACATAAACAGCATCAGGATGTACCAGAACAGCAAGGCCACCGAGGCGAACAACGCCAGCGACGCCGCCACGTGCTGGCCGATGCGGTAGTGGTGCAGCACGTTCGACGTGTGGTAGAGGATGTAGCCGCAGGCCAGCGCGATCATGGCGTAGGTGAAGATCGGCCCCAGGGCAAACCCGGTCAGCAAGGCTACTACGATGAAGCCCATTGCCGCGAGACCGCCGAAGATCAACACCGTGCGCAGGAAGGAGAAGTCCTTTCGGGTTACGAACACCACGGCCGTCAGCCCGCCGAACAGGGCCATCGTCGCCATGCCGGCCGAGGTGATGATGGCGGGGTCCATCGCCCGGGCCATGTAGAGCAGCGGCACCAGGATGATCGCTTCAGCAACGATGTAGACGCCGAGCCCCAGATACTGCGTGCCCGGACTGATGGCGGAACGGGCCCAGCTTTCAGCCATGTAGCTGACCAGCATGAAGAGTCCGAGCGAGATCAGCCAACCGAAGCGGGTGCCGATCATCAGCCCAACGAGGTTCTCGATGCCGGGCATGTTGAGCAAGACGGCTTCGAGGACGATGAACACGCCGATCGCCCCGGCCAGGTGCAGATAGGTCTTGGTGATGAAGTCGGCCCGCTCGTCGGCGGCAGCCTGTGCCGCAAAGATGGCCGTTGGTGACTGGTAAGGATTGCCGGCGGAACTCATGGGATCTCCTTTCGCGGGTTGGGAAAGTATAGCACACGACGGAGTCTTTCCGGAGACCGCCTTTTCGCGGTCTTCCCGGGACAATATGGGATTGTACGATACCGGAGAAGTCGGGGGAACCCCACCCCTCGCGGCCTGTCGCCCCGAGTTGGGGTAGCCGAATTCGCCAGAATTTGGCCGCGTCTGAGATGGTTGGCCGTATCGAGTCCAAAGTCTGGCGGCTTCGGCTACAAGATGTGCGCACCGTGTGCGAATAATCCAATACACCACTCTGGCTGCCCGGGAAGTTGCCGACACAGAGACTTGGTATGAGTTGCCCTGGTGTGTAGAATTGTGGGGGGAAAACACTCCGGGCGCGACCGTCGTAGTAAGCGTTAACAAGATCGGGCACTTCCGCTCGATGGGAGCGAAAAGATGTTAATGTACCTTCTGTTCATTGCCCCGGCCGTGCTGCTGGGAATGTGGGCGCAGATGCGCGTGCGGTCGACGTACGCGCAGGCCCAACGGCTGGCGGCGCCGCTTAGCGGCGCGGCGGCGGCCCGGCATATTCTCGATTCGGCCGGGCTGGGCAGCGTCGACATAGAGCAGGTTCCGGGCCGGTTGAGCGACCATTACGACCCGCGGCACAAGGTGCTGCGACTCAGCTCCGAAGTCTACCAGAGTCGATCGCTGGCGGCCGTGGGGATCGCGGCGCACGAGGCGGGCCACGCCATACAAGACGCCACCGCCTATGCGCCGCTGGTGGTCCGCAACGCGGCGGTGCCGGCGGCCGGTTTCGGTAGCGGGGCCGGGTTTCTGCTGATCTTTGTCGGTGCGATCTTGCACTTCGGCCCCCTGTTGTTGCTCGGCATCGGGTTGTTCGGATGCGTGGTCTTCTTTCAGTTGGTGAATCTGCCGGTCGAGTTCAACGCCAGTTCCAGGGCGAAGGCCCAACTGGTCCGGTTGGGAGTCGTCAACCAACAGGAACTGGCCTATGTCGACAAGGTGCTCGACGCGGCCGCCTGGACCTACGTGGCCGCCACGCTGCAGGCGATCATGACGCTGCTGTACTACATCATGATATTCACCGGCGGCAGCCGCGATTAGACCTGCAACCTACTACTTGACTTCATGCACGTTCACCGGACGGCGTTCGGAGTCTGTGGACCGATTCGTTTCAGGTCGCAGGGGGGTGGGGGGGTGGGGCTGCTATACACTCGGCGAAATGCGGCTGACGGCGGGAATTACATCTGGTAATTTCAACCCTTTGCGGGTAGCATACGTATAGATGATGGCGTCGCTTCTACTACGACTACTTCAGACGCGAAGAAAGGGAGACCTCGTTATGTTTCATGCTTTCAACAGTAGCCGGCTCGCCTGGCTGGGAATTGGTATCGGAATCGGACTGCTGGCCACCTTGATGGCCGTCGGCCTCTGGCCCGAAACGCCGGTGCATGCAGTGGCCACCGATCGCTACGAGACCTTTGCCATGGCGACCGGGCCGGTCGACGAAGAGTTCGAGGCGGTCTACTTCCTCGATTTCCTCACCGGCGACCTTCGCGCCACCGTGTTGGGAAAGATGGGCAACGCCTTTACGGCCTTCTACACTTACAACGTGAGCACTGATTTCGGCGTCGAGCGGGGGAAAGGCCGCTTCATGATGGTCACCGGGCTGGCAAATCGTGTGCGTGGCACAGGAGCGTTTCAGCCCAGCGCGGCGGTCGTCTACGTGGCGGAGATCACCTCCGGCCAGGTGGCGGCCTACGGGATCCCCTGGGCAAAGACGCAACACTCGCGCGGAGGAGTAATGCAGCCGATGGCATTGGTCCCGCTGGCGATGACCCGATTCCGTGCGGCCGGCGGCGGTGCCCCGGGCCCATAGGCGCCCCGGGTCCATAGGCGCCCCGGGTCCATAGGCGCCCCGGGTCCATAGGCGCCCCGGGTCCATAGGCGATGAGAAACGGACAAGTGGAAATCGCCGTCAACGATCAAACGCGGCAGGTAGCTACTTAGCCGCAAACTGCCTCAGCAGCAAGGCGATATTCTGCCCGCCGAAACCGAAGCTATTGGTAAGCACGGTGTTGCACTGGACCTCTCGGGCTACGTTGGGGACGTAGTCCAGATCGCAGTCGGGGTCGGGAGTATCGTAGTTGGTCGTCGGCGGCACGACGCCGTCGCGCATCGCCAGCAGGCAGAAGATGACCTCGGTGGCCCCGGCCGCGGCGATCAGGTGTCCCATCATGCTCTTGGTGCTGGAGACGGGGATCTTGTACGCCTGCTCGCCAAACACCTGCTTGATCGCCAGGCTTTCGACCTTGTCGTTCACGCTGGTGCTGGTGCCGTGGGCGTTGATGTAGTCGATCTCGTCGAGATTGGCGCCGGCGTCTTTCAGGGCCATCTTGATGCAACTTATGGCACCGCGACCTTGGGGGTGCGTGTCGGTGATGCGGAAAGCGTCGGCGGTCGAGCCGAACCCGCATACCTCGCCGTAGATGTGAGCACCACGAGCGATGGCCTGCTCGAGCGCTTCGAGCACCACCATTCCCGAGCCCTCACCCAACACGAACCCGTCGCGGTTGCGGTCGAAGGGGCGGGAAGCCTTGGTGGGCTCGTCGTTGCAGGTGCTCAGTGCGGTCAGCAGGTTGAAGCCGGTAACGCCGAACGGGTGGATCATGGTGTGCGTTCCGCCGGCGAGCATCACGTCGGCCTCGCCGCGGCGAACGATCTCGACCGCCTCGCCGATCGCCTGGCTGCTGGCGGCACAAGCCGTTAGGCAGTTCACGTTGGGTCCCTCGGCCCCGAACAGGCTGGCCAGGTGTCCGGCCGGCATGTTTGGTTCCTGCTCCATTTCGGCGATCGGGTGCAGTGTTTCCAGGCCCGTCCTGGTGAAGCGGGCCAGATCGAAGTCGTCTTTGCCGCCGCCGGTCAGTCCGGCGACCATCATCCGGGTGAAGCGGTCGAAATCCTGCTGTCCCTCGCCGCTGCCGGTATAGATTCCAAATCGTGTGGGGTCGATCTTGGCGTCTTCGATGCCCGAGTCGGCCACGGCCTTCTTGGCGGCTCCGACGGCGAAATGTGTGTGGCGCCCCTGATATTTCCACTGCTGGGGATCCTCTCCCACGTCGGATACGTCCCAATCGCGGACTTCCGCCGATATTTTCGTGGGGAAATTGCTGGCGTCGAACAGAGTGATGTACCCGATGCCCGACTCTCCGGCCAGCAGCCGCCGCCAGATCGTTTCGATTTCCGTTCCCAACGGCGTAACACAGCCGATCCCGGTTATCACGACGCGTCGCTTCATCGTTTCATTCCTTGCAAGACCTTCTATCACTCGTTTCCGCCGTCCCAGCCGTCCAATCCTTCCAGCCCCGCGGCCTGAAGCAGTTGCGGCGGCGGGACCAACGGGCCGCCATCGGCCGCACGCCCCACTTCAAACGCACGCAGCAGGCACATCATGCCCAGGAAAGTCTCCGGGTCGAACAACGATCCCAGACGAGGGTCGTTGAGATGGGCGAACATGATCTCCACCTCCGCCTGCAACGTGTCGCCCTTGTAGCTGGTGGCATTGACCCTCGCTCCGTCTTCCTTGATGTATTCCACCGTCGTGGTGTAGATCAACGTATCGCCGGGAATGGCATCGAAATGGAAGCAGGCTTTGGGCACCTTGGCCAAAACTACCTTCTTGGCGAACTGGCCGTGCTCGCATACCAACAATCCACCGGTCTGTGCCAGACCCTCGATTATCAGCGAATTGGGCATTACCGGGTAGTTGGGAAAGTGATCGTGCAGGTGATCCTCGGCCAGGGAGATATTCTTGATCGCCTTGGCCGACCGACCGCTCTCAAACTCGATGAAACGATCTATCCAGAACCAGCGCATAGCGGAAATCCTAGTGGTGTCCGGCGCACCCGCAGCGGTACCTGCCTATTCCGTTACTTCTACCTTGCTTTCCACGAAACGGCACATGTCGGAGACCGTCAACATGTTGCCGAAATCCTGAACACTCGGGTTCTCGGCGAAGTTGCCCAGGTCGGCGAACGGCATCCGTTCGCGCAACTCGGCCAACCCGGCCTCGGTCACCTTGCCGTCTTGTACGTACTTGGCGTCGGTGAGGATGTCCTCGGGGAACAACTCGCCACGGGGAATCTTGATGTCGAACCCCTTCTCCAGGCGGAAAACGATGTCGAGAAAGTCGATCGACTCGGCACCCAAGTCACCCACCAACGTGGCTTCCGGGGTGACGTCCTCGTCCTCGACCCCCAGGGCATCGACCAATGCACTTTGGATCTTTTCAAAAATTTCGTCCTTTGTCGGCATTATGCTCAACCTCCAAACTGATCTGTGGTCGTTGCCGTTACCCATGCCGTTGCATAGGAACGCGTGTCCAAAATGGTCGCTCTCGGACGGATACCCGAGACGCTACCTTACTTACCTAGTAACCCCCCAGGCTAAGTCCGCCGTCTACTCGCAGTATCTGGCCGGTCATGTAGCTGGAATCGTCGCTCGAAAGGAACGCCGCGACTCGGGCGATCTCTTCCGGCTGTCCTACGCGTCTGAGGGGGATGATTTCTTTCAGCTTCGGGCCCACCAAACCGCGGACCGCCGCACTCATGCCGGTCTCGATCATTCCGGGAGCGATAGCGTTGACCCGCACCTTGCGCGGTGCCAACTCCTTCGCCAGCGAGCGCGTAAGGCCGTTGACGCCGCCCTTGCTGGCCGCGTAGTTGCACTGGCCGCGGGAGGCGAACTCCGCGGCAGTGCTCGAAAGGTTGACGATGGCGCCGCTACGCTTCATCATCATCAACTGGATCGCCGCGCGGCACAAGTTGTACGTCCCGCCAAGGTTGACGTCCAGCACGATTTGCCATTGATCGGCGGTCATCGCCCCCATCAGCCCGTCGCGGACTATGCCCGCCGAGTTGATCAATACGTCCAGCCGCTCCCAATCGTCGAAAAGCCGATCGACCAGTTTCCGAACGCCCTCACCGTCGCGGACGTCGGCCTTGAACACCTCGACGGTGCCGGGGGCGTCCTTTACCTCTTCGACGAGGTCCGCGGCGGCCTCCACCTCGCTTTGATCCACCACGGCGACCCTGGCGCCCTCGGACACCAACTGGACGACGCACGCCCGGCCGATGCCGTTGCTGCCGCCGGTTATGATTGCCGTCTTGCCTTCAAATCGCATCAGACTCCTCCAGGAAAGAAATAGGCTCTCACCTTCGCCTGCAACAACTGCAAGCGGGCACGATCACGAGGACTGCGTTTCGGGAGTGGCCGCGGTGGGTTGGTATATCAAGGAGAACAATCTACGCATCTCCTTCTTGGTCGCCTGATCAAGCCGCTCGCGGTTAGGGTCCGTGTCAGCCATATTGTAACACTTCAATACCAACCGGCCACTAACCGTGTTGCGCCCGTCCATAGTACCCCGGGCTTTCAGTTTTGCTTCCGAGTCGGTTCGGCTGACCAACTCCGCGCTGACGGTCAGCGTTTGGCCCGGCTCGACGAACTGGCCGTATTTTATGTTGTTGACCTGTTTCAGCACGACCATGCTGTGGGCAAAGTCCTCGGCATGGCGCACCAGCCACGCGCCGGCCTGGGTCATCGCCTCCAGCATCAGCACACCCGGCATCACCGGGAAGTGTGGGAAGTGGTCGGCCAGATATTCTTCGGCAATCGTCAAGTTCTTCACCGCCATAATCTTGGCGTCGGGTTGAAGTTCGACGATGCGATCGATCAGCATGAATCGCATGGGATCTTCGGCGGAATAACCAGTTTGCGCAAGGTACGGCCAGTCGGAAGGCACAAGTCACCTAGTATAGCCTGCACAACCGGGCACCACAACCGTGAAACCCGGTCTTACGGAGTTGCCATAAGTCGTTATTAGTCAAGACCTTGGTGCAACGTCGTAAACCGTTGTGTTGCAGATAGTTATGCCAACAGCATGGAAAGCACAATCGTCGTTGTTCGCTCCGCAAACAGACGCCGGTTCAATAGACAAGGCCTTACTCATCGCAGAGCCGATGAGAAAACGCTGGTTCGCGGAGCGAACCACGACCATCTACAGATTGCCAGACTGCCCGACGCATCGAGATTGACCTGCCGATTTGGCAGGTCACCGGCCGGCAGGCCCGGGAGCCGTTGCCGTAAACCGTTTCATTGCAGTCAGTTACGGCTACAATCTAAATCTTGGCACGCTCTTTGCACCCTGTTTTCGCAGTTATGCGGCAAACAAAACAACCGCGTCCAGAAAGGAGGAGTTGTTATGGTTTTCAGTTACATGAACACACGCCATCCGATCAATCAGCTTCGCGACGAGGTCGACCGCCTGTTGGGCAGCTTTGCGGGCCGCTCGGCCACGGGGATGTGGCCCGGGATGGCCAGGAGCCATCCGGCGGTCAACCTTTGGGAAGAAGGCGAGAACCTGATGGTCGAGATGGAGCTGCCCGGCCTGAAAAGCGAGCAGCTCGACATCAGCGTGTCCGGGGGAGAATTGTCGATCAAGGCCGAACGCCCCGAGGAGTGCGAGGAGAAAGTGGTCTACCACCGCCGCGAACGCCCCCGAGGGGCTTTCCGTCGCGTGCTGCGACTGCCGGCCGACGTCGACTCCACAAAGGTAGAGGCCCATTTGGCCGACGGCGTGTTGACACTCACGTTGCCGAAGGCGGAGAACGCCAAGCCGAGGAAGATCAACGTCACGCCCGGCTAGCGGGTTTCGCCCTCGCGGGCTCACTTCCTGTAACACGATCGCTATCAGAATCGAAAGGAGCCAATACAATGGCAAACGAAGATACGCTTACCAAGGCGCCGGCCGACGAGGCCGCCGGCGTCGAGCAGACCCGTTGCGGACGGCATTTTCGGCCCAACGTCGATATCCTGGAGAAAGACGACGAACTGTTGCTGCTGGCCGACATGCCGGGTGCCCGAGGCGACCGGATCGACATCCAGTTCGAGGACGGCACCCTGACGATCAACGCCGAAGTCGACGCCCGGCAGGGCGAGAGCATCGAGTACCTCGCCAGCGAGTACGAGGTCGGCGACTACTACCGGACCTTCCAGGTCAGCGAGTCGATCGACGCCTCGAAGATCAACGCCGAATACTCGGACGGCGTGCTCACGTTGCATCTGCCGAAGTCCGAAGCCAGCAAGCCGCGGAAGATCGCGGTGAACGGCTGATAGCCGCATTGCACTTGAGTTTGTGGGCGGGAAAGAACTACTCGGCCTACGTGCCCGATCTGCCGGGCTGTATCGCCTGAGGGGATAGCGGGTAGCCCCGATGATTTCCCGGAGTAGGCTCTGCAATTCGGAAGGACTCATTCGGGAAATCGTCGGGGTTGCGAAGCAACAAGCGGATTGCGTCGCCCGCCGTCGATTGCGAGCATGTTTGCCTGAGCGGGCGATGAATCCGCGACAACGCCGAGAATTCTAGGCAGTCGCGAGCGTTTCCGTCAGTCTTCAGCCCGTTCCGATCAAGCCCTCGCCCGTTTCCTGACGCCAAATCAGCCTTTTTCGGACGGGCACTAGCTAACGTACCCGTATGAAACCGTGGGGTGTGTGCCCCAACTCCTGCTGTGGATCCCAGCGGATGCCGGGCACCCATCGCGGACCGCCGTGTTCGTAAGCGCCGATATCAGGACCCTTGCCGTGGTATGGGTCGCTGAAACCGGCAATGGGCCGGCCGGCATCGATTAGCGGCGATCCTTCCGCCGGCCAGAACTCCATCGCCTTGACGCTGGCAAGCAGGGGTCGATCGCCGGTGAAGTTGTTGCTCATGTTCTCTGGAAAACGGAAGGGTTTTCCTCGGTTATCACCGCAGATCGTTCGGGCGACGTTGTTGGTGATCCGACTGTGCGCGTTTTGCACCTCGAGCAGCGGGTACTGCTTGCGCCACCACTTCTTCGGTTCGGCAGCGTTGTGCAAGTTGATGTAATTTCCCAGGGCAGTGGCATTACCGATGTTGAGCACGGTGTTGTGGTGCACCTGGTTGTGGTCGCCCTTGACGATAATCCCGTCCCGGCCGCAATCCCAAACCACGTTGTGGTGGACGGTCAGTTGCCGGGTCTGGTCGTCGCCGCGAATACCCAATCCGCCTGAGATCACGCCTTGGTTGGTCTTGAATTCGTGCTCGGTGAAACAGCCGTGGACCCAGTTGTAGCGAACGATGCTACCGGCACATGTCGGCTGGCCCGTGTAAACCAGTGCGACGTCTTTGCAGCAAAGACCACCGTTGTGGACGTGATTATGTTCGATGATATGCCCGGGTCGACCTCGGTAGTTGATGATCGCGTTACCGCAATTGTACAACGTGCAATACCGTACTTGGCATCGATCGTCCGATGGCTCCTTGGCGTTGCTGCTGATTGCCAACATCGGAGCCCTCAGCGACCCGTCCCAGCAAAAGTCGTGCATGAGACAATCTTCCACAAGATTACGCCGGCCAACGATTTTGAGCGCGCTGGTCGGTCCGCACGCAAAACTACAGCGGGTTACTCGGTTGTCGTTGCCGAGAATCGCGGTCTCGGCCATGTCGAACTCGTCCGCGTCCGGATCACTGATGCGTCGTACCGCGTTTGGATATCGCAGATGGCAGCGGTCGATCGTGACATGGTGGCAGTCACGCAGCGCAAAGTTGCAGCCGAACAAGTGCAATCCGGTGAACTCGATGTGGCTGACGTTCTGTGCCTGAAACCCGTAAGGTCGCATCTTGATTTCGACGGTGCATGCCGACGGATCGTCCGTCTCCGGCGGCCATAGATACAGCGTCCGCGCGTCGCGGTCGTAGAACCACTCCCCCGGGGA
>Ga0180429_10000701_pt1 | contig 29462 bp, 17 predicted proteins | sample SS_ome_FD_132428 | JGI IMG/M metagenome (GOLD analysis project Ga0180429, IMG submission 132428) | Hypersaline lake sediment archaeal communities from the Salton Sea, California, USA - SS_1_S_1 metaG | ecosystem: Environmental > Aquatic > Non-marine Saline and Alkaline > Hypersaline > Sediment ...
CGACGCGCCGGGCTACGTGGCCGTGAACCAGGTTGCCATGTTGACCGGTGCCAACCACCTGGCCGACCAGGGATTCGTGGCACAATGGACCGAGATCGATCCCGGCGCCGATGGCCAATTCGAGGTCGTCTCGAAGCATTACGCCGGCCCGATTCCCACCGAGTTCGACCCCACCGGAATGGCCAATGGCGGCCGCGCCTACGCGCTGAACGGCATCCGATTGATCCAGGACGAGCCGACCGATCCACCCACCGTGGTCAACGCGCCGGCAACCAACATCGATCTTTACGAAGCGGAGATCAGCGGAGAAGTCACCAACTCGGGCGGCGAGACACCGAACGTCAAGATCTACTATGGCCCCAGCGACGGCGGCACCGACACGAACGGCTGGGCCGATTCGGTCGATCTCGGACGTCACTACGGGACGTTCTCTCACCTGCTCGACGGATTGGACCACGGCACCACGTATTACTACCGTGCGCTGGCCGAGAACGGGGCCGGTTCGGCATGGGCGCCGGCGAGCGAGTCCTTCACCACTGCGTCCATTACCTTGGCAACAGTTGAGAATCTGCCGGCAACCGACATCGGCAAGTTCTCGGCCCGGCTTCACGGCGAAGTGACCGACACGGGAAGGGATCCGCCGGAGGTAACGATCTACTACGGCGACACCGACGGCGGTACTGATGCAATCGCCTGGGACCACTCGATCGCTCTCGGCGTGCAGACCGGCCCGTTCTCCTCGGCAATCAGCGGCTTGGATCATACCACGACCTACTATTTCCGTGTCACGGCCGAGAACATGATCGGCCAGGCCTGGGCCCCAACGACGGCGTCCTTCGACACGTTGGCGATTACGCCGGCATCGGTCGAGAACGTACCCGCTACCAGTGTCGGGGCGATTTCGGCTCAACTCAACGGAGAAGTGGTCCACACGGGCAACGATACGCCGGTCGTGACGGTCTACTACGGCAAAGAGGACGGCGGCACCGACGAAATGGCGTGGAATGCATCGGTCAATATCGGCGATCAGGCCGGTTCGTTCGCGACCGTGGTAGATGGACTGTTACCCAATACGACTTACTATTTCGCGGCGATGGCCCAGAACGTGATGGGCTACTCCTGGGCAACGCCGTCGCTGTCGTTCCACACGCTCGAATTCCCGGCGTTGCCGATCAGCGAGTTCATGGCCGACAACGACGAAACGCTGCTAACCCGGGTGCGCGGCAGCGTGGGCGATACCTTTGCGGGAGATTACCTCAGCCCGGACTGGATCGAAATCCACAACCCGACCGGTGCCGTGGCCAACCTGGGCGGATATCACTTGAGCGACGATCCCGTCTATCCGAAGCAATGGACTTTTCCCGCCGGCACCTCCATTGCGGCGGACGGTTACCTCGTGGTCTTTGCCTCCGGCGACAACGTTCTCGATACCGCGCTCGACGAATTGGGATACCTGCACACGAACTTCTCGCTCAACAAGGCCGGTGAGTACCTCGGGTTGTTCGATCCCGGCGGAGACGTCATCCACGAGTACGCCCCCGAATTCCCCGCCCAACGGGAAGACGTGTCGTACGGGATCGAGGTGGACGTCCTGGGGCGGTTCTTCCAGCAGCCGACCCCGGGCAACCCCAACCCGCCCGGTGTGATCGATTATGTGGACGACACCAAGTTCAGCAAGGACCGCGGGTTTTACGAATCGGAGTTCGACGTCGAAATCACCTGCGACACGCTGGAAGCGACCATCTACTACACGATCGACGGCAGCGAGCCGACCGTGACCAACGGCACCGAGTACACCGGCGCAATCTCGATCAGCGCCACCACCACGCTACGGGCAGCGGCCTTCAAGCCGCAATACGAACCGAGCAACGTCGACACACAAACGTACATCTTCCTCGACCAGGTCCTCCAGCAACCGTCCAATCCCTGGGCGGTCGACGGATATCATCCTCCCGGCGTGAACGACTACTGGCCCCAGGATTGGGTCGACAAGAACGGCGGTTCGGTGTTGGGAAACTATCAGGTCGATCCCGATTCGGTCAACGACCCCCGATACGCCGGCACCATCAAAGACGACCTGCGGGCGCTGCCCACCATCTCGATCGTGACCGACCAGTACAACCTCTGGGACCCGGCAACCGGGATCTACGCCAATCCCCGGGACAGTGGTCTCAATTGGGAACGGCCGGCTTCGGTCGAGATGTTCGACGGAACCGGTCAAACCATGTTCCAGATCGACGCCGGGCTCCGCATTCAAGGCGGGGCCAGCCGGAGCCCCAGCAACAAGAAGCACTCCTTCCGCCTGAAGTTCAAGGGCGAGTTCGGACCCACCAAGCTTGATTATCCGATGTTTGCCGAGAACGTCGTCGGCGGGGGCGCCGTCGACGAGTTCGACACCATCTCGCTGCGAGCAGGTTTCAACGACCGGTTCACCAGCACGAACGCCACCTTATTGCAGGATCGCTGGGCCGCGGAGACCCAACTTGCCATGGGTGGCGCCGGCACTCACGGCTCGTTCGTTCACCTCTACGTCAACGGCCTCTACTGGGGCTTGTACAATACGGTGGAGCGACCCGACGAGTCCTTCGCCGCCAGCTATCTAGGCGGCGACAAGGACGACTACGACGTCTACAGTATCGAAGGATTGAAGGAAGGCAACTCCGACGGCTGGAACGAACTGTGGAACACCGTCAGCGCCAGCCCGATGGACTACGCCGCCGTCGAACAAATCCTCGACGTCCCGGTGTTCATCGACTACCTGATCCTCAACCAGTACGGCGGAAACTGGGACTGGCCGCAAAACAACTGGTGGGCAAGCTACAACCGGGAAGACCCGAACGGAAAGTGGCGATGGCACTCCTGGGACGCGGAGGGCTGCCTGCGAGGCGCCAACGACAATCGCGTGAACAAGTACGGCTCCCGGCTGGGTGCAATCTACCAGAGGCTTGCCCAAGTGGGCGAGTTCAAGGAGCTTTTCGCGCAACACGTCCACGAGCACATGTTCAACGGCGGCCTGCTCACCGAGGAAGCCAACGTTGCCCGGCTCGATGCCATGGCGGCGGTGATCGATCGGGCCGTGGTGGGAGAATCGGCGCGTTGGGGCGACGGTTACTCCGATAGCCGCAACCCACCCGTCAATCGCGACGACCACTGGTTACCCCGGCTTGACTGGCTCCGCAATACATACTTTCCGCAGCGCGGCAATACCGTGCTTGGCCAGTGGCGCGCCGCCGGGTTGTATCCCTACACCAATGCCCCTGTGTTCCACGTCAATGGTGTGCCAAAGCACGGCGGCGCGCTGGAAGACGGCGATCTGCTAACCATGCCCGCCACGGCGGGCACGATGTATTACACTATCGACGGCTCCGATCCGCGGGGACCCGACGGCGAGGCCTCGCCCACGGCGGTCGAGTACGATTTGGCACCGATCGCTTTGGCCGAGTCTGCGTTGCTCCGGGCAAGGGCACTTAACGGTGACGAGTGGTCGGTGCTCAACGAGGCCCCCTTTTTCACTAACGCGCCGGCGGCGGCCGACAACGTGGCGATCTCCGAGATCAACTACCACCCGTACGATCCGACCGAGGCCGAGCTTGCAACCCAGCCCGATGCGGACGTCGACTTCACGGTCGCCGATTTCGAGTTCATCGAGTTGGTCAACTCCGGCGACGACGTGGCGGTTGATCTGAACGACGTGTTGTTTGCCGGCGAGATCGATTTTGCCTTCAACGACGGCAGCGTAATCATGCTCAGCCCCGGCGAACACGTGGTCGTGGTCGCCAACATAGACGCCTTTGAAGACCGTTACGGTACCGACGTCAACGTAGCCGGGACGTTTGAGGGAGAACTCGGCAACGGAGGTGGATCGATTATTCTCCGCGACTGGCAGGGGGTGTCGATCTTTGATTTCGAGTACGATGATTCCGGTAAGTGGCCCGGTCGGGCCGACGGCGGCGCCAGTTCGCTGGAGTTGATCGATCCGCAGAACACCGCACCCGGCGACTACGATGACGACGACGTCTGGCGCAGCAGCAGCGAATACGGCGGCTCGCCCGGCTCACAGGGGTTGGGATGGCTGGGAGACATCGTGATTAACGAAGTCCTCAGCCACACCGATCCGCCCCAAGTCGACGCCGTCGAACTGCACAATACGACCGGCGCGGACATCGACATCGGCGGCTGGGGGCTGAGCGATTCCAACGACGACTACTTCAGCTTTACGATTCCCCAAGACGCAACCGTGCCGGACGGCGGTTACCTTGTGTTCGACGAATTCGACTTCAATCCGAGCGGCCTGGACGACGACCCGACGAACGACGACCCGAACCACTTCGGACTCAGCGGCGGCCTGGGAGACAAACTGTGGTTGCTGGCCACCGACCACAACGGCAAGCCGGTGCGTTTCGTCGACCACGTCGAGTTCGACGCGGCGGCCAATGGAGAATCGTTGGGGCGATGGCCGGACGGTGGCGGAGAGCTGTACCCGATGAGCAGCCCGACCTTGGGGGACGTCGACGACGACCCGAGGCCGGGTGCCGCGAACAGCGGCCCACGAATCGGGCCGTTGATTATCAGCGAGATCATGTACAACCCACCCGACCCGGACGACGGCGGCCCCATCGACGCGGACGACCTGGAATTCATCGAACTGTACAACACGAGCGGCGCGCCGGTGACGCTTTCGGAGTTGTACTTGGTCGACACGACCTGGCAGGATATCAGTTGGAAACTGGAAGGATACGAGTTCCCGGTCGGCACCACGCTCGACGACGGCCAGAGCTTGCTGGTAGTGCCGTTCGACCCGATCACCGCGCCGGGCAAAGCGGCCACGTTCCGCGAGCACTACGGCCTGCCTCCCCTCTTCCCGTTGCTGGGTGGTTACGACGGAAAACTCGATAACGGCGGGGAGACTATCCGGCTGACTCGTCCCGACGAACCGCTCTGGGACGACGGCGAGGAGAAGTACGTCACGCCCTACCTGCTGGTCGACGAGGTCGACTACGATGATCAGCCGCCCTGGCCGACCGAGCCCGACGGTTCCGGCGACTCGCTGCAGCGACGGGAAGCCAACTTGTGGGGTAATTCCGCCGAAAGTTGGATCGCCGACGCACCTACGCCCGACTCGGCCCGGTGGCAAGTTGCCGCGGCGACGGTCGTCGGCAGGCACGTGTTCTACAACAACTCCCGCTGGGACGGCTTCGACCCCGGGCCCGGCGCTTCGGACGACGAGGCCATCGCCACCGACAAGTCGGCCTTGCTGCCGGGCGATCCGCCGGCGACGTCGGCCAACTACACCAGCTACAGCCGCGGGATCAACGGGCTGATGATCGACGTCAAGGGCCTTGCCGACGCCGGCAGTCTGGGCGCGGCCAACTTCGAGTTCCGCGCCGGCAACGATTACGACAGTCCAACCGGATGGACCGAAGGACCGCCGCCGGCTCTGGTCGACGTGCGAAACATCGGCGCCGATCTCGACCGGATCACGCTCATCTGGGCGGACGATAATCCCTGGACGGCGGTCGTCGAACCGGGCGCGATCGCCCGGCAGTGGCTGCAAGTGAGATTGCTGGCCGGCGAGGTCACGGGCCTGTTGCAAGACGACGTCTTCTACGTCGGCAACGCCGTCGGCGAGACGGGCAACCTGGCTGAAAATGCGGTCGTCGACGCGATGGACGAGATCGGCGTGCGAGAGAACCCGGCCTTCTTCCCGCCGGCCGCGATCGAGAATCCTTACGACTTCGACCGCGACAAGATCGTCGGCGCAACCGACCAGATCATCGCCCGAAACAACAGGACGTTCGCCGACGCGTTGATGCTGTTCTCACCGATGTCGGTCGTTGCGACCGATGACGTGTCGTCGATCGACTCCAACGGAACGGTGGCGATCGAGGTGCTGTCGAACGACCGCGACGCGGCCGGTGTCTTGTCGGGTGTGTATCAAGTGGACGCATCAAGTCAATTCGACGCCGTGGTGACGATCAACGGTGACAACACGCTGGCGTACGATCCGAGCGTTTCGGCAACGTTGTTGGGTCTCTTGCCGGGCGAGACTCGCGAGGACACGTTCGGCTACACGATTCGCGACGCCTTGGACCGCATCGACGAGGGAACGGTAACTGTTACGGTCACCGGCGTGGCCAGCCCGCCGCAGAATCTTGATGATGCTCGAAGCGGTGGCGACAGCGGCATAGTTCGCGAGCCGCTCAGTTCGCCGACGCCGGACCCGTGGGGCTTATTGGGACCTCAGCAGTTGGAAGTTGCCGGCGACCCAGGAACGCCGCAAGCGACCGCGTGGATAGCGTTAGACGCGATGGCAGCCGACGCGTTGAAATCACGACGTTTCAGGATCACGACGGCCCGGCCCGACCAGCGGCTTACGTTGGCCGACGCAGCGATGATCGCCCTGACGTACGAAAGTGACTCGGATGAAACGGAGTCACGATCTTCGAAGACGGAACTAAACCCTGGTCTGCTAGATCTGCTGGCAGAGGAGCAGACAGGTCGCAGGTAAGCGCCCCACCCGGTAGCACGAGCGTCGGCTAATCACCTGTCGCCGACAGCCGGTTGAAAACGTATTCAAAGCTGCCGGCGGAAGATGGAAAGGCAAGTATCGGCTCCGACGGCGACACTTGACGGCCAAAACAAACGGAGGCCAACGCCGAGGCCCGCAGCCCCGGCGAGACCTCCTGGTTGCTGCTTGCGTGCCGTGGCCGGCGAGGGATAGGTCCTGCCTCCATGCGGCCATCAAGCCGCCGCAACAGATACGAGTAACTCGATAGTTGGATAATCTATCGACCACATCGCGAGGCCGACAGGGCTCTGATGAGTTTGGGTGTGGCGTTCGCCCAGCCTGTCCGACTGATTCGCGAAACTGTTGACGAAGCGGACGGTTGGCGGAACCGGCTGGAGCAGAATCCGACGGATGGTGAGGCAGAGTACGCGCTGGCGGATTTGATGGAAGTGTTGTTGGATCGAATTCGGTGGCTCATCGACATCGTCGAGCCAAAGCAGCAAGCCGACGACGACACCGGAACCAGCTGGCTATCGTCCGACGAAGCGGAACGCAAGGTGGGTGACTACCCAAAACAGCATGCAACGGAAGACCACAAGGTCACGCTGCGAGAGATAGATGAACATGGCGGAGTGAAGAGGGGACAAGCCAATAACACGTCAGCTTGGCAAGCGTATCAAGAGCGTTGGGTGAAGGAGCATCCGCCCAAGCCCAAGGAAGAACAACTGACTGACGAGATCGCTGCCAAGCTTGCTATAGAAGAGTTGGTCGCCGAGCGGCAGGCCGAAGAGCGGAAGGAAAACGCCCAATACCGGCAATGGCAATTCAGCCAGACCCCCCCAATGACGACCCGCCCCGCATTTGTCCATGGACAAGTTTTCGCTGTCCATGGACAAGAAACAAGCGTTTCACCCTGGAAATATAGAGGTTTAGGAATTTTTTTCGTGGACAAGTAGGACTTTCCAGAGGCGTAATGTCGTCTCGGAAAGGAAAGTTGTTCATGAAGACCGCTGCCCCTCAACTCCTTACGCCCGGCCGTATCGCCACTCTCTTGGGCGTAGCTCTTCATCGCGTGCAGCATGTACTTCCCACGCGACACCACATCGCGCCGATTGCACGCGCCGGCAATGTTCGACTTTATGACCGGGAAACTCTGGCGAACATCCGTCGGTGTGTTGCTGGTGGGGATTACCTCGTCCATCGCCACGTCGCCCAGTTCGTCGGCCACCAGCAAGTTGACCAGGTTGTCAACGTATGGCAGCCGCCGACCGTCGAACCGGTCGATCGACACTTTGCCGTAGAAACCCAACTCGTGAATGTGTTGTCGCGCTTCGGACACGATCGCCGCATCGGCGTCGAGGCCGCGTATGAGGAAACTTCCCTTCGCAAACAACGCGCCCGTCAACTTCCCGTCGCCACAACCGAGGTGAACGATCAGGCCGCCGTTGAGCCCCGTGGCCGCCAGGATGTCTTCGGCGCTGTCGGCCGCCTGTCCGGTAGATGGCGTCAACGAGAGCAGGCCCGCAAAGACAACGATGAATGCGATCGTTTTGTTCATACTCATGGATCCCTTTTGTCGATCATAGGCTTCTCTCCTGGGCACGGGTTCATCGCGGACCGGGATCGTTGATGCGTGACGCGCCGCTTGTCTGGCCGGGCACAACGCCCCCCGCGGGCCGACCGCCCCTTCCGTGAATCGGCTTGCCCGTCCTGCGGTCGTACCGGTCCGGTGTGGCTTCGTCCAGCGGCGGTGTTGTATCGCCTGTGCGATGTTGCCACTGATCCATCAGCTTTCGCAGGTCATCCAGGACCTTACGATGCTCGGAATTCCCGACGATGTTGCTCATTTGGTGGGGGTCATTGCTTACGTCAAACAGCTCTTCCGCGGGCCGGGGTTCAAGCAGAGGATCCGTCTGGGCGGGAGTCAGCTTTCCTTGTTTTGCCAACTCTCTCAATTCCCGTTGGGGGCATTGTGCATCAAGACCGCAGATCTGTGGTAGTTGCGGATGGGCGTTGCGAATATAGACATAGTCGCCGCGACGAACCATACGTTCATGAGCAATCTGTCCATGCCAGTTGTGTTCTGCAAATACACACTCCCGGATCGACGACGTGGGGTCGCTCAGCAGCGGCATCATGCTCATGCCCTGGACGGTCCGCGGTACCGTCAATCCGACAATTTCGAGGATGGTCGGTGCAATATCGATCGCGCTTACAAGAGAATCACACACGACGCCCCGGTGGCTCATACCGGCGGGCCAGTGGATCACCAAGGGGGTTTTGATCCCGCTGTCGTAGAGTCGTGTCTTGCATCGCGGGAAGGGGCGGCCGTTATCGGCCATGAAGAAGATAACGGTGTTGTCGAGTATGCCCTGTGCTCGCAGTTCGTCAACAACAAGCCCAACGTACCGGTCGAGGCGCTGGACTTCATCGTAGTACTTCGCCATGTCCGCCCGAACGTCAGGCGTGTCGATCGAATATGGCGGGATGATCGCATCTTGGGGCGTATGTGGTTCTGCGTCCTTATCGGGCGCCCAGCCGCGATGGGCATCATGGGAAGCGAACCACATGAAGAAGGGTTGGTCCTGAGGACGCTGCTGGAGACATTCGACCCAGCGCTCCTCTCCCCCGGGCCCGCTGTCGACAATCTTGTTGAAGGCTCGCTTTGCGTAGTTGCCCAGGTGCCATTTTCCGGCGGCCGCCGTGTAGTAACCCGCCTGCTGGAGCAGGGCAGGAAACATCACCTGGCCTTCGGGCAAGGCTGTGTGTAGTTCCGGGGCGCCCGTGTTGTGGGGATATCTTCCGGTGATAACGCTGCACCGCGTGGGGCTGCACTGGCTGGTCGTCAGATGAGCATTCGTGAAGCGCAGCCCGTTGGCAGCCAGTGTGTCGACGTTCGGCGTTCGTATTCGCGGATGTTCGTAGCATCCAAAGTCATCGACCGAGATATCGTCGCCGATAATCAGCACGACATTCGGCTCGGAACACACTGCCGAACCGGCAAAGAAACAAGAAGCAAGGGCCAGGACCACCGCTATTCGTAATTGCAGTTTCATCTCCTTCATCTCCTTATCCAAATTGGGCTCGACCAGGCTTGTTCGCCATCGGATTGGGTCACCCGGACATAGTAGATGCCACTTCCCGAGAACTCCCGGTCATGCCAGCTTGTGGACCAACGGTCCGTGGCGCCGGGCGACGCGATCAGTGGCTCCGACCAGACCGTTCCGTCGTAGCGGCACAAGGTGATTTCGGACAACGTATCGGTACCTCCAACCTCGATCTCGAATTCGGGCTCTTCTCCCACCTTCATCTTGACTTGAGAACCCATCGGGAATTTACCACAGCGGAACAGGAGCACGATGCGGGCACCGGATGTTCCATAGGTGCATCGGTGTTTCATGCCTTCGTAGAGCCCGACACGGGTCAGCTCGGCGGCAAAGGTCGCCTGCAAACCTGCCGTTTGGTACTGACAGTTCTCCCATCCGCCCTGGGGCCACCGCTTGCCCGGCTCTTTGCAGAGGTGTCCCATGGTCAGACGGTGCATGTCGGAACCGGCAACGACACCGAGTCGCAGTCCGCGTTCGAGATTCCTGCGCAAGCGGTTTTCTCGCTTGGTCCTGTCATGACGGTGACAGGAATAGATCTCGTCCAGCCAGTGGACCGAATCGTCTATGCCTTCCGTGTACGCAGTATGAACGTGAGCGATGGTGAAAGCCGGCTGTTCGAGTTCTCTGAGTATCCTCATGTACTCTTCTTCGTTGGCGGCACCGACCCGGAACTCCGGATCGTCCGGCGGATTGCCGATCGCTTGCATCCGCTTCTCGCCCCATATCAACACGGCATCTTTCTCTGACAGGAAATACGCGTTCGTGTGACCCTGCTGTGCCCATTCGTAGCCGGGGAACGTGATGAACTCGCCCGGCCGGTTGGCCTTGGCCGTCTCCTGAAGATAACGCTGCCAGGCGGCGGCGCAGCCGAAGTACTCTGCATGGCAGGAAACGGAGCCGAAATCCAGGCCGGCGACTTTCGGTGCATAATAGAAATGCTCGTGAATGTCATTCGTTCCGTCACAGTCCAGCGTATGCGTGTGCATGTCTCCAAAATAGATGCGGGCAGGCGGTCGCTTTTCGGATACAACCACGTAGTTGGAAACTCCGGAGACAGCCCCCTGTGCCGCCTTGATCCGGTACCAGTCCGGCTTTGATCCGTACAAGCCCTCAATGCGTTTACAGCCCCGGTCCTCTTTGTTGAATGTGATTGATTCAGGCAGGCTGAGGGACTTGTCGCCGGTCAGTTGCACGTCACCCTCGAAGTCCTCAGCGGCGTTGCCGTACTCATCGATCGCGGCAACATTGAGGGAGAACGTCTCGCTGACTCCCTGTAAAGGCCGACAGGTAACGTGCAGACTCGTGGCGGTGTGCCCCTTGATCCTGATGCGTGGCAGATCGTCGAACTCACCTCGTCTGATGGGGAGGTCGCGGTCCAGTTGAGGCAGCTTTGAGAAACGGAACGGCATGAACAGATAACACATGGCATAAGATGGCGCCTTGGCGTTCCTCCATTGAATCTCGATTACGTCACCTTCCTTCAGTCCCTCGCTGGCCGATATTTCAAGGACGCTCCGCTTGCGATTTCTCAGGGCCGTGACGAAATGGGAAGGTCGGTTGTCATGTCCCTTTGGCAATGGCTGCCCGAGCTTGAGGTCCAGCTTGACACCAGCGCGGCTGCAGGTGGCACAAATATAATTCGATTCACCCGGGTCGGTTGACTGCCAGGGCTGTCGCTTGTCCCAGAAATGACTGGGAAAAGTGAACTGCCAGCGGTCCATCAGTGAACCATTGACAATGCCTATCGAATCTCCCGCAGGCAGTCCTCCCTCGCCGAGCTTGATCATCACGGAGTAATCACTTCTCTTGTCCCGCCATCCTTCGCTAGGCGTTATGCTGACCTCGGATCCTTTACCCAACAGAGAATTCCTGGAGTAGGTGGGATCGGAGCCCCCGGATATCACCGCCCCGCCAAAAGTTACGGGAGAAAAGACCATCGCACAACCGGCGACTCGAAGAATATCCCTGCGATTGACTCGTTTCGTGTCCTTCATCATTCTTTTCCCGTTCCGAAACAGCGAACTCGTAAACCGGTCCCACTTCAGCGGCTGGCGCGGTGTCGGCCTTCACCCGCCGTCCGTTTTCTCAGGTGTCGCCGCGCGACGTTGGTGCGGAACGACGCGGTCATGTCACCGGCGGGCATCAGCGACTCGACGACCGCGCCCACCCGAGCGTGCGAGGTGCGGATATGGAAGCCGTTCTGCTCGCCGCCGGGCTCGGCCGCCGACGCGCGGGTCCCAGGAGCAAGCGGCCCCGCCGGGGCAACCGTCGCCGTAGCGCAGCCCTGAAGAAAACGCCGCCGGTCAAACCCGTGACGGCAACCATGACATGTACCGTGAGCGTTGCACCAGAACATCATAACTCTCCTGCCGGACGGTGAGACGCCATTGATGGAGCGAAGAACATATCTCCGTACTACTGACCTCGAAGATCGCTGAATTCTTGACCTAATTGACTCAAACTGAAAAGACGGGAGTCCGAAAACGGGGACTGGCTCCGTCGAGAGCCTGGTTTTGAAGTGGTTGAGGCGTTTGCCGACGGTGCCTGTCCCCTTTTTCGGACGGCTGCACTTTTTCGCACGAGTTCTCGTTATTATACTGTAGTCCACTGGGGAAAACCACCGTCATCAGAGCATGGCTACCACGACGCGATTTCAACGCAAGTATGACCATCGACTTCGTGAACTCGTTCGAGCCACTGGCAATATCGACGTGTCACTCAAGCGTGACGTACCGCGCGCTGCCTGACGGACGGTCTTCGGCAATGGTTGGCAAGCGTCTATCCGAAGAAGGCAAGGAGATTCGCGTCGAGCGTGCTCCAACCTATTTCGGCAAGATGAATTTGGTCGTGCACGGGACGGCCAATGGCGTTCGTGTCGATTTCGAAGCGCCGAAACGCAACCCACCAGAACGAATCGTACTTCATCTGCCCAAGTCGCGCCGGTTGGTTGGCTCGGTCGATAACGTCAAGGTCCTTACGCGATCAAACCAAAAGGAACACGGGGATTTTCCGACCGTCGCGGCGCTTTACGAGAATCCTGATTCGCCGAGTTTGACGACGGGCAAGCCGGCAACCTGTTCCAAGGCCTTGTCCCGCTAATTCCCTTGATGAATGACGCCGGACTGTTCTCGCAAAGGCGTCTTTCGGAAGCCACACAGCCCGTATTCAACGGTCTGTGTCATCAACTCGTACGCATTGCCGGACGTGTCAAATATCGACCGTGGCTGGAACAGTCTTGCCCCCCATCCGTGGGCTGGCTTCCTTGAAGCCGATCTGCGCAAGCCGGGACACGTTTTCCGAGGCGCCCAGATCGTGCCGAGAAACGGTTGCCGAGGGCAATTTGGCACGGTTGGACGACCACCCACCACCAGGCCCGTGATCGAGACGCCCGATCAAAGCAGTCATTTCTTGACACGCTGCGGTTGCCCCGTCGAACTTTCCCTTTCCTTGCTCTGAAAGAGGGGAGTCGCATGGCGGGGACGGTCTGTTATACTGACCGGCGTACCGCCTCCTGTCGGAGAATATCGACACGGCCATCTACCGCGGCTCGAGCACCCGGCATGTTGGGGAGGCTATTTTGAGCATACCGTAGTCTGTCTGACTTTAGCCCACCTTACAAGGAGCAAACGAAATGGACGACCATCCAACACCGCGGGTTTCTCGTCGCAGCTTTGTGCAACTCGCCGCGGGGGCCGGGCTTGGAGTTGGCCTGGCCGGTTCCGGCTTGGCCCAAGACCCACCGCGGGACGCCGACGGGAAGATCATTCCCGGCTTCGAGAAGCCGCAGCAAGATACGGACGCAACCGGAACCGCCGAGGCAAAGTCGAACCGCAAAATCCGTGTCGGCATCGCGGGTTACGGCCTGTGCCGGATGGGCGCGGCGTTTTCGTTTCAGGACCATCCGAATGTGACGGTGGCCGCGGTCACCGATCTCATTCCCCAAAATTGCGCGGGCCTGGCCCAAGCGTGCCGTTGCAATAAGACGTATGCCTCGTGCGAAGAAATGCTGAAGGATGACTCGATCGAGGCCGTATTCGTCGCTACGGACGCTCCCAGCCATGCCCGGCTGGCGATCGAGGCGCTCAACCGCGGCAAGCACGTGGCCAGCGCGGTGCCGGCGGTGTTTGGCGCCGATGGGCTCGAACAGGCCGAGATGCTGCTTCAGGCCGTGAAGAAGAACGACAGAAAGTACGTGATGTTCGAGACGTCCTCTTTCCATGCCAACTGTTACGATTGGCGGAAGAAGTACGCAGCCGGCGCCTTCGGTAAACTGATCTATTCCGAGGGCGAGTATTACCACTACTTCGGCACGCCGCTGGGCGGTTACAACCCGAAGACCCGGAACGTCGACCCTAACGGCTGGAGGAAGGGCATGCCGCCGCAGTGGTATCCCACGCATTCCAACGCCTATTACGTGAGCGTGAGCGGCGGGCGGTTCACCAGGGTTTCTTGCCTGGGAATGAAGAGCATCGTGTCGCACCTGCAGGCGGTGAACAACGACTACAACAACCCGTTCGGCTCCGAGATCGCCCTGATGCAAACCAGCGAAGGCGGCATGTCGCGGATGGCCGTCTGCTGGGACATGCCGAGCGGCGGCGGCGAACACGGGCGCGTGTACGGGCAGAAGAAAGTCGATACCTCGCGGATCACCTATCCCAAACCGCCGCTGCCCAACGGCGTGGGCGGCGGCGGGCACGGCGGCTCGCACGGATATTTAGCGCACGATTTCATCGAGTCGATCTTGTTCGATTACCGGCCGACGGTGGGCATTGAAGAGGCGCTGAATATGACGGTGGCGGGCATTATGTCCCACAAATCGGCGCTTAAAAACGGCGAATGGATGACGATCCCGGAATTCAGGCTCTAGGATAGCAAGCGTTGGAACAGGAGAGAATAGCCATGTGCGTGGAACAGATATCCCGACGCAGGTTTCTGGCCGGATCGGTGGCGGCGGCCGCCGCGGTGCAAATCGTGCCCAGGTCCGTTCTTGGCGGTCCGGGCCAAACAGCGCCCAGCGACATGATCACCAGCGCAAATATCGGCATGGGCGGGCCCGCCCAGAACGTGAAATGTGACAAACTGCTCGCGATCTGCGACGTGCGCAAGGACAAGCTGCGCCGCGGAATGCCGGGAGAAAGACACACCGACGGCGTGGATCGCTACCTCGATTTCCGGCATGTTCTCGACCGGGACGACATCGATGCCATCGCTGTGGGTTCTACGGAAACCTGGCATGCGATCCATATCGTCCAGTCCATGAAAGCGGGCAAGGACGTGTACGGCGAGAAGCCCATGAGCATGACAATCCGCGAGGCGGCGGCCATCCGCGACACGGCCCGGCGCTACGGGCGAGTGTTTCAGCACGGAACGCAGCGGACCTCGTCCGGCACGTGCCAGTATGCCCGACACCTGGTCGAAGAAGGGAGGATCGGCAAGGTGGTCGCCGCCGGTGTGAGCGACTGTAATCACGGCCAACTGGCCCTGCCGGGGCCTTGCCCGCTGCCTGCCCAGCCCGTGTCGCCCAACATGCTGGACTGGGACCTCTGGGTCGGTCCTTCGCCCTGGCGACCGTTCCACAGCTTTGCCATGAAAGGCGTTCTTTCGTGGATGATCTACGAGGATTTCGGGCGTAGTTGGGTCAACGGAGGGGCGGTCCATCCCAACGACGCGGTGCGGTATATCCTGGGGTATGAGCATGAAAGCCCGGTCGAGATCATTCCGTCCGACGGCAAGGAGTACAAGAGCGTCACCACCTGGAAATACGCCGATGGCACGTTTCTTCAGGTCGGTTTCGACGGCCTCCCCATTCCCGAGGAAGTGCGGAAGAAGCTGCCAGGCCGCGGCGCCAATTACGGAGGGCCGTTTGTTATCATTGGGACAAAGGGCAAGTTCGTTCTCGATGTTGGTTGCATGATTTGGGCCGATCCCCCGGATCTCGCGCATGGGCTTGCCAATTTCAAACCGCCGCACCAAGGCGGACACCACGTAGAGTGGCGCACGTGCATACGCACCCGGGAGAAACCCATTTGTAACGAGGACGCGGCGTACCAGACCGAGTTCCTGTGCCACAGTTCGGAAATCGCCCAAACACTCAAGCGTCCCCTGAAGTGGGATCCGGCGAAGGAAGAGTTCATCGGCGACGAGGAAGCAAACCGGCTGACATACAGGACCTACAGGAGCCCCTGGCGCCTGTAGGATCGCGGGAAAAACAATATCCGGAAATGTAGCTGCCGTCGCCAGGTCCAGATTAACCGACGAGCATCAGGAGCAACCATGAAACGCAGTCCAATCACCTTGTTTTTCGTGCCGGTTCTCTTGCTGTTGCTGTCGGTGAGCGCGTATGCCGAGGATCGGGCGGGCCCGACGGTTCCGCAGGAAGATCTCGAGAAGATCCAGAAGGCGGCACCGGCCGAAGCGCCCGCCACGCCGAAAACACCTCGCAAGCTGCTGGTGTTCTCCCGCGCGACCGGCTTCCGGCACAAGTCCGTTCCGTGGGGCGCCCAGGCATTGCGGGTCCTGGGTGAAAAGACCGGCGCGTACAGTCCAGTGCTCAGCGATGACCCGGCCATGTTCGACCGGCAGCGGCTCTTCGAGTTCGACGCCGTGGCGTTCAACAACAACTGTGGCAATCCGGTGCAGGACGCGCAGCGCCGCAAGAACCTCTTGGAGTTCGTCGCGGGCGGGCGGGGTCTGGTGGGCATTCATTGTGCCGCCCACATCGAATGGCCCGAGTTCATCGAGGTGCTGGGCGGGTGGTCAGTGAATCACCCCTGGAACGCGGGCAGCACGATCACGCTGAAGATCGAAGAACCGTCGCACCCTCTCGTGAAGATGTTTGGCGGCCCGACGTATCGGCACACCGACGAGATCTTTCAGTTCGACCGCTACTCCCGCGCCCGGCAACGCGTCCTGATCAGTATCGACACGAAACGAACCGACATGAACGTACCTGGCATCGTCCGCAAGGACGGCGATTTCGGTTTGGCTTGGATCCGCAGTCACGGCAAGGGTCGGGTGTTCTACAGCGAGTTCGGCCACCAAAAGGACGTCTACTGGCGCCCCGTGATCCTGGAACACTATCTGGCCGGAATCCAGTATGCGTTGGGGGACCTTCAAGCAGATGCGACGCCCAATTGCAAGAAGTAGAGGTCGCGCCGCTTTGAAGAGTATTTTCTGGACAAGGACAACAACGGGGACGTAAAGCGTGACCGTGTTTCCGGGAATTCGCAGGGCCGATTTACCATCCCCTTTTACTCCCACGCAGACTTCAACTCGTGGACGCGCAGGAAGCGCGCCTTGACCTTGCCGCTACCGCAGGACGCGATCAGCGTGCGATTGACGTCCTTTGGGATGATACAGCGCGGGATGTAAACGCGGCCGTTGTTCCCGAACACCTCAATCGAAGTACGGTCCAGCAAAAACCTGAGATGGATGACCCCCTTCTCGGGTTTGAGCGGCGTCCGAACATTGCCGCAGGACAACGTCTGGCTGTCGGCATTGTAGACCACCTTCTCCCCGCGCAGGTCGAAAGTGGTTTCCGTGCCCGCGGCCGGATCGAACTCGACTTCCACGTCGAACAGCTCTCCGTTGATTCCGGCCAGCGGATTATCTCCCGCCTTCAGGGTCAGATCCGTCCACTGATGCGTTTTTGCCCGGAGCGTTTCGAGTTCCTTGACCGGATTCATCCGCATCCGCGGTCCTTCATCAGTTGAGTGGAGAGTCAGTTCCGACGGGACCGTATACTGCTGGTTGAACGGCATCGCGGGATACTGTCCGCCCCGCATCCAGGTGATCTGTACGCGCCGGTCGTTCGGTGCGTCGTGCCAGGTCATGGTTGCATAGTAGTTCCCCTGGATAACCAATGACCTGACGCGGTCAGCCGTCACGGCCGGTTTGCCGGAGAGCGTGTAGAACTTGTGACCGTCAAACCTGCCCACGATGTAGCTGCCGTCAATCAGTACCAGGACCCATTTCTTGTTTTTTGGATCGCCGTCGACGGACAGTTGAAAGAAATCGGCGCAACCACAGAGTTCATCCCCCCACTTGTCCTGTTCTACACGACTCTCGAACTTCCAATCCTTCAGGTTCTCGGAACTGTAAAACCCCACGGCCCTGAGCCTCTTTCCACTGTTGTCCTGGAAATGATCGTACGTAGGGGCGATCCAGCGTCCGGTGGGCTGATACCAGAACGGTCTGGGAGTGTCGATGCGCGCACCCGGGTGAGTTATGACTGGATTGCCCTCGTAGTCGGTCATTGTTTCGCCGCGATCATTTGAATAGGCAAGACAGAGCCCGCTCCTGGTGCGCAGATAGAACATCACCAGCACGTCCTCGGCCCCGGTCTTAAAGCCCAGTTCGTTCTTCCAGTCGACGAACCCCGCGCCCGTAAAACAGTCGCCTTTGGGATTCGGGAACAGGACTTTCGGCATTTCCTTCCAGCGCACCAGGTCTTTGCTGACCGCGTGCCCCCAGGTCATGTTTCCCCAGGGAAGCGCAACCGGATTGTGCTGGTAGTACATGTGGTACTCACCTTTGTAGTAGACCAGGCCGTTGGGATCGTTAATCCAGCCGCGCCGCGAGGTGAAATGGAATTGGGGACGATATTTTTCCTTGTAGAGATCCTCGGCGCCCTTGATCGCGTCGTCCTGGCTGATCGTGCTCCAGTCCTTCGGCGCGGGGTTTATGTTGACGACAATCGTTCGTCCCTTGAACCGGGCGACGTCGAAAAAGGCCCACCAATCCGGTTTGTTTTCCGCCAGCGGGACGCCGAACTGCCCGAGTAGTTTCCCATCCACCGAGAGGCTCATCCCGCGTTTGGGCGCGCGGTTGTTGATCGGGAAATTCAGGAACTGTTTCTCGATTACCATTTCCACGGCCGGCTTGGGGTCTTCGACCCTCGGCTGGTCTTCCGCGGTCCAGGCGGCGGAACATGTCAAGAGCATGGCAAGGCAAATAGCTCGATTCATCGGTATTTCCTTTCGGTTCGAGTTCAGGGATATTCTTAGTTGGATAGTGCCGGTCTGCGGCATCGCGAACTACCAAGAACTACCGCACGGTCGTCTAACCCGTAGCCGGAGGCGCAGGCGAATGGACCGTCTGTCCCGCTGCCCGCCTGCGCCTTCGGCTACGGGTTAAACGAATTACTCCCCTGTTCTGTTGCCGGTAGCCAACGATACCAGGTGAAATAGAGCACGGTAGCGGCGCACAGAAACAAGCCGAACCATACGCCCGCGCGCCAGTACCAGTGTCCTACGAGGTACATGGGAAACAGGTATAGCCCGGTTACGCCGCAGCAGGCAATCAATGTGTTGCACGCCGTACGCCACGGCGATTCGGCCGCGTCGGCGAGTTCCCGGCGCGAGAGACCGCAGGCGGTACGGACGGGGCGCCACATGCCGAAGGGGCAAACGGTTCGGTAAAACGTCCGCAACGTCTCGGGCTCGGCGGGAGCCGTTGTCAGAGAGACGACAAGGCAGGCAAAAAGCGAACCGATCGAGATGAGCGGAAACTGCACGTACATGGGCATGTCCGGGAAGAACAGAACGGCCAGCGACAGCACGATGCCCGCGAGCGTCCCGGCGGCATATCCCCAGCCGTTGAGCCGCCACCAATACCACCGCAATACATTGGGCATAATCACCGCCCCGCCCAGCGCCATCATGATCCAGCCCCAGATGGACGTGATCGACTCCGCGTTCAGACCGACCACGATTCCGGCCACAACGACACCGATCGTTGCGATGTAGCTGTACCTGACAAGATGGTGTTCATCCGCGTGGGGCCTGAACAGAGGCTGCCAGATGTCGCGCACCACGTACGAGGCGCCGCTATTGGCCGTCGAACTGAACGTCGACATGAATGCCGACAGCAAGCCGGCAATCACCAGCCCCTTCAGCCCGATCGGCAGATACTTCTGCAATACCATGGGCATCACCAACTCGGGGTCGGTAACGTCGCCGATGCCGCTGATGGCCAGCAGGGTGATGCCTGCGACCATCATCCAGCGAACGACCAGAAAAAAGGGCCACGCAGCGGCAACCTTTGCGGCGTCCCGTGGATTCCGTGCGGCCAGATAACGCTGGAAGTCATACAATTGTCCGGGCCCACCGGCATTGAGAAGAAATCCTTTGACGATCCAGGCAATGGTCAGAAACCCGAACATCTCATACATGCCATTGTCCGTACCGTGGAACTCGGCAATGCGCCAGACGGGACGCAGCGATTCCCAGCCGTCCGGAACCGCGTGCCGGACCATCTCGGGCGAAATCTCCGTGAATGCAACCCAACCGATCAGCAGGCAGGCAAACGACAGGACCACGGTCTGGATGATATCCGTAATGATCACGCCGAACAGGCCCCCCAGTACGACGTACAGGGTAGTCAGTGCCAGGATTGCAATGGCCATCGTCTGGGGCTTGTACGTGGTGAGCAGTGTCTCGGCAACCGGCACCAGTTCAACAAGCCAACCGGTGTCCACGTAAACGTGCGCGAACTTGCCGATGCCCTGGAACGCGTATCCAATGAAACTGACACAAGTGATCACCGCCACCAGCGCGTAGGCCATACGAGCGGTTTTCCCCCCCAGCCCTTCGCCGAAACGCGTAACCATCCATTCCGCCCCGGTGATCACGTTGGAGCGCCGCACCCACCTGGCCACGTAGGCCAGACCGAATGCGGGCAGCATCACACCCCACATCCAATGATGCCACCAAGACTTCATGCCCAGCAGGTAAAGCACGGTCACCATCCACATGGTGCCCGTGATGTCGAAATTGGACACGGCACCCGACGCAGCCAGTGCCCACCAGGGAATCTGCTTGCCGCCGAGGAAATAGGATTCGAGGTTTCTGGCTGCAAGCTTGCGCAGATACAACCCCAACCCCGTGACGGTGACAAAGTAGGCCGCGATTACGCAATAGTCGACCGTTTCCAAAGTCAGTCTCCCAGCGGTGTGTCAATGTCAATCGTCCCACATCGGCTGCATCTCCCAGACGTCAAGCGACTCCAGCAGCGCGGGGCCGCCCTCGGCGAACAGGTCGACGCCGAGCGCCTTCGGATTGCAGAAGGTGCGACCGGTCAGCGCGGCCCCGCCGCAGTACACCTCCACGATCGAACGGTCGAGGAAGACGCGAAGGTTGAGCGGGCCGCCGGCGGAGCCGTCACGCGCGACGCGGGCCGAGGCGGAAGCCTTCTTGGTAACCGCGCCATTGATGCCGAATTGGTCGGTTTTCGGGTCATACCAGACGCGGACGGCTTGCGTGCCGTCCGCCGAGACACGGAGTTTCAGGCCGAAGCGAACCGCGGTCGAAGCCGCACGGTCGAACACGGCGACAATCTCCAGCGCATCGCCCCGGATATCGTCCAGGTGACCGCCCTTGCTCGACTCGACGATGAGCGCCTCGCGCCGCTCGTGTTGGCCGCGGAGTACCTCGATTCCGGGAATCGGCTGCTGGACAACGTGCCGGCCGCAAAGCGATAGTACCCGCGGAATCGAATGGGCACCCTGCCAATACGGTACGCTCTTGGTCGGCGAGGCCGGTCCGGTGACCCAGCCGTGCATCAATTGTCGCCGCGCGCCGCCCGGGCCCTTGTCGTCGGTCATGTTCACGTTGAACGAGTAGTACGTGCCGTTGTCGATCGATTTCGGCTCGGGGTCGTCGGGCCTGAAGGACATTGCGCGAGCATCATACGTACCGACCCAGTAGGGATTTCCGCTGCCGACCATCAACACGTGCTTGCCACCCAGCGGGATCAGGTAGGGCAGTTCCCAGAACTTGCCTCGCTTGATCGACCCGGCGATGTTCTTCCGCAGGGTCCAGTCTTTCAGATCGTTTGAAGTCCATAGCCAGGCCGCGCCCTGCCGGTCACTCCCGCCCGTCGTGCCACCAATCAACTGGCACCACCGATCACCGTCACGCCACACCTGCCCGTCCCAATGAACCGGCGAGTCGGCATTCGGACGCCGGGTATTGTTCATGACCATCGTCTTCTGCCAGGTGAGCCAGCCATCCGTGCTGCGAGCTAGAATGCCGTACGTCTCGCGGTGCCCCGCCACGTTGCCGGTGTACAGAGCGCAGGGGAAACCCTGCCGGTCAATCACCGTGTTTCCCGAGTAGACGCCTCCCCGATCGTACCGCGTATCGGGCCACAGGGCAACGGGCCAATCGATCCAATGCACCAGATCCTCGCTGGTGGCGTGTCCCCAGCAGCGGGTACTCCGCCGCCAGCCGCCTTGCCCGTCGGAGACCATCGGATCGAACTGATAGAACAGGTGGTATTTACCTTCGTGATAGATGGGCCCGTTGGGATCGTTGATCCAGCTTTCCGGTCCGGTGAAGTGATAGATCGGCCGGTGTGGATCGTTTTCGATCATCCACGTCCGCACCGCCAATGCAGCGCGCGAGTAGGTTTCGATGTCGGTGCTGCGAACCACGTTGCGGTAGTCGGCCACGGGCTTAGGCAGTCCGGCATATTGAGTTGCCTTGCGAGCCTCCTGGCGCGGCTTGACCTCCGCCTCGCCACCGCTGTTCGCGCCGGCCGCATCGCTCATTGCCTTCTGCCGGGCAGCCGTTGCCAACATAGGGTAGCCGATGAGCAGTGTCGCCGCCACGCCAAGTCTCGAGGCAAGGCTGATCTTCTTCGTTTGTCGGGCTATCGCTTGATGTATCACTGTCATCTCCTCGTTACTTGCCTTACTGGTACTTGAAATAGTGGAGCAGCGCGCGTGGTAGAAATTATCTTCGCCGTGCGTTAAAAAGGGAGGGGGGAATCGCGGCACCACGCCTATCCGCTCCCCAACCCCTCGGCAACGCACACTTCACGACCCATTATATGGGGGCACCGACGAGAATGCACCGACGCACGGTGGGGTAGATCCCACCGCCTTGCACGACGGGCCGCGAGCATTTATTATCGAGAAATACTGTCCCGTCGTGGCTTGGCCGCCACCAAAGACGCTTTTTGGGGAACCACAGAGGACACAAAGATCACAGAGAGGACCCCCGCGGTGACCAAACACGCTTCGACGGAAAACTCGCGTCGCGGATTCCTGAAACAGGCCGCGGCAGGCACGGGCCTGGGCCTGGGGACGCTGCTGGCCGGATGTGCCGCCCCGCAAAACGCCCGTTCTGGCGGCGGACAGAAAAAACGCCTCCGGGCGGCCTTTTCCAACGGTGGGCTGACCACTACCTGGTGCAAGCTGGGACACGACACGGCCATGCTCTGGGGCGATCTGCTCGACGTGGAAGTGGTTTGGGTCGATGGCGAACTTAACACCCAGAAACAACGCGAAAAAATCGACCTGATCGTCGACGACGATTGGGACTTCTGCGCGTTTCAGGCCCTGCAAAGCGGCGCGCTGGAGGAACCCTGCAAACAGTTGAAAACCCGGGGGATCCCCGTGGTGGGAATGGATACGCTGATCGTTGAGCGGGAGCGGCTCCGCGAGGCCGGCGTGTGGGTGCAGATCGCCGCCGACCATCGGCGAATCGCCGAAAGCAGCACGCAATATCTGATCGACCGCATCGGCGGACGCGGCAAGGTAATTCACATCGGCGGTGCCAGTGCCCACAGCGGTGCCCGGGCGCGAAACGAAGGGTTCAATGGTATTGTGGCGAAGTATCCGGAGGTCGAAGTCCTCGGCGGCGGCGTGCGTTGGTGCGACTGGAAGACCGAGAAGGCCCGGGATTCGTTCGAGGCCCTATTGCAGCAGAGCGATGAACCGATCGCCGGGGCCTTCTTCCACAACGACGACATGGCGTTGGCCAGCATCCCGGCCCTGAAAGGCACGCCGCACGAGCAGATGGTAATCACCGCCTGCGACGGCCAGAAGGACGGGCTGACCGGCGTTCGCGACGGCCGGCTGGCCGCCACCACGGTCAACCCGACCTGCATGATCCATATGATGTCGGTGGTCGTCGGGCAGTTCATCTGCCGCGGCGGCGAAGCGATTGAGGACGTCCCGGCCGAGATCCCCCTGCCCTGCCCTTTGGTTTCCAAGGAAGCGGGCAATATCGACGCGATGTTTTATTTGAGTGATCCTAAACATTGTTTGGTGTAGAAGGAGAGGGGTTGGGGATTAGGGGTTGGGGGTTGGGGACTTCGGGTTTGACGTCTACCCCTAAAACCAGGACCCTCCCATAGTCGTTGTTCGCTCCGCGAACAAAACGCTGGTTCGCGGAGCGAACCACGACTATCTCGAACCCCTAACCCCTAGTCCCCCATGCCCCAGCCCGTCGCCAAAAACCGCCTCTCACGACTCCTAGGCCGCTGGGAGGCCCGCGACGTGGCGCCGCTGGTGAGTCTGACGCTGCTGGTGATCTTCTTTACCTTCGCGGCCCCAAACTTCCTCAAGCCGGCCACACTGACGGCAATCCTCAAGCAGGGCTCGGTGTTGGCGATCGTCTCCGTCGGTCTGACCTACGTGCTGTTGTGCGGCGAGATCGACCTGGCCGTGGGCACGATGGCCTTGTGGTGCGCGTGCTGTTGTGGATGGTTGTTCGAGAATTGGGCCGCCGGCCTCGGTGGCGGCGAGGTTTCGCTCGCGATGACCGCCCTGGTGATCCTGTTGCCGCTGGCGAGCTGCGCGGCGCTGGGGGTTCTTTCCGGCGGGTTGACCGTCGCTTCGCGGCTACCGAGTTTCATCATCTCGCTGGCGATGATGTTCATAGCCGAAGGGCTTGCCCGATACCTCACCAAGAGCAAGATGTACGAAGTGCCGCAACTGTTGGCCGCCGTCGGCAACGAGGGAGTCCACCTCGGCGGACGCTACATGCTGCCCTACAGCGCGATGCTGGCCGCGGCCGTCTTTATGTTGGGCCACTTCGTGCTCCGCTACACTCGATTCGGACGCTACGTCTACGCCACCGGCGGCAACCGTCAGGCCGCCCGGCTTGCCGGCATCCGCACCGGGCGGATCGTGCTCTGTTGCATGGCCATTTGCGCGGTCACCGCCGGCATCGGAGGGCTGGTAAACTCCGGGCGAATGACCAACGTTACGCTCGACCAGAACAAGGACCTGTTGCTCAGCGCGGTCGCCTGCGTGGTGCTCGGCGGGACAAGTCTCTTCGGCGGCGAAGGGAGCATGGGCAAGACGGTCGTCGGCGTATTGACCTTCACCGTGCTGAGCGTCGGGCTGATGCAGATAAACTGGATCGACGACCTCGCCCGACAACTGCTCACCGGACTCGTGCTGATGGTGGCCCTGGTTATTAACGGGGTGTTGGCGAGGAGGTGAGGGGGTTGACAACTCGTTTAGCGGGGCAGCATCGCTGCCCGTTTTTCGCGCCTGTGATCGTTTTCGTGTCTGGATTCAAGCGTCGCTTGTGTTAAGGTGTTTGTCAATGAAATCGCGAGGGCTAACGACTTCGATTCCTTGATATCCAGATACCCGCAATAAGTGCTTGTCACCACTGATGACGCAGGCTACATCGGCATGTGCCGCACAAGCGAGAAACTTGTCATCGTCCGGATCCTCACACACGCCTTCGGCCAATGGCGGTGGTTGAACGGTTTCTGCGTGGGTCGCCAGCAGGTCGAGCACCCGACCAGCGTCTCTGTCTTTGTGCTGCGAAGCCAACTTGTCGGCCACAAGCTCGTATTCTTGAAGAATTTCGGGCGACAGCACGATCTGTATTCTGCGGTCCCGCCATGCTTCCAGGATCTTGCCGGGTGGGCCTCCAAAAAAAATCCCGGAGATCACCACGTTTGTGTCCAGAAAGATCTTCACTGGCCACTCCGCGTTGTGGCACGGCGGCGAACCTCGGTGGTCGCGGCTTCGATGTCCGACTGCCTCATGCCGGTTCGGCGTGCGGCCGATCGGGCTTGGGAGATCAACTCGTCGAACTCATCCATCGACGGCGGTTCGATCGCACGGAGGATCACCACGTCGTTCTCGGCAATAACGACAAACTGCATGCCCGACTCGAGGCCCAGCCGCTTGCGGATTTCCTCCGGGATAACGACTTGCCCTTTCGAAGACAGGCGGGTGGTTGCGATCGTCGACATGGAGGGCTCCTTGTATCTTACCAGTAAGATTATACGTCGGGCCCGGACCGGAGGCAAGCCGGATGGCTTCTGAACACAAGTCTCTGCCCCTAATCACCAGCACGAAGATTTCCAAGAATTGGGAATCCCCAGGCGGCCAACTGCGTCTATAATAAATAGTGAAGGGCAATATAGCGAGATATACCCATGTCGAGTGGAACGTCTACCCCCGTTGTGCCACGGGACGAGCCGACCCAACGCGCCGAATCCGAGCGGTGTGAAACGTTCATCGAGGAGCGGCTTTGTCAAACACGGCGACAAGTGAAGAGCGTCGATCTGGCCCGTGGGCTGATGACGCTGCTGATCGGCGTGCTTGCCTATCTGTTTGCCGCCGCGCTGATCGATCATTGGGTGATTGACGGTGGGTTGGGGTTCTGGGGTAGGTTGTCTCTGTTGTCTGTCTTGCTCGGCGTGGGCGGATACTATGCGGCGTTGCATATCGTGCCGCCGCTCTGGGGTCGCATCAACCCGTTGTTCGCCGCGGACACCATCGAACGGGGCCGGCCCGGGCTCAAAAACAGCCTGATAAACTTCCTCATGACGCGAGGCCACCGTGAGGAGGTGCCGGCTGTCATCTACAAAGCGCTGCAGAATCGCGCCGCCGCCGATCTGTCGAGGGTACCGCCCGAGGCGGCCGTCGACCACGGGCCGGTCATCCGGCTTGGCTACGCGCTGATCGCCACGATGGTGATATGCTGCCTGTACCTGGTTCTGTCGGATAAGAATCCGCTCGTTTCGGTCGCCCGGGTGCTGTTGCCGTGGGCCGGAATCAAAGCCCCGACCCGGGTGACGTTCGAAGACGTGCAGCCTGGTGATGTGGTGGCTTTTCACGGCGAACAGGTTACCGTCTTGGCGAAGGTCAGGGGTGTCGATCAGGGCGAAGAGGTCATGCTGGTTTACGGCACGGCAGACGGGCAAAGCGTCGGTCAGACCATTCCGATGACGGCCACGAAGGACGTTTATCGCTACGAGTGCAAGCTGCCGCCAGGGAACCTAGGCTTTCAACAAGGCTACGATTACCACCTCACCGCCGGCGACGGATGCACGCCGACGTTCACGATCGACGTGCAAACCGCGCCGGCGATCCTGGTCGATCGGATCGAGTACGACTATCCGGACTACACCGGCATGGAAAACCACGTTGCCCAGCGACAGGGCGACGTGGTGGCGATCGAAGGGACCAAGGTCACAATTCACGCCACGGCCAACCGGGAGATAGAGCGGGCGGAAATCGATCTCGACTGCGACGGCCTGCGAGGTCTGCCGATGCGGACCGATGGTGATCGGGCCAGCGGGCAGTTCGTCTTGCGGCTCGACGGCGACGACCCCACCCTGCCCTTGCACGACTGCTATCAGTTGCGATTCACCGATCGCCAGGGACGATCGAACCGCCGGCCGATACGCCACGGCATCGAGGTGATACGCGACCTGCCGCCGGAAGTTGAAATCACGATGCCGCAAGAGGACGAGGTCCAGATTACCGAGGACGGCCGGCTGCGGATTGAATTCCAGGCGGAGGACCCGGACTTCGCGCTTTCGCGATTGACGCTTCGTGCCGATCATGAAGGGCGGAGCCTACCCATCCGGCCGGCGTTGGATCGGCCGCACCAGGGCAAGTTCGCCGGGGAGTACTACTTCGATCCGGCCCGGCTCGGTCTAAAGGCCGGCGACCGCATCGCCTATTGGGCCGAAGCTTCAGACAACAAGCAACCGCGGCCCGGACAAACAGATACGGCCCAGCAGTGGATCCGGATCGTCGGCCCGGAAGACATCGAGCAAGAGCCGGGGCCCGGCGATTTGCAGCCGCGCGACGGCCCACGGGACCAACCCGGCGAGCAATCCGGCGAGCGGCCAGGCGAGCAGGAGGAGCCGATCCCCGAGCAGCCGCAAGAACCGGGCGAGCCGGAGCAGCCGTCGGATGAACCTGGCCAGAGCGAACTGGAGCAGCCGGGCGAACAGCCGCGGGAAGATCCGGCCCAGTCGCCGGACACCGGACAGACGCCTGGCGAAGCGGCATCCGAGCAACCCAGCGAACCGATCGATCCCGAGACCCAACAGGGCGACGCTATCGACGAGATCCTCAAGCATCGCGAGGAGCAACAGCAGCAGAAGGACCAAGGCGAGCAGGAGTCGGGCAACGAATCGGGGAACGAGTCCGGCACCGAGTCCGGCACCGAGTCCGGTAGCGAGTCCGGCAGCGAATCTGGCAGCGAATCTGGTAGCGAGTCTGGTAGCGAGTCTGGTAGCGAGTCGGGCAACAAATCTGGCAGCGAATCTGGCAGCGAATCTGGCACCGAATCTGGCAATAAGTCACAAAGCGAATCGGGAAACAAGTCCGACAGCAGGGAGAGTTGCGAGTCCTGCGGAGGGGCGGGTTGCGAGTCCTGCAAGAACGGCGGTACTAAATCGGGAAGCAAATCCGGCAGTGACCCGGGCAGTGAAGCTGGAAGCGAATCGGGAAGCAAGTCCGGTAGTCAGTCAGACAGCCAGCACCAAGGCACCCGACAGCAGCCCGGCAACCGCGAGTCGGGCAACCGCGAGTCGTCGGACCAGAACGGCAGTTCGCCCGCCGCTCAGGGCGCGAACCAGCAACGCACGCAGAAGTCGGGCGGTTCAGACCCCGGCCAGTCGAAGCCAGAGCAAGACACGGGCCAGTCGCCCAGCATCAGCCCTAAGCAGTCGGAAGCGGAAGGCGATACTTCCGGTGACCGCTCCGGCGATGGCGAGGAAGGCGGCGGGCAACAATCGCCACAGCCCGGCCGGGGAACCGGCGGCTCGCACACCGAGGCCGAGAAAGGCAGCAGCGAGGCCGACGCTCCCGGTGAAGGAGAAACCGGCAACCGCGCCGGCGAAAAAGTCGAGACCGATCAAGAGACCGGCAACTCGGCCGTGCGCCCCGAGGGCGATGGTTCCGGCCGGCAGCGTCAACAGCCCGGCGGCAACGGTTCCGGCCAGAAGCCGAATCAGAACAACGACTCGTCTGCCGGTGGAACTCCTCAGAAGGATCCCGCCGACGGTGGCCAGCCGGGCAACCGCACTTCCGAAGGACCGGGTGCCCACGGCTCTGGCAATCCTACTACCGGCGGCGCGCCGGACCAGCGAACAAACGCCGGCCAATCGGCTCCTCCCGGCGAGGAACCCGGCGGCGACGATCCGAATCTCGAGTACGCCCGAAAGGCGAGCGACATGGCCTTAGAGCATCTCAGCGACCAGATGAACCGGGCCGATTCCGACCTGCTGGAGCGTCTCGGCTGGACGCCGGACGAAGCCCGACGATTCCTCGAGCGTTGGAACCAGTTGAAACAGGCCGCCGGCCAAGAGGGCGCCGACGGCGATCGGGCGCGGCGATCGCTCGACGAAGCGTTGAAGAGTCTCGGCCTGCGTCGCGGCGGCGGTCAACTCAGCGGCAACGGCGCCGGCACCGATCAAATCCAAGAACGCGAGTCGGCCCGGTTCGACGCCCCCGGCCAATGGGGCGAGTGGCTGAAGGCCTACACCCGTGGCGTCGCCGGCGGCGGGCGGTAGGTGGCGGGTGTTGGGGATCACGTAGCCGCTGTCTTGACTCCCTTGGAACGGATCTTCGGCTTGGTTCAGTATTGGCTGTTTTCGGGTAACCGGTAACCGCGTTAGCCCCGTCGCCTGCGACGGGAAAGGATGTGAAAACCGACGTATTTTCGGCCTGGTTCAATTCGGCCTGTTTTGGGGTAACAGGCGCGGACGCTGGGCATTGGCCGGGTGGGCTTGTCGTGGGGAACGGCTGCCGACGCGAGGTCAGTTGCGGGAGAACCGGACGTAGCCGAGCA
>Ga0180429_10000702_pt1 | contig 29455 bp, 22 predicted proteins | sample SS_ome_FD_132428 | JGI IMG/M metagenome (GOLD analysis project Ga0180429, IMG submission 132428) | Hypersaline lake sediment archaeal communities from the Salton Sea, California, USA - SS_1_S_1 metaG | ecosystem: Environmental > Aquatic > Non-marine Saline and Alkaline > Hypersaline > Sediment ...
GTGGAGGAGCCCACCTCGCCGGCGGCGATTTTCTGCTTGAAATAGTCAAGCGAAATGTAGGCCCACACATCCCGGCAGAAATCGATCAGAATCGTATTAACGCGTTTCAGGTTGTCACAAAAGGCCCCCAGGTGATCATAGTGATCGATCTGCGTCGTCACCGATGACCGCACCAGTCCCAGCGATTGGGAAACAAAGCGATCGGCGAAATCAATCCAGTCAATATCGGGGTAGGCGGCATAATGCGCGTTGAAATTGCCGGTGGCACCCCCGAACTTGGCTGCGAAGGGAATTTGTTCAACCAGCTTCAGCTGCTGTATCAGGCGGTCTGCAAAAACATACAGCTCCTTTCCCATACTGGTGGGCGACGCAGGCTGTCCGTGCGTTCTGGCCAGCATGACCACATCCCGCCATGCAACCGCCATGTCTTTGATGGACGTCAGAACATCTGTGAGCGCGGGTTGAATCACTGCGCGCCAGGCGTTTTTTAAACTCAACGGCACGGCGGCGTTGGTGACGTCCTGCGATGTCAGGCCGAAGTGAACAAACTCCGCGAAGCCACCCATCCCCATTTCGCAAAAACTCTCTTTCAAAAAGTATTCAACCGCTTTGACGTCGTGGTTGGTGCGCTTCTCTATCTCTTTGACCCGCTGCGCCTGAGCGGCGGAGAAGGTCTTGATGAGACGGCGCAGGGAAAGAAAACGTTCTCGGGGAAAATCAACCAGCTGCGGCAGAGGGATTTCACAAAGAGCGATGAAGTACTCGATCTCCACCCGGATGCGATAGTAGATCAGGGCCTGCTCGGAAAAATAATCGGACAGCGGCTCGCATGCGGCGCGATAGCGGCCGTCGATGGGCGAAATGGCATTCAGCGGCGTCAGAGGCATGGCGGCGTCTTCCCTTTCATTGGCAGAATGATTTCCTTCAGCGGTCGCTTGGGCACGTGGTGCACCATTTGTTCATCGCGCCAGTACCGGATGTCCCCCCCGGCCTCAATATCTTCGATCTGCACCTTTTCCCGGGGTTTGCCGAGCGCCAGCACCAGCAGAATTTCAAAGCGTTCTTCAATGGCCAGATCCCTGCGCAGGCCGCTGCGGTTGATGCTGGCCAGAATACAGCCGCCCAGGCCCTTTTCGACCGCACCCAGCAGCATGCTCTGGCAGGCGATGCCGTGATCGCAGAAAAAATGGTCATGGATGGCCGTGTCTCCCAGAACCAGAATGTAGGCCGCCGGCCGCTCGCCCTCGGGCGGCCCGGGCCAGTCCCTGAGGTAGGCGGCCCAGCCCAATCTTTTGAAGATGAGCGCATTGGTGGCCGCGTCGCAGGAAAGCAGGTATTTAAGAGATTGAAGATTGGCCCCTGATGCGGAATGGCGCGCCAGATCCACCAGCGCCGTGAGGGTCTCCATGGACACCGCATGATCCTGGTAAAACCGGCGGTAGCTCCGGTTGCGATGGACGAGGTCTGTAAGCATCACGCGGCTCCTTAAATTTTCATGCGGGATGGACGACAGCAGCACATGAACCAATGTTAACAGCTAATGGCGAATACAACGTCCCAAAAATGTTATCCCTGATTCCGGCTATTTAAAATTGCCGTCAATGGCTGATCAAGTTAAATCACAATACGCAAATCCCAAATCACAAACAATATCCAAATACCAATGTTCAAAATCTCAAACGGAACGCAAAGCAGTTGTTTGTTATTTGGTGCTTGAGATTTGAAATTTATTTGTTGTTTGGTGCTTGAGATTTGGAATTTCCGCGTTTTTTGGTTGTGATGGGTCAAATAAGGGGTATTTTCGTATAAATACCATATTGCCATTTTTTAGAACACAACTTTTGAAACGCGGCACTAATCGCTAATGGATAACCGCCGCCCGGGGACCGGGCCCGTCACTGCCCATCCAGCCAGTGGTCCACCGCTTCGGCAAAGCCTCCGTGGTCGTTGGCGGCCACGGTTTTGAACTGGCGTTTGAGATCAGGGTGCGCATTGTGTACGACATAGGCGCAGGACGTCCACTGCAGCAAATCCAGATCGTTGAAGTCGTTGCCGATGGCTGCGGTGTTGCCGACCAGAACCGACAGCTCGGCGGCCAGCCAAGACGCGGCCTGACTTTTGGAAACGGTGGGATGAAAAAGCTCGATCCAGACGGATTTGCGATCCAGCGGCGAAGTGGAATGAACAATGCTCATGTTCGGCAGACTGCTGCGAATGAAAGCCAGCGCATCCCGGGCCTCTTCCCGGTCCACAACCGTCAGAAACTGGGCCGCCGGTCGGGAAGGTTGGCCTTTTCGACCGTCCAGCGGCCGTGCAAAGGACTGATACAGGGCGATGCGGGCATCAAAGTCCGGATTCAATTGGCGCGTGCGCCGGAAAAAAAAGTGATGATTGTCCGGCACCGGCGCGTGCAGCATGAAATCAAACGGCGAATCCCAAAAAAATGTGAGCGCTTCGGCGACCGTATCCGGCGGCAGGTTGACTTTGCGCAGGATGCAGCCGTCGGCATGGCGGACAATGCCGGCGCCGGTGGAAAAAATAACATAGTCCAGCGGCAGCTCCGCCCCCTGTGAACGGGAAAAGGAATACAGGGAACGGCCGGTGGCGACGGCGGTGGCGATGTTGCGTGCTTTCAAACGAAGCAGCGCGGCCCGGTCTTTTTCCGCAATGGTACCATCGGAGCGCATGAGGGTGCCGTCCAGATCGGTGATTAAAAGCCGCTCCGGAAAAAGGCCGCCGCTGTTTTGTTCAGACACGGAATTTTTCATGGTTCGCGCGATCATAGGAAATTTATGGTTGCTTGTCAATTTTTAGGTGCGATTCACTTTTCTTGATGTAAAATGCTCTCCAAGGATCGGTTCAAACGGGTTTCAATCGCCTTCCGGACCTGCGCCGCTTTTTCCCGGCGGCGGATACCGGCCCAGCCGCGACGACAAGCCCGCCGCCGGAATAACGGCTGATCGTTTTGGTGAAGCCATATCCAATGAACGCAACAAACCCTTTAACCGCTGTCCGCCGGTCCTGCTTGACACCTGCCGCAGCGTCGTTTATCGTCGGAAAAACCGATTGTGACAGACCGGAGGCGGCCATGCAGACATTGTGGTTGGACAAAGAAAAATTGCACATTGAAGAATTGGTGGATGTGGCCCGCAACCACCGCCGCGTCGGTGTATCCGCCGACGGTGAGGGCAGAATTTCCAAAGCACGGACCTTGATCGAGCGTTGGATTAAGGAAAAGCGGGTCATATACGGGATCACCACCGGATTCGGCGCCATGTGCAACGTGACCATCCCGGAGACGGAAATCGAACAGCTGCAGATGAATATCCTGATGAGCCATGCCGCCGGTATCGGCCCGCCGCTGCCGGGGGAAGACGTACGGGCCATTATGGCGCTTCGGGTGCATGATCTTTGCATGGGGCATTCCGGCTCCCGGATACAGACCGTACAGCATCTTGTCACCCTGCTGAACGCGGGCGTCGTGCCTGTCGTACCGGAAAAAGGCTCCGTGGGCGCCAGCGGGGACCTGGCGCCGACCGCCCATCTGGGACTGGTTCTGATCGGCAAGGGTGAAGCCTTTTACCGCGGCGAGCGGATCCCGGGAAAACAAGTTTTGGCCCGGGTCAATTTGCCGCCGCTCGTTCTGAAAGCCGGGGAGGGCCTGGCCCTGATCAACGGCACCCAGGTGATGACCGCAATCGGCGCGCTGGTGGTTCACGATGCCGTGCGCTTGTCCAAACTGGCCGACATCGCCTGCGCCATGAGCCTTGAAGTGTTGATGGGCAGCCAGTCGGAGTTTGATCCACACATTCACAATGTCCGGCCGCATCCGGGTCAGATCGTGACGGCGCACAACATCCTGCGTCTAACGGCAGGCTCGGAAATCATCGCTTCCCACAGAGGCTGCGCCCGGGTTCAGGATGCCTACACCCTGCGCTGTTCGCCGCAGATCCACGGTGCCAGCAAGGACGCCGTGCGGCACGCCAGATCGGTTTTGGACATTGAAATCAACGCCACCACCACCAACCCGCTGGTGTTCCCGGACATCGACGATATCCGGCTGGGGGGCAATTTTCACGGCCAGCCCATTGCCATGGCGGCGGACTATCTGTCCATGGGATTGGCGGAGTTGGGAAGCGTGTCCGAACGCCGCGTGGAACGACTGGTCAATCCCCAGCTGAGTGGACTGCCGGGCTTTCTGGTCAACAACGGCGGTCTGAATTCAGGCTACATGGTCGCCCAATATACGGCGGCGGCGCTGGTATCGGAAAACAAAGTCCTGGCGCACCCGGCCTGTGTCGATTCCATTCCCACATCGGCCAACAAGGAAGACCACGTGAGCATGGGCACCATCGCCATCCGTCAAACCCGGGAAATCCTGCACAATGTCGAGCACATCATCGCCATCGAGCTGATTTGCGCCGCTCAGGCCTACGATTTGTTGAACGAACGTCATCCGCTCGCTTACGGACGCGGCACGCAGGCGGCCTATGATGTCATTCGCCGCCATGTTCCCTTTCTGAAAAAGGACCGCGAGGTTTACCGGGACATCGAAAAGGTGATAGCGGTCATGCGCTCCGACAAACTGCTGCAGTCGGTTGAAAGTGCGGTCGGCGGCCTCAAGGGGTTTGCCTGACCGCATTTTTAATTGACAACCCTTTTGGTTCGACATAGGCTGCGCTGTGTTATGCCCTTCTGATCTCCCGAACAGTGGCGCCCCCGTTCAACCGATAGGGGCCTGCGGTTTTCGACGCCGCGTTTTCCAAAGGAAATTCAATGAAATTTGAAGCCGTTCGCGTCAATTCAGCCCCTGAAGTTCTGGTGCGGAAAATTGTTGCCCGCATCACGTCCGGCGAACTCGAGCCGGGGGTTTGTCTGCCATCCCAGCGCGAGCTGGCCAGGATGTTCCACGTTGGACTCGGGTCGGTGCGCGAAGCCATTAAAATTCTCGACGTCATGGGCTACATCCGTGTCGTCCGGGGCAAAGGCACCTTCATCGCCGACAACGCGCTCAACCCCGCCCACCAGACCTCCCGCGTCGACAGCGCCTTTGAAGCGGTTTCGCTGTCGGATTTGATGAAAGCCCGGGAAATGGTGGAATGCGGGGCCGCCCGCCTGGCGGCGGCAGGAGCGGATGAAGACGGCATCGCCCGCCTGAAGGCCATCAGCCGCCGCATGGAAAAATCCTTTTCCGACACCGCCGCCTTCTATGAGCTCGACTTCAGCTTTCATTTGGCGGTCGCCGAAGCCACCAACAACCGTGCGATTTACGAAATCGTCAAACTGCTGGTGGACCGCGCTCACAACCACATTGCGTTCATGCACACATCTCTGAGCATTTCCATGTCTTTCAATGTCGAAAAAGCGGTGGAAACAGCCCGTCAGATCGTCGCCTATATCGAAGCCGGTGATGGGGCCAACGCCGGACAGATGATGCAGCGCCATTTGAACATCGTTAATGACGAACTGGAAAATGAGTTAGAGAGTTATGAACTGTTCTCGCCTCCCTCACAAACAAGGCGCTTTAATCACCACAGCGATGCTGAACGTTGGGCCGAATGTTGCGGTGCCGCCGTTCGGAAAGGAGAATGACCCATGGCAGCCAACCTGGAGGAGCGCATTCGCCAAACCGGTTTGAAACTATATGCACTGGCGGCCGCCGACCAGCCGTCCCTGTTCAAAAAAGACTACTGGACCGGCAAAATAATGGACTGGAGCATGAAGAATGAAGCCTTCAAAAAGGAAATGTTCCGCTTTGTGGATGTCTTCCCCTGCCTGAAGCATCCGGAGTCTATCGCCCGCCACATTCAGGAGTACTTCTGCCGGCCGGATCAGGATTTCCCCAAATCCATGCAGTGGGGCCTTAAAATGGTCAAACCGGATTCGATGGCCGCCAAAATGGCTGCCAAAAGCATCCAGAAAAACATCCAGTCCATGGGCCGGCAGTTCATTACCGGCGCCGATCTGGACGAAGCCGCACCGGTATTGAAAAAAATCCGGGATACGGGTGTCGCCTGGACCGTCAAAATTTTAAAGGAAGCGGTGAAGTCGCGCCGGGACGAGGAAGATTTTATGGAAAAACAGCTCGCCCTCATGGAAGACTACCAGTCCCTGCAGGCGAACTGGCCGGCGCTGGGCGACGCGGGAGGCGACCTGGACTGGGGATTCACCCCCAAAACCAACATCTCCCTCATGGCCTCGTGCCTGTATTCTCAGTATCTGGAAAAGGCGCCGGCCTTTGAATACATGGTGGACATGGCCGCGGAAAAGCTGCGGGCGGTTTACCGCAAGGCCATCGCCCTCAATGCCTATGTCATGCTGGACATGGAGCATCTGCCGGCCCGCGCCTTTACTCTGGAACTGTTCAAGCGTGTCAACGCGGAACCGGAATTCCGCGACTATCCCCACAAGGGCATCGCCTACCAGTCCTATCTGCGGGACAGTGAGCCCCTTCTCAAGGAACTGCTGGCCTGGGCCAAAAAGAAAAAACAGAATTTCGGCATCCGCCTGATCAAAGGTGCTTTCTGGGATGAAGAAGTCGTACTGGCCAACCAGTTCAATTATCCCGTACCGGTCTATACGGTCAAAGCCCATACCGATGCCAACTTCGAGCGCTGCGCCCGTCACATACTGAACCATCACAAGCAAATCATGCTCAAGTGCGGTTCGCACAACATCCGATCGGTGGCCTTTTCCCTGGAAACCGCCCGGGATCTGAAAGTGCCGCCGGAGCGCCTCGAATTCCAGATGCTGCACGGCATGGCTGAAAACCTGCGCACCGCCTTTGTCCGGCAGGGGCTGCGCCTCAGGCTTTATGCGCCCGTCGGCGAAATCATTCCAGGCATGGCGTATCTCGTACGGCGCCTTCTGGAAAACACCTCTAATGAATCCTTTCTGCGTCTGAGCTTCGCCGACGGGGAATCCAGGGAGGCCCTGCTGCGCAATCCGGCGCAGCAGGCGCCGCCGGCGGCCGATGCAGCCCTCAAACCGGCAGCGGCCGAAACGGCCGGCGCCGTCTCCCCTTTTACCAATGAACCCCCGATGGAATGGACGGCCGAACACCGCGTTGGCTTCGCAGCGGCCCTGAAAAAGGCGCGCGGCCGTTTTCCACGGCACATACCGATCATCATCGACGGCCGGGAAATCGAAACCCAAAACAAAATCACCTCCTGCAACCCCAACCAGCCGGATGAAGTCGTGGCGCTCGCGGCCTGCGCGGACCGGCAAACCGTCGATCAGGCGGTGGCCGCGGCCGAAGCGGCGTTTTCCGCCTGGCGCCAAACACCGCCGGCCGCGCGCAGCGCGTGCCTGTTCAAGTCCGCCGCCCACATGCGCAAGCAGCGCAACGATCTGGCGGCCCTTTTGGTGTTCGAAGCCGGTAAAAACTGGAACGAAGCGCACGCCGACATCAACGAAGCCATCGATTTTCTCGAATACTACGGACGCGAGATGATCCGCCTGGCATCCTCCCGCTCCATGGCCCGCTTCCCCGGTGAAACCAGCAACCTTGTCAGCATGCCGCGCGGCGTGGGTGCGGTGATCGCGCCCTGGAATTTTGCGCTGCCGATTTCCGTCGGCATGTGCGCCGCCGCCGTCGTAAGCGGCAACACCGTCGTCTACAAGCCGGCCTCCCAGACCACCGCCGTAGGCGAGGCGGTCTACCGCCTGTTTGCCGCCGGTGGGCTGCCCAGGGGGGTCCTCAATTTCCTGCCGGGCGCCGGCGCGGAGGTCGGCGCACCACTGGTGTCGCATCCCATGGTTTCCTTTACCGTCTTCACCGGCAGCCGCACGGTGGGGCTTGACATCATCGAACGCTGCGCCAAGGCTGACGGCCACGGCCGCCACGTTAAAAAGGTCGTGGCCGAAATGGGCGGCAAAAACGCCGTCATCGTTGACGCCGACGCCGACCTGGATGAGGCCGTAGGACACATCATGCGCTCCGCTTTCAGCTATATGGGCCAAAAGTGTTCGGCCTGCTCGCGCCTCATTGTTTTAAGCGATATTTACGACAAGTTTGTCGGTCAATTGAAACGGGCCGTCCAGACCCTGTTTGTCGGCCCCGCCGAGGACCCCCGCAGCGATGTGGGCGCGGTGATTGATGCCGCGGCGCAGGCGAAAATCAACGCATACATCGATCAAGGAAAAAAGGACGGGACCCTGCTGGTGGAGCAGACCCTTGAAAACGCGCCGGGCTTTTTCGTCCCCCCCACCGTGTTTGAAAATCTTCCGCCCGGGCACGTTCTGGGCCAGGAGGAAATTTTCGGCCCGGTGGTCTGCGTTTTCCGGGCAACGGATTTTGAAAAAGCCCTGTCCATCGCCAACGACACGCCTTATGCCCTGACCGGCGGGGTGTTCTCCCGCAGCCCGGCCAACATCGAAGCCGCCTGCAACCGTTTTGAAGTGGGCAATCTCTACATCAACCGCGGCATCACCGGCGCCCTGGTTCAACGCCATCCCTTCGGCGGCTTCAAGATGTCGGGCGTCGGCAGCAAGGCCATGGGACCTGACTATCTGCCGCAGTTCATGTTCAGCCGCACGATTGTCGAAAACACCTTCCGCAGCGGCTTTGCCCCCATGGAGGAAGGGCGTTAAGGATCGGCTGCGGCGCCGGTGTGTTGTCGCAAGCGGCGCAGCCGAGAGCGGATGCGGTCTTTTTTTCCCAAACCGCGTCTTAAACAGCTGCTGAAAGACGAACTCGGCGAAAACTTCCAGATCATCACCATCGGTATAGTGCCGGGCAGTAAGAACATCAAAGCCGCCGCTGTCATAGGCACGGGACCTCTGCCGGTGTTTGATGTGGAAAACGCCTATGCCAACTATGTCTGCGACGCATTGGGACTCGACACCATCAGCGCCGGCGTTGTGGCGGCCTGGGCCATCGCGTGTTTTGAAAAAGGTCTTGTTTCACGCCGCGACACCGGTCGCGACCGCGCCTTTTCCGATTCGGCGTCCATCACGGCTGTGCCTGGGTGCCGGGGCACGACATGGCCGGCGCCTTTACCGGACGGCAAACAACTTGGCCGGCCCTGTTGCGCGTGTCCGAACGCATCTGGCACCGGACCCGGGCTTTTAACATGCGCGAAATCGACGGCTTCGGCCGGCACCGGGATTATCCGCACCCGCGCCTGATGAAGGACCCGGTGCTGAGCGGCCCCAATGAAGGCTGTTGCATCCCTTTCGCCGACATTCAGTTTTTGCTGGATGCCTGCGACAAAGCCCGCGGCTGGGATGAAAACGGCATTCCAACGGCGGAAACGCCGCGCCGCTGCGGCCTGAGCGCTCTTATTCCGGCAATGGATCAGAAGCGGTGACAGTGATGCGTCTGGATTTACACTTGACAGAATGCAATTTATTTTCTAAAGACCTACTACCAACGGGTGAACATCTTTTTATGCGCCGGTTCTTTTCCCAACACCCCGGGAAAGGGGCACTGTAATCAATCGATCTGCAGTACGCACAAACACGGACTGCACCATTTTAACTCCCGCTGAAAATGCGTCGAGGGCGACGACGCAAATCGGCTCCAACGGCCGATGGTGATGACCGACATGACATGCACGGACCAATCGAAAACGACAAGCGCGCGTTTAAAAATTCAACAGCCGTTTCCCTGTGTGACGCACGGCTGCCGCCGCGCTTAAATCAGGCTGTGCAAGACCTGGGCCCATAGAAATGTCAACGCTAATGCATCCATTAACATGTCAGCAAAGGAGGTCAGCATGAAGGAGAAGGAAAGTTTACATCCAGCGATTCACGAACTCAAAGACCATTTATGGAAAGGAAAAATCAGCCGGCGGGAATTTATGCGCTTCGCCACCCTGCTGGGAGTATCGGCATTTTCCGCCAGTCAAATGGCGGGAATGGTCTGGCCGCGCAACGCCATGGCGGCGCAGCCGAAACGCGGCGGCATCCTCAAGATCGCCGGCCAGGTTCACAAAATCACGCATCCGGCCCAGTTTTCCTGGGTCGCCCCCACCCAGATCGCGCGTCAGGTCGCTGAATATCTGACGTTTACCGACGGCAAGAACATCACCCATCCGTATCTGTTGAAAAACTGGAACGCTTCCGAAGATTTGAAAACCTGGACGCTGAACCTGCGCCGCGGTATCAAGTGGAACAACGGGGACGAGTTCACCGCCGACGACGTCGTCTTCACCTTCAACCAGTGGATGAACAAAGACGTAGGGTCTTCCATGCTGGGGCTGGTCGGCAAATACCTGGACATTACCGGCGTCGAAAAAGTCGACGACTATCAGGTCAAACTGCATCTCAAGATTCCGGAAATCGCGGTTCCCGAACACCTGTTTCACTATCCGGCGATCGTGCTGAACCACCGGGCCTTCGAAGGCGATTTTATCAAAGCCCCCGTCGGCACCGGCCCTTACACGCTGGAGCGCTATCTGCCGGGCGAACGCGCCTTGGTCAAACGCCGCAACGACTACTGGCAAAAGGGCGCCGACGGCAAACCGCTGCCGTACATGGACGGCATGGAATTCATTGACATGGGCACGGAGATGTCACCGCAGATCGCGGCCCTCAAAGCCGGTGAAGTCGACATGATCGACCTGGGCGACGTCGCCGGCGTAGACGTGTTTCAGGCGGTCCGCAACGATTCCAACATCCAGATACTGCCCGTGACCAGCGCCTCGACCCGCGTGCTGCGCATGCGCGTCGACTTGAAGCCCTGGGACGACAACCGGGTGCGCACCGCACTTAAAATCTGTCAGCACCACGAAAAGCTGCTCAAGCTCGTTTATTTCGACGAAGGACTGCAGGGACAGGATTTCCATGTCTACCAGCACCACCCGGAATACTGTGAGAAACCCATTCCCAAGTATGATCCCCAGCGGGCTAAGCAGCTGCTCAAAGACGCCGGCTATCCCAACGGCATCGACGTCAACCTGGCCGTGGGCACCTGGCCGGACGTGGTGCGCTACGCCGAGGTGCTCAAACAGGATGCGGCCCCCGCCGGCATGCGGATCAACATTCAAACCATGCCCACCAGCCAGTATTGGGAAAAGTGGACCGAGGTGGATCTGGGCATCACCCCCTGGATGCACCGGCCCATCGGCACCATGGTGTTGAATCTGGCCTATATTAACGATGACACGGGCAAACCGGTGCCCTGGAACGAAACCCGCTGGTCAGACCCGGAATTTTCCCGGCTGCTGAAGGAAGCCAACGGGCTGATCAACGTGGACGAACGCCGCAAAGTGTTCTGCAAACTCGAAGACATTCAGCAGGAGCGCGGCTCCATCGGCATCCCCTACTGGCGCAATGCCTGGTATGTGATGCGGCAGAAAGTCAAGAACGCGCATGGCGTTCCGCCGCTTTACATCACCTTCAACGAAGCATGGCTCGAGTCATAGATTGAAACGGGGCGCCCGGGCCTGACCCGTGCGCCCCTTCTTTTCGTGCCTCCGTTCCTTCCGTTTCCTATTATTCGAGAAACAGGGGTCCATTATGGCTAAGTTTATCGTCCGGCGCATCCTGCTGCTTCTGCTGACCATGGTGCTGGTTTCCATGGCGGTCTTTCTGATTACGGAGTCTTCCCCTGGCAACGTGGCCCGCAATGTTCTGGGCGCCTTCGTGACACCGGAGCAGGAAGCTTCTTTTCTGGCCCAGGTGGGTTTGGACAAGCCGGTCTACATACGCTACTTTTACTGGCTGTTCGGCAGCGACTGGGCGGCGGAAAGCAAAATCGACATGCCGATCAAGCGGATTACAACCGAAGACGGCTTCGAGGAGTGGTGGGCGGTTCGGGATGACGGCGCCCTGGTGCGCTGGAAACTGGAAGGCGAGGATCTCTATGCCATTGCCAGACTCGAATCGACCGGCACGACCACCCGCTACAAAAACAATGAAAGATGGGCAACCGATGCCGACGGCAAAAGCGTTTTTTGGGGCATCGATGACCAGAATCACGCCGTCCGTTGGGAAAAGGGCGCCGACCAGAAGGTATGGACCTTTATCGTCGGCACCGGCTGGATGGAAACAACGGGCGGCCCCATGGAATACATCCCGCTGAACAAAGGCTTCATAAGAGGAGACCCGGGCGTTTCCTTCCGCACCGGACGTCCGGTGTCCAAAAGCATCTGGATCCGGCTGCGCAACTCCCTCGTGCTGGCGGGAACGGCCTTTGTCATCGTCATGCCGCTGGCGCTTTTCCTCGGCATGATCGCCGGCCTCAAGGAAGGCAGCATCCGGGACCGGGTCCTGTCCATCGGCGGCATGATGTTCTCCGTAACGCCGGAATTTGCCACCGGTATTTTTCTGATTCTGATCATGGCCGTCTGGCTCAAGCTGGTGCCGGGCGCCACGGTCATCGGCGAGAGCGCTCCCTGGAAGCGGCCGGATATGCTGATTCTACCGGTGTTGACGCTGACGCTGATCGAGCTGGGCTACATCCTGCGCATTACCCGCGCCAGCATGGTGGAAGTCATGAAGTCGCCGTATATCCGGACCGCCTACCTCAAGGGCCTGCCCTATTGGCGCATTGTCTTCAAGCATGCCATCCGCAATGCCCTGATGGCGCCGATCACCGTTATCATGCTGCACGTCAACTGGCTGATGGGCGGGATCGTCATCGTCGAAGTGGTGTTCGGCTACCCCGGTCTGGGCAAGTACCTGCTGGACTCCGCCATGTTCAAGGACATCAACGCCCTGGAAGCCGGTGCCATGATTCTGGTCACCGTGGCCGTGCTGACCCAGCTGGTGGCCGACATCGTCTACACCTTTTTAAATCCCCGCATCCGGTACGGATAAGGAAGCTGTTGCCGAAAACCGTCGCTTGGCCCAACAACACACGTCACGTATGAGGAAAATCCATGTCGGAAAGCAAACCAAATAAAGCACCCGCCAAAACCCAGACAAAACCCGGCATTCTGGGACGTATCAAGGCCGGCGGGGCGTTTGTATTCTCGTCAAAAATCGCCGTGGCCGGCCTGGTGATCGTCACATTCTGGATGACGGTGGCCATTTTCGCCCCCCTGTTCACCCCTTACGGCCCGCTGGAGCAGGATTGGAAAGCCCCCAACGAGGGTCCTTCCAAAGCGCACGTTCTGGGCACGGACGAGCTGGGGCGTGATCTCTGGTCGCGGCTGATTTACGGGGCACGGGTGGTGCTGGTTCTCATGCCGGTATCGGACAACTACTGGATTCCCGGCGGCACGGCGATATGGGGTGTCCTGGTGGCGCTGATCATCGGGTCGACGCTGGGGTTGATCGGCGGCTACTACGGCGGCTGGATCGATGAAATTATCATGCGCCTGCTGGACGCCATGATGGCGGTGCCCATTATCCTTCTGTATCTCATCATCATGGCGGCGCTGGGCGCATCCGCCGTCAACGTGGTCATCGCCATCACCATTGTGGGCACGCCCGGCATCGCCCGGCTGGTGCGCAGTTTGACGCTGGACATCCGCACCCGCGAGTACATCCGCGCCGCTGAAACCCGGGGTGAAAGCCCGTGGCACATCATGTTCATCGAGATCCTGCCCAACGCCCGCGGCCCCATCATCATCGATGCCATGCTGCGGGTGGGCTATGCCATTTTCGCCATGGGGACCCTGGGATTTCTGGGATTGGGAATCCCGCCCCCCTCGCCGGACTGGGGCAGCATGGTGGCCAAAGGGCGCGAGTTCATTTTGACCGGAAGCCCCTGGGCCTGCCTTTGGCCTTCTCTGGCCATTGCGTCGCTGGTGGTGGGACTGAACCTTCTGGCCGACGGGCTGCGCGAAGAGTCGATGCGCTATCAATAAACACCGCCCGCCGAATCCACGGCGAGGCAAACCGGTTGCATTCATCCGGCAACGCACTCTTCAAAGCGAGGCATTCTATGAGCAAAGACGCGAACACCGATCCTGCCGTGGTGCTCGAAATCGAGAATCTCAAGATTAATTACGAAACCCGCAAAGGCGACGTGGAAGCCATTGAGGGCGTTTCTTTTACGGTTCACGAAGGCGAAACCGTCGGCCTGGTGGGGGAATCCGGCTGCGGCAAAAGCACCATCGCCTTCGGGGTCGTCAACTTTCTGGGTCCCAACGGCAAAATCGTCGACGGCCACATCCGCTTCCAGGGCAACGAGCTGGTCGGCCGGTCGCAGGAGGAGTTGAAAAAACTGCGCGGAGACCGCATCGCCATGGTGTTTCAGGATCCCATGCAGGCCCTCAACCCCTCGGTGCGGCTGGGGGATCAGCTGACCGAAGTCCTCACCTGCCACAGCGATATTTCGGAAGCGACCGCCCGCGAAAAATCGATTCAGATGCTCAAACGGGTCAACATGCCGGATGTAAAAAGCGTCATGAACCGCTTCCCACATCAGATATCCGGCGGCCAGCAGCAGCGAATCGTAATCGCCATGGCCATGCTCAACAATCCGGCGCTCCTTATTATGGACGAACCCACCACGGCGCTGGACGTGACCGTGGAAGCGGCCGTCCTGGATCTTATTGAAGAGTTGAAGCATGACTTCAACGCCGCCAACATTTTTATCACCCACAACCTGGGTGTCGTCGCCCGGGTCAGCGATTATCTGTGCGTGATGTACGCCGGGCAGATGGTGGAAAGCGGGCCGCTGGCCGACGTGTTCCGCAACCCGCGCCACCCGTACACCATAGGCCTTCTGGCCAGCATCCCGCGCCTGGGTGAAAGCAAGCTGGATTCTCTGCTGCACCCCATCCGCGGACGGGTGCCGCCGCCGGCGGAGCGGGCCAAAACAGAGTGCATTTTCGCGCCGCGCTGCGATTACGTAACCGACGAATGCCGCAAGGCCCGCCCCGGTTTTACGCCCATTTCCAACGGACACAGCGCACGCTGCATCTACGCGCTCGAAATCGAAAACCGTAAACGGACCCGCAAACGTAAAAAGGCCGAAGATCTGATATCAAATGATGCCGGGAAAAAGGAAGACCTGCTGGAATTCAAGCATCTCAAGGTCTACTACGAACAGGAATCCAATTCCGTGTTCAGCCTGTTCGGCATAGGCGAAAAAAAACAGGTCAAGGCGGTGGATGACGTCAGCGTCCGATTAGCCAAGGGCCGCACCCTTGGCGTGGTGGGTGAATCCGGCTGCGGCAAGTCATCCCTGGTCAAGGGCCTGATCGGTCTGGAGCCGATCACCGACGGCAAGGTGGAGTTCATGGGCATCGACACCACCAAGATGGTCACCGCCCGCGACACCCGGCTGATCAAAGAAATGCAGATGGTCTTTCAGAACCCCGATTCGACCTTGAATCCGTCCTACACCGTCGGCAAACAGATCGCCCGGCCCATCAAGCGTTTTAAAACCGCCCCCCGCAACGAGATCAAAAAGGAGGTCGTTCGCTTGTTGAAAGCGGTACGGCTGTCGTCCATCTACTACGACCGGCTCCCACGGCAACTCAGCGGCGGTGAGAAGCAGCGCGTCGGCATCGCCCGGGCCCTTGCCAGCCGTCCGGATCTGATCATCTGCGACGAACCGGTTTCGGCGCTGGACGTGTCCGTACAGGCGGCGGTCATCAATCTGTTGCTCGAAATTCAGCAGATGTTCGGCTCCTCCATGATTTTCATCGCCCACGACCTCAGCGTCGTACGCTATTTTTCCGATGACATCGCGGTCATGTACTTAGGCCAGATTGTGGAAATCGGGCCGGCGGATGCCATCTACGCGCCGCCGTACCATCCCTACACCGAAGCGCTGTTATCAGCCGTGCCCATACCGGATCCGGATGTGGAACAAAAAGAACTTCGCCTCAGCGGCAATGTGCCCAGCGCCTTGAATCCGCCGTCCGGTTGCCGTTTTCACACCCGCTGCCCGCGGCGCGACATGCTGCCGGACAAGGGCGCCATCTGTGAAAAGGAAATTCCGCCCTGGCGGCAATCCGACAAGGGCCACCGCATCCTGTGCCATATTCCGCTTGAGGAACTGGCGAAAATTGAACCGGTTGTCCGGGCGCCGGCCGCCTGATCCATGTTTTGGCCGGCCTGTTCAACAATGATTTTTTGCAATGTGATCCGCCATGGGAGGTCGTGATGAACATTCTGATAGGCTACGACGGTTCCAAAGTAGCGCAGGACTGTCTGGCGCTGGCCGGACAATACGCCAAAGCCTTCGGCGGCGCCGTGTTTATCGTCCGCTCGCTGGCCCAGGGCCCCGCCCTGGATAAAGATGACATTGAATCCGCTGAGGACCGCCTGGAATCCCTGCAGCGCTCGTTCCAGAAGGATGGTATTGAATGCCAGGCCCAGGTCCTTGTCAGCTACCATACGCCGGGAGAAGACCTGGTTGCCTTTGCAAAAGAAAATGATATTGAGCAGATCATTATCGGCATACGCCGCCGATCCAAAGTGGGCAAACTGGTGTTCGGCTCCACGGCGCAGTACGTCATCCTGGAAGCCCCCTGTCCGGTTCTCACCGTCAAATAGAACCCACCGTTTCGAAGAAAGGGCGCCGCATGTATCACCAACACCGGGACATCAATATCAACCACATCCAGACCCGCAAAGACCACTGCTGCTACGGTATGGGATTGGGGATCATCATTCTGGACGATCCCTATCCCGGCTTTCCCGGCGATGTGCGCAACGCCAGCGCCTTTCCCTATCCCGTGCAGTATGAAATCGCCCGGGGCGTCGACAACGACACACTGGTGTTCCAAGCAGACAAAAGTCCCTGCCTGGCACCGATCCAGGCCGCAGCCCGCAAACTGGAAAAAATGGGCTGTCGCGCAATTGCCGCCGAATGCGGCTATTTCGCTTATTTTCAAAAAGACATCGCCGGATACGTGGACATTCCCGTCTTCATGTCCAGCCTGCTGCAGGTGCCGTTCATTCAGCAGGTGATCGGACCCGACAAGAGCGTGGGCATCGTATGTGCCCAGAAACGGTTTTTGACCGACACCCACCTTGAGAACGTCGGCATCGATTTGAACAGCCGATTTGAAATCGCCGGCGCCATGGACGAGTACGGCTGCCCTGAGTTCGACAAGCTGTGGGATCCGGAAAAACGGCCGGCAAGACCCGAAAGCCGCTACGACCGTTCTGAAAAAGACATGATCCGCACCTGCAGCGAATTTTGCCGCCGCCACGCCGACATCAGCGCCTTGATGCTGGAATGCACCGGCATGCAGCCCTTTGCCCGAGCGGTCCAGCAGGCGGTGGACCGGCCGGTTTTCAGCTGGGGCACGCTGCTGGACTACGCCTATTCGGTGGTGGTGCACCGTGATTATTACGGCCACGTATAAAAATCGGCCCCGGCACCCTGATACAAGGTGCCGGGGCCGATTTTTATTTTAAAACCAAAAACGATTAACAATTGTCATGTATTGCTGTGGGCGGCAGGCATGCGCATGAAAATGGATGCGTACCGGGATAAATGGCTTGTAAACGTCTGCCAAATCCATTATGCAGCACGCGATATGATCAAATTTTTCAGCGAGGTTGATACGTCATGATGCATTCGGGATCGACGGGCCAGGCGGCGCTTTATTTGCGGGTTTTGACGGAAGACCAAATCGAGGAAATCAAACGCGCCGCGTTCGACGTCATGGCCGGGGTGGGCTTTACCGTTCTGCATGCGCAAGCCAGAAAAATGCTCAAACAGGCCGGTGCACGGGTTTCCGGCAACCGCGTGAAAATCCCCGAGCATGTGGTGGCCGCCTGCCTTGCCACAGCGCCCAAGGGCTGGCGCATCTACGACCGCGACGGCCGTCGGGCCATGGAAGTCGAAGGGCGGAAAAGTTTTTACGGCACGTCCACCGCCAGCCCCAACACCAAGGATGCGCTGACCGAAGAGATCCATCCCACCCGAGTAAAAGACATCGCCGTGGGAGCACAGGTGGCCGATGCCATGGAGCACATCGACTGGGTCATGCCCATGGGCTCCTCCCAGGACGTGCCGGCCACGGCGGCGGATCTCTACGAATTCGAGGCGGTGGTGACGCACACCACAAAACCCATGGTGTTTATCGGCTACACGCCGCAGGGACTGGAGCGTGTTTATGAAATGGCGGCCGAAGTGGCCGGCGGGTTGGACCGTCTGCAACAGCGCCCCTTTCTGATTTTTTACCCGGAGCCGATCTCACCGCTGGTGCAGCCCGCAGATGTCATCGACCGCCTTTTCATCTGCGCCGATTTGAACCTGCCGCAGATACAGGGGCCTTCCATCCAGTTCGGCGCCACCGCACCGGTGACCATGGCCGGGGGCCTGGTGCAGGGCACGGCCGAATCCCTCATGTGCCTGGTGCTGGCGCAGCTGCGCAAACCGGGATGCCCCTGCGGTATGGGATGCAATTTCGGCACCTTTGACATGGCCCATGGCCTGATGGCAATCGCATCCCCGGAAACCAGCCTTTGCCTGTCGGCCCAGGCCGAAATCGCCCAGTCGCTGGGCCTGCCGACCTGGGGCCTGGCCGGCGCCACCGACGCCAAAACCCTGGATGCGCAGGCCGGATCCGAATCGGCCTTTTCCATTCTAGCCCAGGGACTGGCCGGTTTGAACCTGATCCATGACGTCGGCTACCTGGACGGCGGCATGGTCTGCTCCCCGGCGCAGCTGGTTCTGGGAAACGAAAACATCGCCATGGCCAAACGCTTCGTGCGCGGCATCGACGTCAACCCGGAAACGCTGGCGCGCACGGTCATCGAAGAAGTAGGGCCCGGCGGCCATTTTCTGAACGCGGCGCACACCCTCAGGCACTTCAAGGATGCGCTCTGGCGGCCGCAGCTGATGACGCGGGCGCCCCGTGCGCAGTGGGAAAACGAAGGGGCCAGGGATGCGGCCGCGCGCATTCAGGAACGTCTGCGGGAAATCCTGGAAAATCACAAGGTCCCGCCCCTTCCCGACAAGGTGCTGTCCGCGATCAAGGCCGTCCGGGAAAAGGGCGTCAAAGCGGCGAAGTAAACCGCCGACGCCGACAATGCCGCCGCGATGCAACATCATATCTGACACAACGGTCCGCGCGCTTTTGCTCGCCGGTCTTGATCGCGCCGGCCGGTCGAGCCGACGGATGGATCTGCCGGCATCCGTGTGGTGCGCCGCGGCCTCCCTGGCCACAACCCAGCAGGTGCCGTCCCTTTTTTTTCACGGTCTAAAGCAGAAACAATGGCTGTCAACGGCGCCGCCGTCTGTTGTCGAAGACTTGAAAAACGCCTGGCGCCGGATCGCCCTGCACAACCTGCGGCTGTTTGCGGATCTGCGCCGCATCAAGGATGCGCTGGACACAGACGGCATAGCCTTTATCGCCCTGAAAGGCATCCACCTGGCCGCCGCCGTCTATAAAGACCCGGCCCTGCGCCAGATGCGGGACATGGATCTTTTGCTGAAACCGCGTCAGCTGGGCCCTGCCGCCGACACCCTAAAAGGGCTGGGTTTTCGACCGCGCAGAGACTTTGATCTTAATCTGGAACTGGCCGCCGCCAAGCATCTGCCGCCCTTTGTGAACGCCAACGGCACAGTGGTGGAACTGCACGCCGGCATCACTTATCCTTGGGCCGCCTACGCCATCGACGCCGCCGTCTTGTGGCGGCGGACCATTTCCTTTCCGGCCGCCGGCACCTCCCTGCTGGGCCTTTCCCACGAAGACCTGCTGCTGCATTTGTGTCTGCACACCGCTTTCGAGCACCGTTTCCAGTTCGGACTGCGTCCTTTCTGCGACATGGCCGCCCTGATCCGGCGCCGCCCCGCCCTTGACTGGGATTTCGTCATCAGGGAAGCGCAGGCACGCGGCTGGCAAAAAGGCGTTTTTCTGGCACTGGTTTTGGCAAAAACACTGGTCGGCGCCGCTGTGCCGGACGATGTCGCCGCACGCCTGCGGCCGTCGGATTTTGACGACGCCGTGGCCGCCGTCGCCGTCAAACAAATTTTTACCGACAAGGCCTATGCCCACACGATCCCCCCCGCCGCCGTGCGGGTATTGACCCGCACCGGCCGCGTTGACAAACTGCGCGGCCTCCTGTCGCGCGTGCTGCTGCCGCGTCGCGACATGGCGCGCATGTACGCACTGCCGAACGGCTCGCCGCGGGTGCTGCTTTACTACCCGGTGCGTCTCCTGGATCTTTTCCGCCGCCACCGGCAAATGCTCAACGATGTTTCCCACGGCAACCCGCGGCGCATGGCTCTGATCCGCCGCCAGCAGCGGCTGGCCGATTGGATGGGGCTATAGAGCGTTTGTATGCCAGGGCGGCGCGGATGAAGTCGCGGAACAGGGGGTGGGGGTTCATGGGGCGCGATTTGAATTCGGGGTGGAACTGACAGCTCAGATACCAGGGGTGTTCTTTCAGCTCCGTGATTTCCACCAGTTCGCCGTTGGGAGAAACCCCGCTGACGAGCAGACCGTTTTGCTCCATGGCTTCGCGGTAGGCGTTGTTGAATTCGTAGCGGTGGCGGTGGCGCTCGGAGATATCATGCCGGCCGTAGGCCTTGTACGCCAGCGATTCTTCCGCCAACCGGCAGGCATAAGCGCCCAAGCGCATGGTGCCGCCCTTGTCGGAATCGCGGTCCCGCCGCTGAAGGGTGCCGCTCTGTTCGTCGTACCACGCCTGCATCAGATAAATGACCGGGTCCGGCGTCGCCGGATCGAACTCCTCGCTGTTGGCCTTTTCCAGCCCCAGCACGTGGCGCGCGAACTCCACCACGGCGATGTGCATGCCCAGGCAGATGCCGAAATACGGGATGCCGTTTTCCCGGGCGTGGCGGGCCGCGCAGATTTTGCCTTCGATGCCCCGCGATCCGAAGCCGCCCGGCACCAGAATGGCGTCGGCTTCTGACAGAACATCGCTGCAGGTGTCGGCATCGATGGTTTCCGAGTCCACAAACAGCAGATTGGAACGGCAGTCATTGGCGACGCCGCCGTGGTAAAGCGCCTCGTTGAGACTCTTGTAGGACTCGATGAGATCCACATATTTGCCCACGATAGCAATGTTCACACTGTCTTCGGACGACCGGTATTTTTCGACAAAGGCCTCCCAGGCCTCCAGGCGCGGCGCGCGGGTCCAGATGTGCAGCAGTTCCACGATCTTGTTGTCCAAGCCCTCCTTGTGAAACACCAGCGGCACTTCATAGATGCAGTCCACGTCCTTGGCGGTGATCACGGCATCGGCGCTGACGTTGCAGAACAGGGCGATTTTTTTCTTGATGTCGCTGGACAGATAGCGGTCCGTACGGCACAACAGAATGTCCGGCTGGATGCCGATGCCGCGCAGCTCCTTGACGCTGTGCTGGGTGGGTTTGGTTTTGAGTTCACCGGAAGTGCCCATGTAAGGCACCAGCGTCAGGTGAATATAGAGCGTGTTTTCCCTGCCCACATCCGCTCTGAACTGGCGGATGGCCTCCAGAAAGGGCAGACTTTCGATATCGCCGATGGTACCGCCGATTTCTACAATGACCACGTCCACGCTGTCGGCCACCAGCTTGATGCTGTTCTTGATTTCGTCCGTAATGTGGGGAATCACCTGCACCGTGCCGCCGAGATAGTCCCCCCGCCGTTCTTTGGTGATCACGGCGTGGTAGATTTTACCCGTGGTGAAATTGTTGTCCCGTCCCAGTTTGGCCCGCGTAAACCGCTCATAGTGTCCCAAATCCAGATCGGTTTCGGCGCCGTCGTCGGTGACAAACACCTCGCCGTGCTGAAACGGATTCATGGTTCCCGGGTCGACATTGATGTATGGGTCCAGCTTTTGAATGGTCACGGAAAGTCCCCGGCTTTCCAGCAGGGCGCCGATGGCCGCCGAGGCCAGTCCCTTGCCGAGGGAGGAGAGGACGCCGCCCGTAGTGAAAATGTACTTGGTGTATTCACTCATAACCGAACCTCATCATTCGAATTTCCGCCTGAACTCATCGATCGTCCGGCGGATGTTTTCCAGCTCTGTGTCCACATCCGGCGCCTGCCCGGCGCCGGATTCGAAGGAATAGGACATTCTCAATCGGTCGATGTCAAAAAGATCATCGGAAAAGGAGGGATCGATCGACAGCCGGTTCACCCGAATTTCCCGCACCGGGCGTTCGTGCAGATAAAACACGATGCGCATCGGGTACCAGAGCCTGTCCACCCGCCGCCACGCGTCATAACGGATGTCGAGCACCGCGGGCTGATTGTCGGCATCCGTCACCGGCACGCACCAGCGGATCAGGGTGAAGGTGTCTTTGTCAACCCACAGCTGCGGCAGGCGGTCATTGCTGCGCCGGGCGCCGATGACATAAGCGATTTTTTCCTTGAAACGGTCATAGCGTGAAATGTCGGTTCTCAGGCCGAGATCGTTCAACCGCTGCATCAAAGCCGTCCGGGAGCGCAGCAGCAGCACATCCTTGTAAAGATCGAAATACGTTTCCGGCGTCTGTGATACGCTGCCGTCGACGATGGTCAGCGCGGCACTGCCCGAACGTACATGGATACGCTCGGCGCCCCTGGCAACCGCCTCGCTTCGGAAGCGGTCCGGAAAGCGATAGCGCAGGGTTTCCTTTACCCGGGCGGGCGGCTGCAACCCGTCGGCGCTGTAAAACAGCACCGTCTGCTGCACCAGCGCGCTGCGGGCGCGGCCGTACTGGTGGATGACCTCGTCGAGAATGTGCGGGCCCCGCAGAACATAAGCGCAAAGCGGTGTACCGAACAGCATCAGCAGGGCCGTCATTCCCGCAACGAACGCCAAGCGCATGAGCTTATGTCCGCTCGGGTGGATGCACACAGGTGTTATTCCGCGAGAAATATGTCGTCGGCAAAAGCCGCCGCCGCCCCCAGCGCTTCTTCAATGCGCATCAGCTGGTTGTATTTGGCCACCCGGTCACTGCGCGAGAGGGACCCGGTCTTGATCTGCCCTCCGTTGACACCCACCACCAGATCCGCAATGAACGTATCCTCGGTTTCGCCGGAACGATGGCTGATCACGGTCGTGTATCCCGCCTGGTTGGCCATCTTGATGGCATCCAGGGTTTCACTGACCGTGCCGATCTGATTGAGCTTGACCAGTATGGAATTGGCGATTCCCTGTTCAATGCCCTTTTGGAAAATAGTGGGGTTGGTAACGAAAATATCGTCTCCGACCAGCTGCAGCGCGCCCTCCAGCCGATCCGTCATCAGCTGCCAGCCGTCCCAGTCCTGTTCGGCAAGGCCGTCCTCGATGGACAAAATAGGGTAGGATTCCAGCAGAAACTGATAATAGTCGATCATTTCTTCCGACGAGCGCTTTTTGTTTTCCGAAGCCATATTGTAGGCGCCCCGGCTGTAAAACTCGCTGGCTGCGGCATCCAGGGCCAGACCGACGTCTTTTCCCGGCTGGTAACCGGCGTCTTCGATGGCCTGAACGATGTACTTCAACGCCTCTTCATTGGCTTTCAAGTCCGGTGCAAAGCCGCCCTCATCACCGACGGCGGTGCTCAATCCCTTTTTCTTGAAAAGGGCTTTCAGATGGTGGAACGTTTCGGCGCCCATCTGCACCGCCTGGGCAATGGTCTTGGCCCCCACGGGTACGATCATGAATTCCTGAATGTCCAGATTGTTGGCGGCATGCGCACCGCCGTTGACGATGTTCATCATGGGCATCGGCAGAATGCGGGCATTGATTCCGCCCAGATAGCGGTAGAGCGGCAGACCGAAAGCCTCGGCGGCGGCCCGGCAGGCGGCCATGGAAACCCCCAGAATGGCATTGGCGCCCAGTTTGGATTTGTTGGCCGTGCCGTCCAGGTCAAGCATCACGCGATCCAGGTCGGCTTGCTGCGTGGCGTCAACGCCCCGCAGCGCCGGTGCGATGACGTTGATCACGTTTTCCACCGCCTTGCGCACCCCTTTGCCGCCATAGCGTTTGGCACGGTGGTTGCGCAGTTCGAGCGCCTCTCTTTTCCCGGTGGATGCGCCCGATGGCACCGCCGCCCTTCCCACAGCGCCGCAGGCCAGGGTGACATCCACCTCAACGGTGGGATTTCCCCGGGAGTCAAGAATTTCACGTGCCGCCACGTCGACGATTTCGGTCATATAAATCCCCCTTTCAAGGTGTATTGCCGGTTACAAATGCTCTTGACTATTTTGGCGGTGATGTTACTCTGCGGACAAATTGATGTCAAGCAAAGAGACCGGTTGAAATGAATGCGAAACCGATTTCAAATCTCTATCAGAATGCACAGCTGTGCCTGGCGGCCATACGCATCCTCGAACATCAGCGGTCGAAACCGCCGGCCATCGAGGATGTCTGCCGAATTCTGAACTGTTCGCTGGAGCAGGCGACGTTTATCCTGCGTAAACTCGAAGACCTGGGCGCCGTAGACATCGTCGAAGGCGCTTTCGGAACGCGCCTTTTTATCCTCGATCACTTGAAAGCGGAAAGCCTGCCCAGAGATGAAACCGACAATCGGCTGGATGAAGCGTTGAAGCAGTTTCAAACGTCGCGTCGGGACCACACCAAGAAAATCGCCGCCATTCAGGCCGACCAGAAAAAAAAGCGTCAGGATCTTTTTGCGAATCTGGAGAAAAAGCTGAAAAAGAATTTCGAAAAATAATCCTGCGCGGCCGGCGGCATGGGACGGCGCAAAATTACTTCAACCCCAGGTTCCAGTTCCACAAGCCGGGCCGGTTTTTAAATGCGACATTGTCCGGCAGCGGCTCCTCAAGATGCACAAAACAGGCATACCCCGCTTTGGCCAATTCTTCACGGTGGGATGTCAAATTGAGGCGCCAGTTCGGGTAGATCCAGCTGTCACCGTCGTACTGCATCCGATAGGCGACCTCGCCTTTCGGGCTGGTGAAGGATCGCCCGGCGGCCACTTCCGACGGCGCAATGCGGGAGACACAAAGCGGCCAGTTGCCGGAAAGGACAATACCCAGCGGCAGGGGGCTCTGCCGGGGCAGCACCCGGTAGTCGGCCGCCCCCAGCTCCGGTCCCACAATTACACCCTCAAAGCCCATCTGCTTTAAAACGTCGATCGTCATTGGGTTGGATGCATTGCAAAACGGACCCGCCCAGCAATGAAAGCGCCCCGGCGACGGGAAAAGAGCCGTCTGCCACGGCGCATTTAAAACAAACCGCACGGCGCCGTTTTTTATCACGGTTCCCACCAGCGCAGCCACGGCATCTTCGGTTTCCGGCCATATCACCGGCGGCAGCCACCACCACACCTTTTGCAATGCCGCCGGTGGCTGTTCTGCAGCCGTCCTGGCGGACAGCCACAGGCCAGCAAAGGCTTGCCGATCGCCATGGCCGACAAACCGCCATACCGGCATTTCAAAAGGCCGCATTTTTTTCCGGCCGGCCTTGGGTCTTCGGATGACCTGCTGCGGCGGGCGGGCAGCCTCACCCTCCGTCCACCGCAGCTGTTTTTCCAGCGCAGTCATTTTTTCCGCCCGATGCGGTTCCAGACGATCAATCAGGAAAACCGGCCGCCCGCGCGTCTGCTTGCCGTGGTCGGAGGGACGCAGAAAAAAACGGCCCTTGCGCGGTACAGCGCGTTTGACCCGCACCACGGCGTGCCCTTTGTCGTCCTCATATCCCAGCCGCAGCATATCTCCCGGAAAAAGCGCTGTTTTCGGCGTCAGAAAGGGTTTGAGCGCCGTCCCCTGTATGCTGCCGATCTGAAGACCGGAGCCGCTTGCATGCGATCCGGCCACCGGATTCCAGCGGCGGTGGGACAGAAAATTATAGTGGGTGCCGTCCCGTCCCATCGCCATGGACAACAGGGCAAGCGCCTCCTTCTTTACATCCCGCTCTCCACCGTGGTCGCGCAGCAAACGGTAGGCCGAAACGGTGTGAAAAACGTAATGCGGACCTTTCTTGCGCCCCTCAATTTTCCAGGCGCCGATTTGGGGCACATTGAGCAGCAGTCGGGCCAGCACGTCCAGGCACAGATCCCGGCACGAAAAAAAGCGGTTTTTGGCGCCCTGAACAGTGTAGCGGCGGCGGCAGGGCTGAACGCACCGCCCCCGCAAACTGCTTTTGCCGCCCAAATAGCTGCTCCAGTAGCAGCGTCCGGAGACGCCGTAGCAAAGTGCCCCGTGAACGAAAACCTCGAGCTTCAGGTCGGGCGGACACTGCGCCGCAACCATCTTTATCTCATCGATGGTCAGTTCGCGCGGCAGCACAACACCATCAATGTTCAACCGGCGGTGCGCCGCACCAAGCGCGCCGGCAAAGCTCAGATTGGCCAGCGTCGACAAATAGCGCTGCCCCGCAAAACCAACCTGGTCGGCAATCATCAGCAGAGCCAGATCCTGCACGATAATGCCGTCCGGCGCCGCTTCCCTGCCCAGCTGCCACAAGAGCCGGGCGGCCGGATCCAACTCGTCCGGCTTCAGGAGCGTGTTGAGGGTCACAAATACCTTGGCGCCTTTCTCATGGGCCAGGGTTGTCAGCGCTTTCAGTTCGTCCATGGAAAAATTGATCGCCGCCATGCGGGCTGAAAACTGCTTTAAACCACAGTACACGGCATCCGCTCCAGCGGCCAGCGCCGCCAGAAAAGAGGCCTTGTCGCCGGCCGGGGCCAGTATGAGCGGCTTGGCAAACTTTTCGTTGTTCATGTTACCGCCTTAAAAACGATGTCATTGGCTCAGTCATCATGCATGGATACGTTGGATAAAGGTCCCGGCGCTGCAATCAACGCAGCAATCCGGGCTTGAAAAACAATTTGTTTTATCATAACTATAGTGCAATCCTGCATATCTTCCAACAGTCATTTTTCGGAAATCCGTATATGCAACTGAAAGACACCCAGGACAGCCCCGATGCCGGGAGTCGCGTTTATCTTGATTTCTACAACCTTAGGGAAGCGCCGTTTTCCATTACGCCGGACCCGGAATTTCTTTTTCATTCCAAGACCCATGACAACGCCCTGCAGAAAATTCGCTACGGCATCCGCAGCAAACTGGGATTCATCCTGCTGGCCGGGGAAGTCGGTACCGGCAAAACCACCGTCTGCCGCTCCCTGCTGGATTCCCTTGGTTCTCAAACCGAAACCGTTTACATCATCAATCCCTCCCTGAACGGAACGGAGCTGATCTCATGCATCCTGGATGATTTGGGTATTGACTATCCGCGGCAGGCTTCCAAAAAAGTCCTCATCGACCGCCTGAATCACTATCTGTTGTCCGCCGACAGCCGGCGAACCGTGGTCATTATCATCGACGACGCCCAGACCATGGGCATCGAGGCTCTGGAAGACCTGCGGCTGTTGTCCAATCTGGAAACCGACAAGCACAAACTGCTGCAGATTCTTTTGATCGGCCAACCGGAACTGCTCAAGCAGATTGCGCGCCCGGAGCTGCGTCAACTCAAGCAGCGAATCGCCGTCACTTGTCGACTTGACTTTTTAAGTGCCCGGGAAATTGAGGGGTATATTCACCGGCGCCTGTTTGTCGCCGGCGACAAAGGTAAAATTCATTTCAATGCCGATGCCGTTAAACGCATCTATGCCTTTTCAAAAGGGGTGCCGCGCCTGATCAATCAGGTTTGCGACCTGTCGCTAACGGCTGCCTACCTGGCGGATGCCTTTGCCGTCAATCACCGCCACGTCAAGCAGGCGATCCGGGAGCTTAATCGCTTCAGCCTGCCGGACGGTTCAGCCGGCAGACGGCCGGGCTTCCGACGCCGGCGGGTCATTGCGCTGCTGCTGGCGCTGGCCGTTTTCGCCGGTGTTTACTATTTTTGGCAGCACCGTTTTTTATGGAGCCGCGGCGGCGCTTTACCCGAGGCGGCCGCAAAAAAAACCCCCGCCGCCGTTTACAGTTTCGCCGTGCCGACGGCGCACGGGGATCCTTCATCAGGCGACCCGGAACCGGATGCGACGCAAAAGAATGCAAGCCCTGCGGCATCAGCAGACACGCCGCTTTTCCCGGCGGCGCCTTCAAAAAAAGAAGCGGGCGGCGCCGGGAATGCACCGCCTGTTTCAACCATAAGCGACACCACGCCTGACGCGGCCGACCTCGGCAGCGATTACTACGTACTGCAGATCGGATCCTTCAGGAACGAAACCGAAGCCCGGCAGGCCGTGACTTTTTATGAATCCCAAGGCCTGCCGGCCTATTGCAAATATTTCGACATGCAATCTTCCGGCGAGTGGTTTGCCGTATACATCGGCCGTTTCACCACCCTGGACGAAGCCCTTTCCTATGCCGGCGGCAACCAGCTTGAACGGGCGCTTGTCCGGCACATCACGCCAACCGCTGCGCCCGCTTCTGAAAAGAGCGACCCTTTATGAGTCTGATGAACGACGCCCTGCGCAAAAAGAAGCGGGAAAAACAGCCTGCCGGCGGGGCCGTCCTGCAAAGGGATACAGCTGAAAACAATCGGCGGCAAAAACGGCGTCGCGGTTTCAGCGTTGTCGCCGTCGTGACGGCCTGTATGGCTGCCGGTTATTTTTTCCTGGAATACCGGTCGCTTTCCAAGCCTTCCGGCCTCAACGTTTCCTTAATCTCATCCGCCGCCATCCCGGTACCTGCCCGGGAAACACGCCGTCTTCCGAACAATGGCGGGAACATCCCGACAGCTGTCGACGCACCGCCTCCCCTGCCGGCGGCGGACCTGCCGCCATCCAACAGCGGCATATCCACGGAAACAACCCCGCCGCCCGGTGCGGCCGGAACCGCGGACGACAGCGTCGAGCCCCCGGTTGCTTCCGCGTCCCCGCCGCCGCCGGCCGCATTTTCTTCTGAAACCGCGGATGCCGCGCCTGCTTCCAAGGCGGCCGTGACGCATCGGAAACCTTCCGCCGCCGCTGCCGGCACAGACACCGTCAACCACCGCCCCCCGGATCCACCCGAAGGACAGCCGGTGCCCGACTTGTCGAAATCGAAACAGCGCCGGCCACCGCCGAACCCGTCTGAAAACCCTTTTTATTTAAAAGCGATCAGCTACCACCGCCGGGGGGATCTTGAAAAAGCGGCCGCCATGTATGCGACTGTCCTGCGTCAGCACCCGCAGCACTTCGCATCGTGCTTCAACCTGGCTTCGGTGTATCTGGCGCTGGGCGCGTATTCCCGTGCCCACCCTCTGTTAACGGAACTGCATACAGCAAAACCCGAGAACCCCGCGGTGGCTGTCAATCTGGCGGTTTCTCTCCTTGGCATGAACCAGGCCGATGAAGCCGCGGCACTGCTCGACCGAATGCAGCATCGGCCGGATGCCCCCGCTTTTGAAATTTTTTTCCACAAAGGCGTTGCCGCCGCCCAAAAAAGGGACGATGAAAAAGCCCTGTTCTGGTACGGCAAGGCGCGAGCGATCAAACCGCTGGATCCCCACCTGCTGTTGAACAGCGGCCTCGCCCATGACCGCCTCAAACAATACCGGGCCGCGGTGAATTGCTATCAGGAATATGTCGACCGGCAGGCGGACATCGGCGACAATGCGGAGGTGCGGGCCATCCAGCGCCGGATTCGTCAGCTGACGGCATACCTCAAAGTCCATCCGGCCGGCGCCGCGTCTGGGCCGCAATTGGAATAAGGCCGGGCAGACGCACGGGCAGCCGATTCCCGCCCGCTGCCGGATACGGTATCATCTGAAGCAA
>Ga0180429_10000703_pt1 | contig 29449 bp, 26 predicted proteins | sample SS_ome_FD_132428 | JGI IMG/M metagenome (GOLD analysis project Ga0180429, IMG submission 132428) | Hypersaline lake sediment archaeal communities from the Salton Sea, California, USA - SS_1_S_1 metaG | ecosystem: Environmental > Aquatic > Non-marine Saline and Alkaline > Hypersaline > Sediment ...
TGAATAATTTTTTTCATTGGGGAAATATTTATCATAATATACCCACATTATAACTTATTGTTTTTGACTAAATTACGATACCGTTTCGGTACAGGTGGCTGAGTAGCTGGCCGGCACGGTGGTGACATCGATTAGTAATGACAAATCGACATCTTGATTGAAGCGACCGCGACCGTTGCCGGTGGTGGCGCTCATCAAAGTGGCCGGATCCGATGTGCCGGTATAGGTGTGAGCCGTACCCGCAGTGACTCCGGTTAATGAAGAGTTGCCGACCGCGCTTGGCGTATCCGGCGTGACGGTTAAATCAGTCACCGGAATGCTGTTTGACCCGCCATCAGTGAAATTGGTACAAGTCATGGTGGCACTCCATCCTGGGGAAGTGCCGCGATGATCTTTTACCTTAATGCCGGAAATAGTACCGGTTGAGGTGCCGCCACTGTCGTCCATGGCATCCAAATCGATGGCTGACATCGAAGCGGTGCCGGGCGCACTGATCGACAGCGTACCGGCGTTTACATTGGCATTAATGGTGGTGTCGGCCGCCAAAGTGCCGTCATTGGCCTGCTTGGTTTCCAGGTACTTGGTGGTTACCAGCAAACTGGCGCCGGCAAAAATTACCAAACCTACTAAAACCAGCAGCAAATCTCTTTTGTTTTTCATGTTTGTCTCCTTTTAAGACTTTATATTTGTTTTTAAGAGATGACTATGAGTTCACATAATCATATTATTGTAACAAATCAACCAAAAAAAGTCAAGGATTTAACCATATCAAAGTAAACAAGCCGAATTTTACATATTTGGGCTATTTTATTGAATTGCATAAAAATCTTGAAAAATTTACCAAAACCAGCTATAATAGCCTGATATCAAAAATTAAAACAAATTTCATGCCAATAAAAAAAGTCATACATCACGCTAAACAAGCCAAACATGTCGTGCATCACCACATGAGCCAGCCCCACAATCGACTCTGCAATCGCCTTCCTTTATATAAATGGTGGCACGAACAAGATATTCATCGCCACATTCACTATGTTGGCATGTTTGCCGGGCTGGTGGCGGCCGCTTATTATGTCATGCTGGACGGAATATTTTCCGATGTTAGTGTTAGTACGGCCGAGATGATAAGTTTAATAATTTTCTAAATCTGCACTTCAAATAGCAAATACCAAAATCGACCCTGGCCGGGTCGGTTTTTTTATTTTATTACCACCCTCAATATTTTATGATAGTAAAGTATGAGTAAAAAAAGCACCATCAATCCATATCTGTTATCTCTGGTTGTTTTAATTAACGGCATGATTATCATGATCTTTGAGATTGTTGGCGCCCGGATGATGTCGCCCTATTTTGGCGGCTCTATAATTGTTTGGACCAGCCTAATCGGTGTTATCATGCTCAGCCTCAGTATTGGCTACTGGCTGGGTGGTTGGTGGGCGGATAAAATCGCTAACCGTCAGCAGTTGAGTGTAATACTGCTCTTGGCCGCCGTTTTTACTTTAGTTAGCGTCTATTTATACGCACCGGTATTTGCCTGGTTTCAGCAGCAAAGACTTGGCTTGATTGTCGGCTCATTGCTGGCTTCGAGTATAATTTTTCTATTGCCCAGCATGTTTATGGGCATGGTTTTGCCATATGTGACCAAATTGGCAACTAAAAAAATATCCACTCTCGGTGGTAGCGTCGGCAGTATATATACTTTGGCTACCATCGGTAGTATCCTCGGTACATTTTTGGCCGGTTTCGTTCTTATTCCCAGCTTCAATATCAGTGACGTCGTCCTGGTTCAGGCCATACTTCTAATTATCCTCTCCACCGTCACGTGGTACGCCAATCGCCTGCAGTTGTTGTTTGTAATCTCAATATTATTCTATGTTCTGGTCGGTCCCCACTCCATATACCCGGTGTTTGCCAATAGTATTTATCAAACCAATTCCGCCTACAATTACATTTATGTGGTGGAAACTAAAACCAACGACCTTCATCAGCGCTATCTGATGGCCAATGATAACATCGAAAGCAATATCTGTCTAAATTGCGAGCAACAGTTAAATAATGTTTATGCCGAATACCGGCGTTTGTTTACTTTTCAGCCGGATATCCGGGAAGTTCTAATTATTGGCGGGGGCGGTTACACCATGGCCAATGACATTCTCGATAAATACGGCGCCAACGTAACGGTAGTAGAAATTGATCCGGTCATGACCGATGTCTCTCGCCGCTATTTCGGTTTAAACGACAGTCCAAGATTGACCATTCATCATCAGGATGGGCGACAATTTCTTCAACAAACTGACAGGCAATATGATTTGATAATTATTGACGCTTTTCTTGACTCCAGCTCCATTCCCGCCCACCTGACCACCCGGGAATTTTTTCAATCGGTTGGCAATCACCTGACCGACAACGGCCTGCTTTTTATTAATACTGTATCCGCCGTGGAGGGATCCGACTCTCTCTTTTTTCAAACCGAGTACAATACTTTAAACAGTGTATTTCCGCAACTGCTGATATACAGCTACGGTCAGGGGGAAATGATAGCTAATATATTATTCATCGCTTCCCGCCAACCCGATTTTCCCATGAAGAAACTGGAAACATTCTTTCAATCTGAGTTTATCCGGCAGCCACGCTTGACCAATGACGATATTTTTACCGATCAATGGGCACCGGTCGCATACTACAATGCCAATTTTTGATAAAATATTAATATAACTAAAAGTCAAACCAAGAGGAGTGTAAATGAAAAACTTTAAATTTTTGCTCGCCATTTTAATTCTGGCTGGAAATTTTCTGATATTCGACTTAAGTCCCAAGCCAGCTCAAGCTATTGTAGTTTGTGATATTCTCACGCTGGACTCGCCGAACGGCGGAGAAACTTGGAATAGTGGCGTGAGCAATAATATCACTTGGAGTATTGTCGATCAGGGCAATCCATACAACGGAATAGATGTTTACTATTCAACTGATAGTGGCGCCACCTTTCCCAATCTGATTGTCAGCAATACAGCCAATGATGGCCAATATGAATGGAATACCCCGACCGGCATTAACAGCTCCACCGTGCGAATACAGGTGGTTGGTCGTCAAATTCCCAATGTTTTTTGCGATCAAGACGCGATTGCCGGTACCGACCAAAGCGATGCTGATTTTACCATCAGCGATCCTTTTGCCAACCGTAAAGACACCATGACCGACTCCACCATCAATAGCGACTCCGAGCACAACATCGAATATGGCATACTCAGCGCCACCAACATCGTTGATGGCAGTATGAAAGTAACCTTTCCGGCCGGATTTGTACTAACCGGTGTGGCTGCCGGTGATGTGACTGTTTCCGGCGGCGATGTCACCTGGGGGGCGGAAACCATTAATGCTGGAACTCGCACCATGGTCGTGCCTTTTACCGGCACCCTCAATTCAGCCGATGGTAAAATTGACATCACTTTTGCCGGCGCCAATCTGATCAACAACCCTCCCACGGTTGGAGAATATCGAATTAATGTCTCTACTCATACCACTGCTGACGGTACCGGTACAGCCATCGAGGATAATCCAATTTCGGTCTATATCACCGAATCCGTCACCGTCACCGCGACCGTGCCCAATAGCCTGACCTTTACTATTAGCCCGGTAGCTAGCGGACAAACCGTCAACAGTAACACCACTACCGTGGCCAGCACCGCCGCCGCTATCAACTTCGGCACCTTTACAGTCGCCGGTTCAGCCATCGCCGCCCACGATCTGCTTGTCTCCAGTAACGCCACCAACGGTTTTATGGTAACCACTGAAGCTAACCAAACCTTAACCTCGGCCGCGCCTGATACCATCAGTCATTTCACCGGCACCAATACCTCTCCGCTCAGTTGGTCCTCCCCACCCGGCGGCGGCACGGAAGGATACTGGGGCTACACCACTGAAGACACCACTCTCGGCACCGGAACCCCCAATCGATTTGCCGGCAATCTATGGGCCGGCCACACCACCACACCTTTTGAAATTTTCTATCACGACGGGCCAACCGACAGCACCGGCGCTGGACAGGGAACCACCCGTATCGGCTACCAGCTGGAAATCACCAACAACCAGCCTTCCGGCGTCTATAACTCACTGGTGACCTATATCTGCACCCCGACCTACTAAACAAATCAAACAAACTTATAAAAACTTAGTCAAACTTGGCAAAACTTAAAAACTTGAACCGAGAAGTTTTACCAAGTTTTTTACAGTTTTATTAAGTTTGTCAAAATTTGATTCCAAAGGTCTTTTTCGCTACAATTAATTCTGTTAAAATAATCATATTAAAACAATTTTACTTAAATATCATGAAAAGAACGTATCAACCCAAAAAGCGCAAACGCAAGAAAACTCACGGATTTCGCAAGCGCATGTCATCCCCTGGTGGCAAGAATGTATTGTCGCGCCGCCGCGCCAAAGGCCGAAGTAAATTGGCAAAATAAATAATCAAACCTAATAAAACTTAATAAAACTGTAAAAAACTTGATAAAGAATCGATATAGTTTGATTAAGTTTTGCCAGGTTTGATTAAGTTTTGCCAGGTTTAATATGTTGCCCAAGCCCCATCGCTTACCCACCAAAGCTTTTACCAAAATCAACTCCCGCGGAAACAAAATCTGGGGAGATTATTTGTTTTGTAAGTATTTACCGCAAGCGTCGGCCGCCCCCTCCCAGTTCGGTTTTATCGTTTCCACCAAAGTCTCCAAGAAAGCGGTCGACCGCAACCGCATCCGTCGTTTAATCAGTGAATATTTGCGCCCAAAGCTGAATCAGCTTGACTGTCCGGTGCAGGCCGTAATTATTGCCAAAACAGAGTCAATCGACAAGGATTATCACCTTCTCGGTCGCGACATCGACAAATTTATTCGCCACATCAACCAAGCATGCCCAAAAAAATAACCACATTCATTCCTCTTTTTCTCATCCGCCTCTACCAGAAAACCATCTCTTTTGATCACGGCTGGTTCAAGGATGTCTTTCCCATCGGCTTCTGCCGCTTTCACCCCACCTGCTCTCAGTATGGTTATGAAGCGATAGAAAAATATGGTTTAATTAAAGGAGGGCTGATGACTACCTGGCGCATTTTGCGTTGCAATCCTTTTTCGCCCGGCGGGAACGATCCGGTTGAATAATTATCATCTCTCAATTATTAAAGATTTTTGATAATTGATAATTGATAATTGATTATTGAAATCTTATGTCTTTTCTTTGGAACGAGGTCCTGTATCGACCCATCTACAACGCCCTAATTTTTGTTTATGAAGTCCTGCCCTACAAAGATGTTGGGCTGGCTATTATCATTGTCACTCTGCTAATTCGGTTTATTCTGTTGCCGCTTACTTGGAGTTCGATGAAATCCCAGCGCCTGATGCAGTCGCTCAATCCGGAGTTGGAAAAACTCAAGGAAAAATACAAGGGCAATCAGGAAAAGCTGACCCAGGCCACCATGGATTTTTATAAAAAGCACAAGATCAATCCCCTCTCCAGCTGCCTCCCCCTCTTGATTCAGTTGCCCATTCTCATCGCTCTCTATCAAGTGTTGCGTAATGGCCTCAACGTTGAATCTTTCAGCCTGCTTTATTCTTTTGTGCCGGCGCCGGAAACCTTCAACAGCACCTTCTTCGGTCTCATCGACCTCACTCAACCATACTGGCCACTAGCCATCGTGGTTGGCGTGGTCCAGTTCATCCAGGGCTTTCTGCTGCGCCCCACTCAAACCAAAAAGAAGCCAAAAAAAGAGAAGAAAGAGGGCGACGCTTTGTTTAATGCTGAGGATTTGTCCTCCGCCATGGGCACCCAGTTCATATATATAATGCCCATCATGACCGTCTTCATCGCTTGGAACCTTTTTGCCGGTCTGCCGTTGTATTGGATCACCACCAGCATCTTTACCATTGTCACTCAATTGATTATGATTAAATTGTATCCGGTTCAACAAGTGGTGGCTGCTGACGAGGTTTTTCACGAAGACGAGGACATCCCCTTTAATCCCGACCAACCCGAACTGCTGGAAGAAACCAAAGAAAAAGACGTCACCATATCAGTGAAAAAGCGCGCCTCAAAATAATATCTTCGTTTGTATTTTGTAAATTGCCATTTATAAAAATGTTTATAAAGTGCAAATTACAAATTATAAATTGAATATTATTATGGAAGAAATCAAACAAATACTTACCAAAATCCTGGAATTAATGGGTGTTGATAGTTTTCAAATTGACTATCGCGAAACTGAGGACGAAATCAGTTTCAATATCAATGGTTTGTCCGACCGCGATACCGCCCTGCTAATTGGTAAACAGGGGGAAAACTTATTCGCCCTGCAGTATCTGTTGCGGGCCCTGATTCGTTCCCAGGAAAGAACTGATATTAATATCTCGATCGTGACGGTTGACGTCATGAGCTATCGTCAGCGCCAGGCCGATCACCTGACTATTCTGGCCAAACGCAAAGCCCAGGAAGCTAAGATGGATGATAAAGAAATCGAGTTGCGACCGATGAATGGTTACGAGCGCCGGATTATTCACATGGCCCTGAAAGAGGATGATTTTATCGAGACCAGCAGTAAAGGCGAGGAGCCCGACCGCCGAGTGGTCATCAAACCGGTCCGCCAGATGGTGGATGTGTAAAAATTAGCCATATTATCGTAAAGACGCCCCCGCCTAGGCGGGGGCGTCTCTTTTATAATTAAAAACAGGATAAAGCCACTTAAAAATCTTGACATTATAAGAAAAATAATGTATAAAAAGAACAATGATCTTTAAAACATAAGGGGGGGTAATATTTTATGAAAAATCAGCTAGACAGGCGGAAAGCAACATTCTGTGAATTATTCAAGCATGATCTCTGGCGCCTTATGCACGCCACAGATATTCTCCTTTGCGGGATTGGGATTGGCTGGCTCTGTCGGTTAACTCCCGGTCAGTTTGAAACACTTTGCACTATCGGAGAACAAGTCGCCAACGTCGGGTTAATTTCTCTGGTAGTCGTAATGATGGGCCTTTTAGTTGTTGTTGGCGCCATCACTCCTATTTTATTGCTTCTAATCTGGCATTACAAAAAGATGGAGGCAGAAGACCGGGAGGGCATCAACAATACTCTCAAGGGGGCAATTGATTTCCTGCCACTGCTTGTTCGGGCATTTTTCTGGCCCGTGGGACTGGCCAAGGAAATTGCCGAAGAAGAGTTTTAAAAATAAATACAATGATGCGATAATATCGCATCTTTTTTCTGCCCAAAAACATTGAAAACGTCCACCAATAATATATAATCAAACCATCGAATCTTAACAAGAAAAGAGGTGAAAAATTTGTCCAGTCAAACCATCAACCAACCAATGATGCTCTTCCCCGGATTCTTTAACGATGTCAAAGCCACCATCGACGGCCAATTATTGGCGGTAGCTGAAGATAAAATCTTTTTCTTTCAGTTAGATGACATTGGTGACTATCAGCACTACGTTGATGCCGTCCCTGGACGACTACTCTTTAATCCCACGCATCCGGTGCAGGAGAAATATTTGAAAAATAATTTCGGCGTCGAGGCCGATTTGGTTTATTATTTTCAGGGCGAAACCTATTTCCTCAAAAATCATAAGATATATCGTCTGGTGCGAGATATGGAAAATGAATATCTGGAAACGTTTGCCATTAATCAGCTAGGTTTTGAAATCAAACGCTTTCAGGTAGTCAGCTATATTCATCCTCATAGTTCTCTGTATTTCATCGTTCGACCCTCGCCGAAATATCACACCGGACTTTATGGCATCACCATATCGGACGCCTGTCCCCATTTTATAAAAAGTTCGGAAATCAAATAAATATATCTACAGTAAAGGCGCCCCCGCCTAGGCGAGGACGTCTTTTTTAAATACCAAAACCATTGAAAACAACCGCTGATACTATATAATCAAACCAACGAATCTTAACAAAAGGAGCGTGATAATATTGTTAAAAAAATCGCCCGCCTATCGATATGTATTTGGTTATTATTTCACGGTTTTTCTGCTATTCTCCTATCAAAACTGGTATGTAGGATGTCAGAATAATCAGTTCGAATTTAGCGACCCTCTTATTAGCTGGATATTGATATTAATTTGTGTTGCCATCTGGGCCTGGTCCCATACTGTCCTATTTTATGACATTTTTTGGCGGGACCTAAGTTTGCCCATCAAGTTATTAATTCCTCCAACTCTAACTACACTGGTGCCACTGTTTGTTATTAACTTTCAGGCAGCCAGTCAACTCATATTTCTTAACCAGGTGCTATTCCTACAGAAGAGGTTACTGGTTTGGTTGTCCTCTGGCCCAGGTTGTGTTCTTCACAACTGGTTTTTCCAGTAAAAAATTATAAAGGAGTGTGATTTAACATGAATCACCGGGGTATTAACATTCTCGTCGTCTGTGCCTGTGGGGCCGGTCTCGGCTCACTTATATCGCTACATCTAGGTATCTTCTGGCCGATCGGATTATTCGTAGGTATGCTCTTTGGCTACATCTTCTATGATTGGCGGGAGGCGCTTAACGTCTTTCGGCGCCAATTGGCCAAAGAAGAAATCATACCCGGCAGCCATTGGCTCCGATCATATTTCTGGATTTGTCTGTACCGGTGGATATACAGTCAATTCATAATCTCTCTTTTTATTCCGATAATCATGCTCAATGAAATCATGTACATCTCGCAAACAAAACCAATGCTTGAAATCTTCTTGGTTATGGAAATTGCCATGCTGGCTTTCCTTGCCCTTCAAGCTTTAGCCGACGAAGAATGTATATTTTCGCAATGGGATTTGGACGATTCCAGCCAAAGGGTGTCAAATATTAGGGTTTTTGAGTGGTTTCATCAGAGAAAGAATTTTCTTTTTGAGATTAAGATTGATTACTTTCACCCCACCTATTTTCTGGCCTGTTTCATTTTTCCCTTTTATGTTTACCATTACATGGGTGTGATGATGCTGAAGGTGGTTAAAAGGGTCCTGCTTTTTCTATGGAAATGTATGTTGGGTCTTCCTCGAGCCATCTGGTTTACTTTCAAATATATCCATTCCGATCTACGGGTTCTCTGCGCGGTTGATTCCGGCATCGGTGCGATTATTGGTTTTTTGGCCGGCAATCCCATTGTCGGGGCGGTCGTCGGCGGTATTATCGGGTATGTAAATTATGAGGTGGTCTCCAAACGACTCCTCAAATTGCCGACAAGATCAAAATAAATATACCTGTAGAGACGTAAAATATTACGTCTCTACTTTCATGTCAAAATCATTGAAAAAACGCTTATTATATGATATATTGCCACATAGATTATTTGTTATTTTTAGAGGGAAGAGAATGAAAGACAATATTAAATCCACCCCGGAAAAAGCCGCCGAGAACATTGAAGCGGCTGATTTATTGCCGGCGGAGATGAGTGAATACTATGACAAAATGCACGACAAACACTTTGTTCGCGAGACTGCCATTGGATCATTGTTTACCGAAGTAAAGAATATGGATGACTTGCTTGAACTGACCATTAAACAACGTCCACAAGGTCTGTCTGGCGACGATCGTGTCAAATTTGCCGCCATGGGTGTATCTCCCGATGGGTTATTGCCCCAATGCAGGTATTTGCTTGTTAAAACGGCCGGAGAGGTCGGAATTGTTAGCATCAAAGATGTTGGTCAAGCGGAATCCGTCTATGTGGAAAGAACCAAGCCGGGCACGCCATGTACCTTAAGTGTGACCAGGGAAAACATGCCCCAAACCGATATCGCTACGATAATTATTGGACCCAATGAACAGGAAAACGGCAGCACCGAAGAAATGATTTGGACGGTTCATCCCGGTCTGCCCATCCGACCCGCTCGTGAAGATTATTGGGAGGAAGGATCGGTCATTACCGCAGCTGAAGTGAAGGATAAGCTCGGTGAAGACAAATTCATTAACGTAAAAGCAAGATAGTTTTGTTTCATTTCAAAAGATTGAGACGCGCATAATCGCGTCTCTTTTTCAAACATATAAGTCTTGACTAATATTTAATAATAGTATAAAATACAGTCATTGTCGAATAAAACAAGAACCTTAAAAAGGAGTGTGATTTCTTTGATAAATCACAAGAAAAGTATTAACTTATTTGTTGCCTGCGCCACCGGTGGTGGCATCGGTTCATTAATAGCCCTCAATTCGGGAATCTTCTGGCCAGTTGGCCTAGTCGTCGGCTGTCTGCTCGGTTATCTGGTTTATGACTGGGGCGACTTTTGGCGGGCGATTAAAAAAAGTTACCGGGAAGTTAACCTGCTTGATTTTCTAAGTAATAACTTTCTAACGACACTAATTAGGGCGAGCATTCCCTTTCTCTGGCGATTGCTATACAAATATCTGCAGTCGCAATGGTACGGCGGGTTAATATTGGGTTTTATCGTTCTAGTTGTCTGTACCGACGATCTTTATGACGTACAGAAGCTTCCGGGTACAATCATGGTTTTTCTACTTTATTTCCAAGTTTTTGCTGGCTTTTCGGCTATATGCTTGGCTGCCAAAGAATCAGTCAGATGTAGGGATTCTTTCAAGATTGAATATGAAAAGCCACATGGATTCGGGAAATGGTTCGAATTTACCTATGAAGTTAGCGATAAGAGTTGTAATTATTTTAATCGGGATATGCTCATCGGCTCTGGGCTGTGCTTCTTTAGTGGGCTGATTTTTTCCGCCATTCTGATTATTTTTGGTCCTATCATGTTATTAGTCTTGATAATTACACTTCTAATTAAAACCCCGGGCGTTATTATCAAGGCAGTTACTTTAGTCCATTCCGATGTCCGCTTGCTCTGTCTCTGTGACGCCGGCATCGGCACTCTGATTGGATTTATGTCCGGCAGTCCGATTGTTGGCGCGCTGGTGGGAGGAATCTTCGGGGCAGTAAATTATGAGGTCGTTTCCAAACGACTCCTCAAGCTCCCGCAAAAAAACATATAAAAAGTTACTGTAGAGACGCCCCACTGGGACGTCTCTTTTGTTTGCTTAAAACATCCAAAATCATTGTCAATCCACTTAAATAATATATAATCAAACCAGCGAATCTTAAAAAGCGGGGGTATGGATGTATGAAAAACAACTTTTCAATTAAGCCGATTGAAACAAGACCAACTAATCTCAATGAATTTAAAAAGATTCTTAAATTATCGTTTCACGACACGCATCACTTTGTATGTTATGAGTTGCTGCCCTGTATCTTAATCGTCCTAATCATATTCATTCCCATCTACAACACACTGATGTCACGACTGCTTATCACTCTATTTTCAATTTTGTTTGTATTGTGTTTCTTTTATGGACTCGTCTCCACCTGGGCTAATGCGCTAATCTGTGAGAGGTGGGGATTGGAGGAGTTCAATGAATACGGCCAATCTAAAATAGAAGAGAAGCAGCAGGAAAAAATCCGGGTCAAGAAATTTTTTCTTGAACTTATACCGGAAGCGGTCAAATTAATCACCGCCCCTCTCAAAATTTTCCAAAAGAAATAAAAAAAAGACCTCGATCGCTCGAGGTCTTGATTATTTTTAAAACTTCACCCAAATCTCATCATCCGGTGGCGGATTTTTGTCATCCTTTTCATCATCCTTTTCCTTTGGCTTGGCTGACTTCTGATCGTTGTCTTCTTTCGCTCCAGTCGGCGGTGCGGTCGAATCGGTCATCGCTGGTGGTGGCGGAGGTGTCATTGCCGATTCTTTCGTATCATCTTTCGGATATTCCTCCACCATCGGCCCGCCCGCCTGACTACCACCCATGACATCGTCATCCGGGGCATAAACATATTTTGACTGAACGTAATAATTATAAGCCAGCCAGCCGCCCACGCCGAGAATGGTCACACCTACCAATACAATCAGGGCAATCACTAGCCAGTTCAATCCTCCATCCGAATCTTTGGTCTCCTCAACTATGGTGCTCCCGGTAATCGCAAACAACGAAAAATGATCGATTTCTATCGTGATTGTGTTTGAATCCATGTCGAGATTGCGCTCCGCAATTTCTTCCCATACCCGATCGACTCGATTGAAATAGCGCACCTTCAAGCCACTCTCTTCAATATTCTCGACATCGGTATCAAAATAGCGGAACTGGATAGTTACCGGCTGTTCAAAATCAAATACCGGCACCCCGGTCGCCTCTTCAATCGCGGTCACTTCAAAAATATCATTGCCGACGAATCGTTCATTGTCGATTTTCAGAGCCGGAACCGCACTATTGTTTTCCCAGCTCACCCGGCGCACCACCACCCGCACGTTGCGGTCATAAAATTGTTCCGGCAAATCAACTTTTACCGTGCCGTCTTTCAGTTCCACCGTGTTCTTCTGCTCCACGTCAATAATCCGCTCCTCCTTCATGGAAGCGGCCTGAGCTGGCAAATATGTCCCGGTGGTTCGTTGTTTGGTGGTTTCCTGAGCCAGGGCCGGAGAGGTGGCCACCAAGTTAATCGCAACAACCGTCAGTATAAATAATTTAGATAAGTTTTTATACATTTTATCCTAAAATTTAACCTTTTTATGTATCAACTCAATCAGTTAACTCGCCCCTATCATACATCGATTACCGGCGAAATCAACCCTTTACTTATTCACATTACCATACTACTATAAAGCTATGTTTTTGAGAAACATTATAAATAAAGGGATTTCAAGACACATATCGGAAATCATACCGATCATTTTACTTTGTCTGTTGGCTATCATAATTCAACCGCCGGTCACCGATTTAATGATTAATGCCGATACCTTTGTCCAGTTGCTGTCAGCCAAGTTGCTGTCCGAGACCGGATCCTTCTCCGGCTATCTCGGAGTCGGCGGCGATTTATTGTCACCGTTGTTTTATCGCGGCGGTTTTTCTTTGATGATTTATCTGATAAATTTTTTCACTGAAGACCTGTGGCTCAGTGCCAAAATACTCCTCTATTTATTTTATTATCTCGCCATCGTTGCCACATATTTCGTAACTCGAAAATTATACTCACCGCCGATAGCCGTCGCCAGCACCTTGTTACTCATGCTCGGTTTTAGTTTTTCCTCCTGGGCCACCGTGGTCATGGCCGAAGTTCCCACCATCGGCTTAGTTGCCCTTTCCCTTGCCCTGTTAGTTTACAGCCGAAAAAATCATGCCTTGTTGTATCTGTCCGCTTTGATTTTCGGGCTAGCTCTTACTTTTCGCCTGGAAATGATGCTGCTTCTGCCCGGTTGGCTGATTTTGCTCTGTAAAATCCACGAGCAATACCGCTTGGCAATTTATTACGCTCTGCTTTCTCTTTTTGTTTGGCTGCTTTATTTCGCCTGGCTTTATTTCACGCACGTTACTCCCAATGAATGGTTTTGGCAGGAGGCAATTATCCTTAAGCAAACCCTGTTCACTCACCATCTGTTTTTATATATCGCCCCGCTCGCCCTGATTTTAATACCTTTGGCGATTCGCTGGCGCTGGCTGTTGTTGCTACCGGCCGCCGGCGCTGTCGGTTATTTATTTTATCGGCCGGACCATCTGTACGAAAATCTGGCCCCTCTGCAGCTATTTATCGCCAATGACTTATTTCTAGTCTTGGTCGCTCTCGCTGGGCTGATTGTCTTGTTTTGGAAGCAAAAACATCTGTTTTATGCGCTTTCCATTTCCGTTGGCTTGCTGGTAATGCTTTATTATTCCCGCGGCGAATATCGATACTACGTACATTTAGCGCTGCCGCTCGGGCTGGCCGCCGGCGCTTTTGTGGCTTGGATTTATCAGCGGCAAAAAATACTCGGCAGTCTGTTGGTTGCGGTCATCTTAATTGGGCAGGCTGCTCTTTTCGCTCAGCCTCGCTTTCTGCCGCCCGTTAGCTACGAACAAATCGTCATTGAACACACCCAGGCTATGATTGCCCGTCATAATATCAATCCAGCCAACCTCACCATCTGCTCCGTTTTCTCCGAAGCTTTTAACTATTCCACCGGCATCGCTGCCATTGATTGCTTTGAGGGAGAAAAAGATATTTATCGCAGCAGCTTCCCTAAGCTGGTGGTGGTTGATGAAGATATTTCTCGTCACCAACCGGAGTTTATTGAGTTGCTCGAGTCAAAATACTCAGAAAATCTGATTGACCAAGAGTGGATTGTGACTGAATATATTGAAAAAAATGACACTTCCATCACCCGGTATCCCCTCCGGTGGTACTGGCTGGATGGCGCAAATTAAAAAACACGAAAGGAGGTGCTTAGATTGTCAAGCACAATAATTAATCGCCAAAGTCTGACCGGTATCTGGTCCGGTCGTCGTGGTTTTGCCGTTGTCGATGTGAAAACTTTTACCCCATCCGAATTCATCCCGTCCGGACTCCTCTGGGACGTCTGGGATATTGTCGCCAAACAAGGAGAGTGGACTTACGAAGGCATTGGTCTCAAACTGAATCCTATCGTCGCTGAAATTCACGACTTCACTGATAGTCCGGGCGGCTCGCGCGGCATGATAATTGCCAAGATCAATCCCACTCCATATCATGTTAAAGGCGGGGTTGATCTCGGGCCGTTGGGTCCGGGAACTGTTGTCGAGTCAGCTAACGAAGATACTCAGGACGCGGTCAAAATCAATACATTTAGCCCGATGATCCTGGAGTTAAAAAACGGACTACACGTCTTATGGGATAAAAATGTAACCGTTGCCGATATGATTAACTTTGTCGCCCGGATTGATAATTTTCTCCGTCAGCACGGTGAAATTGTCGATGATGTTCGGCAGTTTAGTGTCTTTGAGCCGATGGCCATGCCGGCCGTCTATCATTGGGCCCGGCGGCTCGGTGTTCCCGGTTTTAGTTAGTCAAAACAAAAACACAAAAGACTGATTTGTAAAAATCAGTCTTCTTTTTTACATAAAGCATATATAAAACCAAAACATCACCAAAAATATCTTGACCAATTAGGGAAAAATAACTATTATTAAACAAACATTGCCCAACTCGCCATTCAAGAGGGTTTTCCGAATTTATGGGTTGGCGGGTTATGGCTTTGACATTTGACATATTACATTTGAGATTTCTATGTTGCGAATCCTCATCTTCGCCTGGCGCGACATCAAACATCCTGATCGCGGCGGCTCGGAAGAATACCTCCACCAAATCGCCAAAAGACTAGTGCAAAAAGGTCATCACCTGACCTTTTTTACCAGTATGCATCCGGGCGGTTCTCTCCCCGAGGAGGAGATTGATGGCATCCGCATCATCCGCCGGGGCAATCAATACACCGTTTATCTTTGGGCGGCCTGGTATTTCTGGCGCCGCTTTCGCGCCCAAAATTTCGATATCATCATCGATCAGCACAACGCCGTCTCCTTTTTTACCCCGCTCTACACATCCCTTCCGGTAATCAATCTGGTGCACCACTTGTCTTTTGACCAGTGGTTCGACCAAGCTCCGGGGTGGCTTGGCCGTTTCGGTTTTTTTATCGAGAAATATATTTATCCGCTGGCCTACCGACACTCCAGTTTTATCGCTGTCTCTCGGCACACTAAAGAGCAAATTGTGTCTCGTCTGGGCATACCGAACAATCAGATTGAGGTGGTTCGTCCCGGCGTCGCTCATCTATACAAAACCAAGGCCAAAACCAATTACCCTTCTTTGGTTTATATTGGGCGGCTAAAAAAATACAAAAAAATTGATAATTTGATTCGCTCCCTCCTGCGCTTGAAATACTTTTTTCCCAACCTGAAACTGCATATCGTCGGTACCGGTGACTACAAAGAAGAACTGATTAAACTGACCAACAATCTCGGCCTAACCAATACTGTAAGATTTCACGGCTACGTATCCGATGAGCGTAAAGCCGACTGGCTATCCTCCGCTTGGGTATTGGTTAATCCCTCCCGCCATGAAGGTTGGGGAATTTCCGTCATTGAGGCCAATGCTTGCGGCACCATTGCTATCGGTAGTCGCGACTCGGGATTGTCCGAATCAATCGTCGATGGCCAGACCGGTCTTTTGTTTGCATCCGACAGCATCTACAGTCTGGCCCAGACTATCAAAGGGGTGCTGGCTAGCTCGGCACGGCGATACGAACTAGAGAAAAAGGCTATCCGTCACGCCGGCAAATACAGTTGGTCCAAATCAGCCAATCAGCTTGGCGCTATCATCGATCAGCTCGGTCATTTCAAGCCAGCTCCAACCGTTTTTCGACCCCTCAAGTCGAAAGTTTTGAAAGGAAAAAAACTACCCGGTGTGGCGATTATTCTCCCCACCCGCAACCAGCTCGAATCTGCTCGTCAAAGCATCGAGCGATTGCGTCGGCAGAGCTACCCAGACTTAACCATTGTCGGTTTGGATGATTATTCTACCGACGGTAGCTACCAGTATCTGCAGGAGGCGGCTGACAAGGTTTACGTCGGGTCGGCTGAATCTCCTAAAATTAACCAGGTGGTAAATTGGCAAAAAGCCAAATATATTTTTATCGCCAGCCCTGATTTCGATTATGACGTGGAATTAATTGCCGACTGTGTTTATCGGCTAGAAAGATATAAGCAAACTAACACCGTCAGTCTGCCTGTCATATCACTGGGACAGAATCAGATTAATCGATTTATGCGCGTTGATCAGAAATTGTTAGCAGTCGATCCAAGCCCCAGATTCTATAGGCGCTCAGCCTGGAAAAAAAGAACAGATTCCGATTTGAAAAGCACAACCTCCCAGTTTTATATTTACACTCAGTCAAAACTGTCCCTTTGGCAGTATTTGCGACAATATCATCGATTGCCGGCCAATCAAAGACTGTCGCTGGCTCTGCCCGGCTGGTCGAGTTGGTTCAAATTGATATCTGATAATCCTCTGCTCGGCATAAACTACATCGCGTTCAAGTTAATCCTCAAAGGTTATCTGTGGCTGGCCCACTTTAATCTCGGTCGGCAGTCAGTCTTATCTCCCAAATATGAGTAACTGGTGGCAAAAAATCTGGCAGTTTTTTCATCGGCATCAATGGTTGGCGGTGAGCGGGATTTTTCTATTACTGGCACTAGTCATATTTCACCGTACCCTGCTTGAACCGGGCGTGCCCGGCTTGCGCCATGATTGGTTTGTGCCGGTAGATGTCGACGGCTTCACTCAGTGGTTCAGGCAGGCCCTGTATCCCTGGATTGATGCCCGCGGCGGCTACCCCATGTCCTACTGGTCCGATATAATTTTACGGCTAACCGCCGGATCGCTCAGCTTAGTCGGTCTTAGCGGTGAACTTTTTGCCAAAATACTGCTGATAGCGGTGGTGGTTGTCTCCGGTGCCGCCAGCTTTTGGCTGATAAAACAAATCGCCGCCGCCAAATTCTGGCCGGCCATGGCGGGGGCGCTGGTTTACACCCTCAATCCCCTCACCTTCAATAAATTTATCGCTGGACACACCTATTACATCATCGCCTATGCGCTTGCCCCGATTTTTCTGCTACTGGTTTATCAATTGACCAATCCGGCTAACCGGCCATTCAAAACCTGGCATGGTTGGCAAACCATCCTGCTGGCTGCCTTTGTTCTGGCTCTGACCGGAGTCCAGTTGCAATTTCCCATCCTGCTCGGCATTTTTGCCCTGGTAATGGTATTAATCTGCGGTCGCAGCTGGCGGACATATTTGCTCCTGCTTGTCCCATTTTTTGTCATTAATCTGTTCCTTCACCTACCTTGGTTGGCTCATTTTATTGCCAACAGTCTGCTATATGACAGTCAAACCGCCAGCACCCCGGCCACTTTCTCCTGGTTCGTACACAATTCCAGCCAGCTGCAACAAGTTTTTTATCTGTTGGGTGGGGGCAATGATTATTGGTCCGTCACTCTGACCGGCGCCAATCTGCTCATCCCTTGGTTGGTGGCGGCTGGAATAGTGCTGGCTTTTGTTTTGTTAAATACCGTTCGGTCTTCCGGCCGGCAATTTGGTTTTTTCGTTTTCTGGTTAGTGTCTTTACTGATACTTTGTATCAATAATCTGTTTCCGCACGGATCCTGGTGGCTGCTGCAGCAATCAATGATATTCAATGTATTTCGGGAGGTTTATCATCTGGCATTTTTTGTTGCTCTGACATTCGCGCTGCTAGTTGCTCTAACTTTACAAAAATACCAATCATCCCGTTCGGTCGGTCCGGTTCTGACTGTTTTCTGGCTCGCCCTTGTCGCCCCGTTTTTTATGGGCGGCAACCTTAGCGGCAACCTAGAGAATTTTAATCCCGACCAATCCTATCAAGTTAGTCTAGACAACAATCATCGCATCCTCTATTTGCCTTCCCTGCAGCCGCTTCTCTGGGGGGACAATCAATATTCCGGTGCCGATCCTGAGATTTACTATAATTCAGCTACCAGTCTCAGTCAGATGGGTTACAGCGGTTCGCTCAATGAGCGGTTCGCTACTTTTTGGCAGTCCCAGCTCTACTTCAATAGCGACAATATTAATAATAAGCTGACCGATTTTCTGGCCATGTTCGACGTGAGCAGCCTGATTTACCGCTCCGACTTCTCTAGTAATATCACCAAATTTACCCACCTTTTTTATTATCCCGCCAAAAACAAACTGATTAATAATCAAACCATAGAAAAAATTCTGGCGCCGTATAGCCAGTATTTGACCAATTCGAGTAATAATTGGCGACACTATCAATTCGATCCGGCCGACAAAATCACCGTTCCCACCAGCTGTCTGGCGACCGGACAGTGGAGCGATCTGGCTAATATTTTCTCTCTTAATCAGGGGTTTGGTTGCGACGGGGTAATTTTTGCCAAAGACAATCCTCCCCTTGATACTGGCGCCAACTCCCTCATCACCAATCACAATAACTGGGTCGATTTATTAGTTAAGGACGATGACAATACCGTCTTGGAGCCGGGAGTTTATGCTACTGATAGTATGGATTCTTCTGCCAGTTGGGTGTCGGGGGAGCACGTCTGGTGGTATCACCCCCAACTAGCCGGATATTCCAAGCTGCTAGCCATGGCGGCCACTCCGGCCACTCTGAATATTAGTCAGTCCGATTTGCCGACCGGCCGCCATCATTTGTGGGTGGAGGTGTTTCATTATCCCGAGGGAGGAGAGATTGAGCTAGTTTGCGATGACTGGCGCCAGTCCGTTGACACTCAATCCATTAACCAAAGTTTTATCTGGCTGGATCTCGGGGAGGTTAATTTTCATCTCGATAGTGATTTGCAAATCATCAACCATACCGGCACCAACGCTGTCGGACAGATTCTTTTTGTGCCCACTACCACCTACCAAGTTCAACTTGATCAAATCCGGGAGCATCTGGACGGCCTGACGCTGACTGCCCTGATTGACCCCGCCCAAACCGCCCGGTCCAGTTATGTCCGATTTGACTTGGCAAAATACAGCCAATTCTATCGTAACTTTCCCGATTTGTCCGACTATGAAATTGAAGCTCAGTCCGACCAAATTGAAATTAGCGCAAATTTTACCGGCGGGGCCAGTGAAGATGAATTCGCCTCTCTGATCTATCCGGTAAATTTTGACCTGGCCTCCACCCCCATCCTGACACTAACCAATCAGGTGGAGTCGGACTCCGTTCAGTTCTGGGAGGTTGGTTTTGAGGTTGACGAAAATGGTGACCAGGCGGCCGACACCGTGCTCTGGCAAAGGCTTAGCACCGGCGCGGTCATTATTGATATTCCCCAGTTTTTGCAAGATACCGACTATAATCTCTCTTTTGATCAGGTTAAAATTATCGGTCTCCGCTTTCAACCACACAAGGAATACGGCATAGACATGTCCGACCAGACCCAATCAAGCTATGAATTCCAACTGCTGGACCTTAAATTTCACGCCCAGCCCAATCAAGTGGTTCGCCAACAGCGTCAGGCCGACATGTTAAATTTGACGGACCTAACCAGTCGTCCCTCCCAGTCGCTTAATCTCGGCGATAATGTGGTTTTTTATAATGATTTTCCTGATACCGAACAGGAGTTGGTCAAAGCGGATGACCGGCTGATTATTAAATCGGAATTCACCGCCGATGAGGAAGCGATAGAGTATGCCCAGGTGGTAATCAATACTGAAGTCGATTTAGTACTTCACCCCTATTTCACGGCTGATTTAAATATCGAAAATCCCGACCTGCAATTTTTTGATTTGGCGTTTGGTATTGATTCTGACTACGACCACCAGATTGACCAGAATATCTGGGTCAATTCTATAACCTTCGACGAAGCCGAATCGCAAACCGTTTTTTATGACGTTCTCAACCTGCTGCAGCAAAAGACCACCCATTATTATCGTCCCCGCGTTCTAACCGTCACCCTTCTCCCTCACAAAACCTACCAAATCACCGGCCCGGTTGAACCGGTCGAGTTCGCCATTTCCCGGGTCAATTTTTATCACGAGGATGCTCTCAACCAAAGCCTGAGCTCGCCGCTATCCGCCTGGCAGACCAATCTTAACCTGCCGCTGTCCAAAAAATACAATCTGTACTTCCATCTCAATAGTAATCATGCCCAAACTATTTACGGCGTCGTCAACGGTCAAGATTTTGTACTGGAAATACCCGAGAAAACCAACGACTGGCTGAGAGCCGGCGAATTTGAGCTCACCGCTGGTGAAAATCAACTGGTGCTGGTTAATTATGCCAATCCGGTCACCATTAACCAAATCGCGGTCAGCGACCGTCAGTCGGCTGCCGACGAGCCACCCAAAATTACATATGAAAAAATCAGTCCGACCGAATATCAGGCCCAGGTTACTCTCGAGCAGCCGGGGCACGTTTTGCTCAAAGAAACCTTTCATCCGGCCTGGCAGCTGACCGCCGTCAATCAGACTGACGACACCACTGTCACCATCAGCCCGATTATCATGAACGGCTGGCAACAGGGATATTATTTGTCCGAGCCGGGTACCTATCAGCTCAGTTTTGAATATCAGATAAACCGTCTCTACTCATATACCCTGGCTGCCGCCCTGTTCGTGCTCACCATAATGCTTGTAAATCTGCTCATATATTGTATACTCAGAGCGATAAAATATAACTAAATGACAAGAGGGCGTTAAATCATTAACGGCTTGTCATGTCTTTATCTCCCATCAACAAACGCATCAACTACATCCGCTTTGCCGATGAATTTCTCTCTCAATACGCCGATCCGGCGGAACCGTCATTGATTTCGGTAATTGTCCCGGTCTGCAATGAGGAAAAAAACGTCCCCGCCCTATATCGAGAGCTGGTCAAACAGTTTGATAAAATCGGTCAATATGGCTGGGAGTTAATTTTTGTGAATGACGGTAGCACCGACAAATCCGATCGGATGATCAAAAAACTGGTTGTCAAAGATGATCGGGTTAAATATCTGGAGTTGTCGCGGAATTTCGGTAAAGAAATTGCGGTCACCGCCGGCTTAAATCACTCCCGGGGCCAGGCTGCCATTATTATGGACAGCGACCTCCAGCACCCGCCCAAACTAATCCCTCAATTTATCAAAAAATGGCGCCAGGGCAATGAGCTGGTGATTGGTATGCGTAAAAAATACGCTCAATCCATCTTCAAGCGAACCGCCTCCCAAATCTTTTATTTTTTTATCGGCCGCCTCAGCAACACCCCCATTCGTCCCAATGCCACCGATTTTCGCCTGATTGACCGCCAGGTTATTGAGGAGTTTAACCGTTTTACCGAACGTAACCGCATCACTCGCGGCTTGCTGGACTGGATGGGATACAAAACCGAATACGTTCTCTTTAATCCCGCCCCTCGTCAGGACGGGCAACCATCATACTCTTTTCAGAAACTGTGGACGCTGGCCACCAACACCATTGTCGCTCACAGTATTGTCCCTTTAAAAATTGCCGGCTACCTGGGCGGGATAATCACCGTTTTTTCAATTTTTGCCGGTTTGTTCATGTTTCTTTCTACTTATGTTTTTTACGATCAAATTCAGCTTTACTTCTCCGGCACCGCTATGCTGGCTGTTTTGAATATGTTTTTAGCCGGCATTACCCTGTCCGCTCTCGGCTTAATTTCCCTATATATCGCTCACATTCAGAATGAGGTTACCAACCGACCGCTCTATCTCGTGCGCAATAAATATAATTTTAAAAATGACACCCACTAAACATAAAATCCTCTGGTTCTCCTGGAAAGATTGGCTACATCCGCAGTCAGGCGGAGCCGAGATAGTCTCTCGGGAAATTGCCCGGCGCCTGGTTAAAGCCGGTCATGAAGTGATTTTCTTTACGGCTAGCTTTCCCGGAGCCAAACCGGAAGAAGAGCGACTGGGTTGCAAAATCATTCGCCGGGGCAGTCGCTACACCGTTCACCTCTGGGCCCTATGGTATTATTTTCGCCGCTTGCGTCACTGGCCCACCCTGGTCATCGACGAAATGAACACCGCGCCGTTTTTCGCCAAATTTTATGTCCTCCAGCCAAATGTTCTTCTGGCCTACCAGCTTTGCCGGGAAATCTGGTTTTATCAAATGATATTTCCCTTTAGCCTAATCGGATATCTGCTGGAACCGGTTTATCTGTGGCTACTGTCCGACCGCTCCGTTCTGACTGAATCTGAGAGTACCCGTCAGGATATGGGTAAATATGGTTTTGATAAAAAACGCATCGGTGTTTTTCCGGTCGGCCTTGAACATCAACCGCTATCCAGTCTGACTGGATTGAAAAAATATTCCCGCCCCACCCTGCTCTATGTTGGTTCTCTCCGGTCCATGAAGCGCCCTCAAGATGTTGTCGCCGCCTTTAATCTCGCCAAAGAATCCATGCCGCAACTGCAGTTGAAGATTGCCGGCGGAGCCGATCAGCGCATCGAGCAAAAATTTACCCGGCTCATCGCCCAGTCCCCTTATGCTCAAGACATTACATTTCTTGGTCGGGTCACCCAGACCCAAAAGATTCGACTGATGCGCCAGTCTCACCTGATTGCCGTCACCTCCGTCAAAGAAGGTTGGGGGTTAATCATTACCGAAGCTAATTCCCAGGGCACTCCGGCTGTTGTCTATGACGTCGATGGTTTGCGTGATGCCTGCCAGCACCAGCGCACCGGTCTAGTGGTATCCAGCTCTCCATCCGCGCTAGCCGCTGGCGTCACTAAGCTGCTTAATGACAAAACTCTCTACCGGAAATACCAGCAGGCCGCCTGGCAGGACAGTTTTAATTATCATTACGATCAAACCTACCAAATTTTTACTAAACATATTCAAAGTTTTATAAATATTAATCTTACTAATCATGAAAAAAACCGCTCTTATCACCGGAATTCTCGGTCAGGACGGACCGTATCTGGCCAAACTGCTGCTGGAAAAAGACTATCAGGTCTACGGTCTGATCCGGCGCTACACTAACCCTAATTTCGGCAATACCGACTATCTGGGAGTGACCGACAAAATTAATTTCATTTCCGGCGACATGACGGATGAAAACTCGCTGATCAACATCATCAAAACCGTCCGGCCCGATGAGGTGTATAACCTGGCGGCCCAGTCATTTGTCGGATCATCCTGGGATCAGTCCAAAGTAACTTCCGAAATTAACGCCCTCGGCGTCTTGTATCTGCTCAATGCCATCAAGCATTTCTCCCCCCAAACCAGATTTTATCAGGCATCCACCAGCGAAATGTTTGGCAACAGTAATTGTAAAGGACTACAAACGGAAGAGACCCCGTTTCATCCCCGCAGTCCCTATGCTATCGCCAAGCTCTACGCCCACTGGATTACTGTTAATTTCCGGGAGAGCTACGGCATGTTTTGTGCTTCCGGTATTCTCTTCAACCACGAATCGCCCATCCGCGGCATTGAATTCGTCACTCGGAAAATCAGTGACGGCATCGCCCGCATCAAGCTGGGGTTGGCGGATGAAATTCGTCTGGGCAACCTCGACAGTAAACGTGACTGGGGTTTTGCCGGCGACTATGTGGAAGCCATGTGGCTGATGCTGCAGCAAGATGAGCCGGATAACTTTATTATTTCTACTGGTGAAACCCATTCTATTAGAGATTTTCTCGATACTGGTTTTAAGCACGTCGGCATTAAAGACTGGTCAAAATACATCAAAGTCGATCCCCGCTTTAAGCGACCAGCCGAATTATTCTCCCTGCACGGCAGCTCCGACAAAGCCCGAAAGATACTAGGCTGGCAGCCGAAAATGAAATTCAAAGACTTAGTCAAACTGATGGTTGATGAAGATATCAAGCGGCTGAAATCCGCCAAGACTAAAACTAAAAAAGCTCAGTCATAACCACCTCTTTTAAACGCGCCATGGACATTGAAAAATATTCACAATACGTACAGTTTTATACCGGTGACATTCCGGACCGGCTGCGACTTTGGCTGAACAAAGTCAATTGGAATAACCTGTTGGATTTAGGTTGCGGGGATGGTGCTTTGCTGTTTGCCCTTAAGCAAGCCGGCTTATTGGAGAATAAATCAGTTTACGCTGCCGATCTTAGTCAGCAGCGCATTAAGCTAGTCCGGCAAATCAGTTCTGAGTTCAACTGTCAGGTGGCCACCGCCGATAACCTTTCTCATCTGCCTGACAACAGTATTGATTTCTTGATAACCACTCAGGTAATCGAACATGTCCCGGACGAAGGTGCCATGATTAAAGAAATTAATCGAGTGCTCGCACCGGGTGGCACCGTCTATCTCACCACCGTTTTCAAAAAATGGTACGGCTGGTATTTTTATCGCTGTCAGGGCCGCTGGGTGCTTGACCCTACCCATTTACGGGAATATACCGCCGACGAGCAATTGATTAAACCGCTGACTGACAATGGTTTTCGCGTCATCGAAAATCACAAACACTTGTTCTGGTATTCATGCTTTCACTTTTTCTTTCGCCTCATCCGTCTGCCTCGTTCCTGGCTACACTCTCCCTGGTTAAACTGGCTGACGGTCTTCAAATATCCCGTTCTCGGCTACTACAACTGGGAGCTGATATTGCAGAAAGATAATGGCCGTCAATAGTTATACATCCCGACGATCCAAAAATTAAATCATATTTTCGCATTATACATTTAAAATTAAATCCCCCATGCACCCTAAAGTATCCATAATTATTTCCACCAAAAATTCAGCTGACGTTATCGCCAGCTGTTTGTCCAGTATCAAAAGTCAGACTTACGGGAATATTGAAATCATTGTTGTCGATCACCCTCAAACCACCGATAATACTTTTCAGATTGCCCAGCAATACACTGAAAAAGTTTATAAATACGGTGTTGAGCGATGCCCCCAAAGAAACTTTGCCGCCCGGCAGGCCACCGGCAAATACATACTAGTCATCGACAGCGACATGGAGCTATCGCCGCGGGTGGTTGAGGCAAGTGTGGCCAAAATGGAGAATAGCGACGAATTAAGCGGCATCGTCATACCCGAGGAATCATTCGGACAAGGATTTTGGGCGGATTGTAAACAATTGGAGCGCAGCTTTTATCTCGGCGTTGACTGGATTGAAGCCGCCCGCTTCTTTCGCCTAGCCGATTTCCGCAAAGTTGGCGGATACAATGAAAATTTAGTCATGGGGGAAGACTGGGATTTGTCTCAACGCATGGCACAACTCGGACCGACCGGTCGCATTACTGAGTTTATATATCATAACGAGGGTCGGATAAACCTTGTCCAAACTCTAAAAAAGAAACTTTACTACGCTCGGATTTTTAAGCAATACGCCCGGCATACCCAGGCCCCATCTCAATTCAATCATCAATCTAGTGTCTGGCAGCGCTATGCCTTATTTTTTTCTCAACCAAAGAAGCTGCTCAACAACCCCAAGTTAGCCGCCGGCATGCTCTTCATGAAAACGGCCGAGCTCAGCACCGGCGCTATAGCCATTATAATTTCTGACCCCTGGCTGGGCGCTCGCCTGGTTTACAATCGCAGCCAGGAATTGATTGGTAATAGTTTTAGATGGGTGGTCAGCTCGGTCAAGAGTTTAGTCTTTTAATCTATCGTCCCGATCCGCCACGGCGGACGGAACCTCAAATCTTTATGAAAAAAAACATCAAAATCCTTGGTCTCCTCAACGGCTACTCTTCCCAAATGAGCGGCGGCGATAAGCAATTCATTAAATTAATCAATTATATTGCAGCCCGACAAGCAGTTGGTGTTTTATTGCCCTCCCGGGTTTATAAAAAAGATTTTGACCAGCGCGTGACTCGGTTTGAATACGCTAATCCGGCATCTGTAGAAAAATCATACAAAAATAATTTTCTGCTATTGGTGCTCTATGTTTTCCGCATAATAATTAGCACCTGGCGCCTGCTGTGGTCTGACTTTGACGTGCTCATTTCTTCGTCCCATTTATTTTTCGATACCGTGCCCATGTTGTTTTTACCCAAACGCAACCGTCACTTTTTTACGGCCATCTACCACCTTGTCGGCGAGCAAAATCGAAAGGGTCTGCACCGCTTGGTGACCGCTTTTCTAGAGAAGTTGGCGCTTTGGGTTTTGCGCCATCGTCGAGTATATTGCCTCACCTCATCCCCTTATGTGGCCGGGTTGTTGGTGTCGAAATATAAGTTTGACCCTAAATTAATTTTGCCTATCAAGATTGGCTTGGACATCAAAAACATTAAGAGGACCAAGCCGTCACCCCAAAAATTTGACTTAGTGTTTTGTGGTCGCCTGCATCATCGCAAAGGAATTTATACATTATTGAAGATCGTTCAAGAGATGAAGAAAGCGCGGCCGGATATAAAATTGGCCATTATCGGTGACGGTCCGGAAAAACATGATTTGCGGGCGGAGGCAGCCAGGCGTAAATTAAGCGGCCATATCAAATTTTTTGGCTACACTGACGACAATCATAAATACAGCCTGCTCAAGTCTAGCCGGGTGTTTCTTCTCCCCTCTTTTGAAGAAGGCTGGGGAATTGTGATTGCTGAATCATTGGCCTGTCGGACGCCGGTGGTGGTGTCGTCAATACCGGAAATCAAGCGCATCTGGCGGCAACATGTTATTTGGGCCAATCAATTAAACGCGGATAGTTTTGTTAAAGGAGTCGAAGCCATGTTGTCGAATCACGACAAGCACCGGCGCCTAGCCAAAAAAGGCTATGAATATATTCAACAGTTCGACTGGGATGAGGTCTTGGAAAATGAATATCGGCAGATCAAGAAAGTAGTCAGCACTTAAGCAAATAATTATTCATCTAATAATACGTGACGAAGTCACTCCTTGGTAATTGGTTGTTGGGTTTTGCGTTGTGGTTTTCCTGCCTGCCGGCAGGCAGGGACCTTTGAATTTTGAGCTATTAGGAATCAAAATAAATATTTAATAACAGCAGATAGCCAAAAAACTATATTAACCGCAATAACGAAAACCCAATTTAACACTTGATTTTCATGCTATAATATCTTTACTATAGATATAGATTAGGCAAAAGCCTTTAAATGACAACAATTTACTAACATATAATATTTATTTATCATTTTAATTATTAGAAAAATGAGTATAAAAAAATTAATTTTCGGGTTGATGGCATCCGCTCTGGTAGTTACTTCCCTGCCGGGCAACATTAACAGCGCTCAAGCCTACCCGACCACCTTTGTGTATGAAGCGGAAGATATGTTGCATGCCGTTGGTGGACCGGATCATTTCGGCTCACCTACCATAGGGGTGATGCGTGCCGAGCCTAAACATGATGATCAGGGTTATATGGTTTACGGGCCCTATACCAATGAACAGTTGGCCGACAAAACCTATCGAGCCACCTTCAAATTGCGACTACTTGGGGAAACCAACCAAGCCGCCGCCCAACTGGAAGTTTATAATTTCGGCGGCAATATTCTAAATGACCGCAAAGTTTATCAGTCAGACTTCACCGCCATCAATCAATGGGCGGAAATACCACTGGAATTTACCAAGCCCAATACCGGTGTCATGGAATACCGGGTGTATTTCTATGATGAGGTTGGTGTGGAGGTGGACAGCATTACGGTTGAAGAGGTCACTCCCAGCAACAACAAGGTTTATGAATCAGAAAATTTGCGCCGCCAAATCGGTAGCGTGATTGACGATGTGACTGCCTCCAATGCTAAAGCGGTTAAAGCTCTCGCGTCCGAAGGAGCCGGCTACATGCAGTACGGTCCTTACAGCGTCGAGCAACAAATCAATAACACCTTCAAGGCCACCTATCGTTTAAAAGTGGCTGACAATACCTCGTCTTCAATAGTCGCCCGGATTGATGCCGCTAACGCCTGGGGAACCGGTGAATGGACCAAGCGCGAACTCAAGGGCACTGACTTTATCGCGCCCGACACCTGGCAGGAATTCTCCATTTACCATCAGCGCATCAATCAAGGCAGCATGGAGTATCGGGTCGAGGTCTATGGCCTGACCGATGTCACCGCTGACAATGTAGTGGTAGAAAAAGTCACCGCCTCCACCAATAGCTACGAAAGTGAAGATCTGTTTTCCACTATTGGCAGCGTGATTAGCGATAATGACGCCTCCAACAATCAAGCCCGCAAAGCACTGTCCTCTCAAACTGGATATGTGCAATACGGTCCCTATACTGTCGAGCAGGCCCCTAACAATAATTACGTGGCTGTCTTTCGATTGAGGGTTAATAAAAATAATCCCAATGTGCCGGTAGCTCGAATTGAGGCTTTGAATCATGGCGGATCTGGTGACTGGCGCTCCAAGACCATTTATTCTAATGACTTCATTGCCGCCAATAAATATCAGGATTTTGATTTGAATTTTACTCGCACCACTGACGGCACCATGGAGTTCCGGGTTTATAATTTCGGCAACGATAAAGACATAAATTTACGGGTAGATAAAGTTGATGTCTTCAAAAACAACACCACCGACTGGATGTATGAAGCCGAAAACAGTTTTGGTGTTACCGGCAATATCGCTCTGGATGTGACCGCTTCCAATAATAAAGTCCGGGAAGCGACCGTCACCAGTAATAATGCTGGTTACATGGTTTATGGGCCCTACGGCGACGACCAGCCGGCCGACAATATCTACACCGCCAAATTCCGCCTGAAAACCCGCAACAACTCGATTGATGCGCCGGTAGCCACTATCGATGTGCACAACAATGGTGGCCCTTCCACGTTCGTCTGGAAAGATATCAAGGGTACCGACTTTAGTGCCAATAATGAATGGCAGGAGTTTGATTTGAACTTCAATCGATTGCCGGGCGGCAATATGGAATTCCGCGTCTGGTTCCACGACTTGGCCGACGTATTGGTTGATAAAATCGACATTGTCCCGTTTGATGACGCTAGTGTAGTTTATCAAGCTGAAGATATGTTCATGAAAGATGGTGTGTCGGAAATTGTCGATGATGTCGACGCTATCAACGGCCAGGCCGTCATGTCCTCAGCTGACAACGTCATCTGTGACACCTTTGCCAATTACTGTTTTGTCGTCTTTGGACCATACTCAGTTGATCAAGGTGTCGGCAATTATGAAGCCACCTTCCGTATCAAGCACGGCCCGGTCACTACCGGCGGCGCTTTGGCTCGTATCGAA